>OFHA01002502.1_pt1 | contig 10686 bp, 7 predicted proteins | sample 1521891 | NCBI WGS metagenome assembly OFHA01 (sample SAMEA3504089, study PRJEB24116) | mouse gut metagenome | biome: mouse gut; feature: mouse-associated habitat; material: faeces | place: Denmark | collected 2011 | reverse complement strand
CGGAGAATGACCTGCCGATGTTTGCACATGCCGCTATCACTGTCGCAATGGGCAACGCTACAGAACCGGTCAGAAACCAGGCACGGTATATCACGGCCTCCAACGATGAAGACGGCATTGTCAGAACTGTCGAATCGTGGGAGAAAATCCGCGAACAACAGCCGGCTTCTGATAGTGAAAAAAGGTAATCGCTTACAAGTTTTGAGTGAAAACAGTCATCTGCACTGACAGGCAGGCTTGCTCCTGTGACAATGTGCAAACAGGTGTATCCGTCAAGGAATTTGCCTAGATTTCACACATTATTCCACAAAAGCCAGCCAGGCCCTTTACCTAAAGGGCCTGGCTGGCTATTTCCGTCATGAATTACAGGAAAATTGCCGTTTCTTACTTTGTGAAAATTTGCCCTGTTTTTCTTTTTTTGTTATCTTGTCCTAGGTCAAATAAAAGAGACAACAATTACCGAAAAAGACAAAGAGAGTCAATGACATATCGCAGAAACAGAACAGGAGAAACGCAATGAAAAAAATCAAGACAATCATCGCCAGAGCGGCTCTGGCCGCTTCCATGATCCTGCCTGTCATGCCCGCTTCCCCGGTCATGGCTGCAGAGAAAGAAAATACGAAAACACGGCTGATTGAAGTCGTAACAGATTCCATGAGCACTGCTCATGAAGAAGTGAAAACTGTACAGGCACAGATGCGGCAGAAAAAAGCGGAAGAAGCGAAAAACTTCGGACAGAAAATCGCCGATGCAGCCATTGCCCAGATCGGCGTTGGTCAGGACTGCACCATGCTCGTGACCAATTCCCTGAAAGCCGTCGGGATCAGCTTCCACGGGGCACCCGCCGCATATGCATCCCTGGGTGACTGGACCTCTGATCCCCAGCCCGGAGATGTGATCGTCTATTCCGGCCATGTGGCTGTATACATCGGGAATGGCAGAGCCATTCACGGCGGATGGAACGGCGGGACAACCGCTGAATGGAGTGTGGAATGCTCCAATCCGCTGGTCGGATATATTCGCGTACGTCGTCCGTAAAGGCATCTGATGCACATTGAACCATAAACGCAGGAGTGATCCTGCGTTTTTTCGTAGACTGAAACCGCACTGAAACCGGCCTGACCGCTGCATCGGCTGCTGTATCACGACGGCGCCTGAAATGATAAAATGCTGATATGCAAAAGCGAAAAGAACAGCGGCTGACGGATCTGCGGAAGATCCTGGAGGAACAGGGAAGAGTTCGGACACGGGATCTTGCGCAGATGCTGGACGTCACGCCGGAAACACTGCGGAGTGACCTGGATCTGCTGGAAAGTCAGGGCCTGATCGAACGGGAACATGGGGCTGCCCGCCTGCGGGTACTGGATAAAGAGACACCGCTGGAATGGCGGCAGGCAGAGAACCGCCAGGAAAAGATGCAGGTCACCATTCGTGCCCTGCAGGAGGTGAAGGACGGAGATATTGTCTTCATAGATGCAGGATCAACGATTCTCACAGCCCTGAATCATCTGTCCAGCTGCCGGGACCTGACCATTGTGGTGAATTCCCTGCCAGCGGCCCAGTCCTGCCTCGACATGGGGTTCCACTGTCTGTTCATTGGCGGACAAATGCGCAGAAGCGGGGGCCATACCTATGGCTACTTTGCGGAACAGATGGTCGACAACATCACCATAGATATAGCCATTCTGGGAACCACAGGCATCGAAGGCGTGGATGGATTCTCTGTATACCGGGCGGAGGAAGTGGGAATCAGGCGTCACATCATCCGCCAGACCCGGCGCCTGGTCATTGTCATGGGGCGTCACAAACTGAACCAGCCGGGATATTACCGGTATGCATCGTTCCGGGAAGCGGATCTTCTGGTCACGAATCACCTCACACCGGAGCAGAAGAAGCGGTTTTCAGGCGTCAGACAGATCGTGGAGGTCTGAAGATGCGGTTCTTCGGGCTGGTGGAACAAAATCCGGAAACCGGTCCAGTCCAAAGCAGGAAACAGGCATCGACCATGAAAATTTTCAGAAAACTGTTGAAATGAAAATACGGCCGGGCTATAATCGTGACTATCAAATCGATGAACGGAAGTAGTACCTGACTGCGATCGCCAAGAGAGCTGCCGGCGGGTGCAAGGCAGTGCGAAGGCACCAGGGAACGTGTCCGGGAGAGGAACCGCGAAGGATGCCGAGCGGCTCACGCGCCCCGCGTTACAGGGAAGGGCTCCTGGCAGGTACAGGAGAAGCAAGGTGGTACCGCGATTCATGTCGTCCTTTTCCGGGGCGGCTTTTTTTCATGAAAGGGGGGATGTCTGTGAGTGACGGCCGACGACGATACCGGATATCCACGGAAGCAATCCCCGTTCATGGATGACTGGATCCTGCGATCCACGGACTTCAATGCCGTTCATGAACCAACCGCCGGTCAGACCGGCAGGAACCGATATAACAGAATGAAAACCGGCGAAACGGGCCGGACAAACGGGAGGAACTGACTATGAGCAACCTGCATAACGAAAACAAGCACTACAACAAAATCGTCCTGGCATATTCCGGAGGACTGGATACGTCTGTCCTGATTCCCTGGCTGAAAGAACACTATGGCAACTGCGAAGTCATTGCGGTCTCCGGCAATGTGGGGCAGGGAACAGAGCTGGATGGCCTGGAAGAAAAAGCCCTGGCCACCGGGGCTTCCAAACTGTACATCGAAGACCTGACCGATACCTTTGTGGATGATTTCATCGTACCGTCCATCAAAGCCGGTGCCGCGTATGAAAAGTACCTGCTGGGCACGTCCTTTGCGAGACCAATCATAGCCAAGAGAATCGTGGAAATCGCCAAGGCTGAAGGCGCGGATGCGATCTGCCATGGCTGCACAGGCAAGGGAAACGACCAGGTGCGGTTTGAACTGGCCATCAAGGCCTTTGCACCGGACATGGACATCATTGCTCCCTGGCGGTTCTGGGAGCTGGATTCCCGGGAAAAGGAAATCGAATACGCCGAAGCGCACAACATTCCTCTGAAGATCAGCAAGGAAACCAACTACTCCAAGGACAAAAACCTCTGGCACCTGTCCCACGAAGGGCTGGACCTGGAAGACCCGGCCAATGAAGCCCCCATCAACACAGAAGGATTTCTGGAACTGGGTGTGTCCCCGGAGAATGCGCCGGACAAGCCGACGTACGTCACGATTCACTTTGAAAAAGGCGTGCCGACAAAACTGGATGACGAAGAACTCTCCGCCAGGGACATCATCCTCAAGCTGAATGAGATCGGCGGTGCCAATGGCATCGGGATCCTGGATATCGTGGAAAACAGGCTGGTGGGCATGAAGTCCAGAGGTGTGTATGAGACACCCGGCGGTTCCATCCTGTATGCCGCTCACGCAAAGCTGGAAGAAATCACGCTGGACAAAGACACGCAGCATTACAAGGAACAGGCTGCACAGAAGTTCGGCGAACTGGTCTACGATGGCAAGTGGTTCACACCCCTGAGAAAGGCACTCTCGGCTTTCGTGGACAGCACACAGGAAACCGTGACCGGTGACGTGACTCTGAAACTGTACAAGGGGAACATCATTCCTGCAGCCGTGATCAGCCCCTATTCCTTATATAATGCGGGAATGGCGACATTCGATGCGGATGACTGCTATGACCAGAGCGATTCTGCAGGTTTCATCAACCTGTTCGGCCTGCCGATCAAAGTGAGAGCCCTGAACAGCGATGCCCTGGAGAAAGAGACCGGGGAGTCCTTCTCCAGTGTGGAGTAAGGGGAAACACTCCCATGGCCAAGCTCTGGGCGGGACGGTTCTCCAAGACCACTGATGAAACCGTCAATGATTTCAACTCTTCGATCCCCTTTGACAACCGGCTGTATGCTCAGGATATCCGGGGATCCCTGGCACACAGCGATATGCTGGCCAGACAGGGAATCATCACCCGGGAGGACAGGGATGCGATCCACCAGGGTCTGACAGAGATCCTGGCAGCCATGGATGCCGGTGAAATCGGCTTTGATCCTGCACAGTATGAAGACATCCATATGTGTGTGGAGCAGCTGCTGACGGAAAAAATAGGGGATGCCGGCAAACGCCTGCATACCGGGCGCAGCCGGAATGACCAGGTGGCGCTTGATATGCGGCTTTATACCAGGCGGCAGGTGCAGGAGACGGACGCGCTTTTAAAGAAACTTCTTGAGACGGTTCTGCAGATTATGGAAGAGCATACGCAGACCGTGATGCCAGGATTTACGCATCTGCAGAAGGCGCAGCCGATTACGCTTGCGCATCATATGGGGGCGTATTTTGAAATGTTTCGGCGTGATCGTTCGCGTATGCGGGATATTTATGAGCGCATGAATTACTGTCCGCTTGGCAGCGGCGCGCTGGCAGGCACGACGTATCCGCTGGACCGTGAGGAGACGGCGCGGATGCTCGGATTTTACGGGCCGTGCCAGAATAGTATGGACGGCGTATCGGACAGAGATTATGCGATCGAGTTTTTATCCGCACTGTCTGTAGTGATGATGCATTTAAGCCGTTTTAGCGAAGAAATGATTATCTGGAATTCCAATGAATACCAGTTTGTGGAGATCGACGACGCGTACAGTACCGGCAGCAGCATTATGCCGCAGAAAAAAAATCCGGATATCGCAGAGCTCGTGCGCGGTAAGACCGGACGCGTTTATGGCGCGCTTGTCAGCCTGCTGACGACGATGAAAGGGATACCGCTTGCTTATAATAAAGATATGCAGGAGGATAAGGAGCTGACATTTGACGCGATCGACACGGCTAAAGGATGTCTGGCATTATTTAACGGGATGCTTGCCACCACACGGTTTCAGAAGGAGCAGATGCGTAAAAGTGCGGCGCTGGGGTATACGAATGCCACAGACGCGGCGGATTATCTCGTCAACCGCGGCGTTCCGTTTCGCGACGCGCATGGAATTATCGGCAGACTCGTATTATACTGTATCGATAAAAACTGTTCGATCGACGATTTATCGCTGGAAGAATTAAAAGCGATCAGTCCGGTATTTGAAGCGGATATTTACGACGCCGTTTCGATGGAAACATGTGTGAACAAACGTCTGACGATCGGGGCGCCTGGGAAAGCGGCAATGGAACAGGCGATCGCGCAGGCAGAAACGTATCTGTCAAAAGAGGAAGGTCTGCGTGAAGACTGGGAAGAGTAGTTGTTTCGATAATCCCTCTGGTGTGAACAGTAACAGAAGAAGCGGCGCTTGAAAAATAATCATTACTTAAGCCTTGCGTTTTTCGGATTCCTGTATTAATATAATAAAATCAATTATTGCAGAGGAGAGAGGTTATGAGCGAAAAATTAAAAGTTGGTATTCTTGGTGGAACAGGTATGGTAGGCCAGAGATTTATTTCTCTTCTGGAAAATCATCCATGGTTTGAGGTAACTACGATTGCGGCAAGTCCAAGAAGCGCGGGGCAGACCTATGAAGAGGCGGTTCGCGGACGCTGGAAGATGGATACGCCGATACCAGAATCTGTTAAAAATATAATAGTTAAAAATGTAAATGAAATAGAACAGACGGCGTCTGAGACAGACTTTGTATTTTCTGCCGTAGATATGACCAAAGAAGAGATTCAGCAGATCGAAGAAGCATATGCAAAGACGGAAACGCCGGTCGTATCCAATAACAGCGCGCATCGCTGGACGCCGGATGTACCGATGGTCGTACCGGAGATTAATCCGCAGCATATGGAACTGATTCCGTTTCAGAGAAAACGGCTCGGTACGGCACGCGGCTTTGTCGCGGTAAAACCGAACTGTTCGATACAGTCGTACGCGCCGGTACTGACCGCGTGGATGGAGTTTGAACCTTACGAGGCGGTTGTGTCTACTTATCAGGCGATATCCGGCGCCGGTAAGACATTTGCAGACTGGCCGCAGATGGAAGGCAATATTATTCCGTTTATCGGCGGAGAAGAAGAAAAATCCGAAAAAGAACCGCTTCGTATCTGGGGAGAAATGAAAAACGGTGTGATCGAGCTGGCAAAAGAACCGGTAATCACGAGCCAGTGTATTCGGGTACCAGTATTAAACGGACATACGGCGTCGGTATTTGTCAAATTTAAAAACAAATCCGTAGAAAAAGAGCAGCTGATTGAAAAACTGAAAACTTACGCCGGACTGCCGCAGCAGCTTGCGCTCCCTTCGGCGCCGCAGCAGTTTATCCAGTATCTGGAAGAGGACGCTCGTCCGCAGATTACGCTGGATGTAGATTATGAGAACGGCATGGGGATCAGCGTTGGCCGCATTCGCAGGGATAGTGTGTATGACTGGAAATTTGTGGGATTATCTCATAATACCGTTCGCGGAGCCGCAGGCGGAGCAATTTTATGTGCAGAATTATTAAAAGCGCAGGGGTATATTGAGAAAAAATAACTAAAAATGTAGCAGGGGCTATGCATTTTCTGCCATCTACTTGAAATAAAAGTTAAAATGTGATATGATTTTATCACAATTTTTCATATTTTAAAAGCACATGAAAGCTCAGCAAATACGCAATAGGAGAAGGCAATGGTAATACGACATACGGAATTAAAAAAAATCGAGCAGCAATATGAAAAAAACGGAAATCAGCTTGTTTTGCTTTATGGTCGGGAAGGCTGTGATAAAGAGGCGTTAATCCGGATTTTCTGTAAAGGGAAAAAGTTTTTTTATTATCGTGCACGCAAGGCGTCTGCGCAGGAGCAGTGTATGCAGTTCGGGCATGAGATTGAAAAGCAGTATGAGCTGAGTCTTTCCAAATATAATTACACAGAGTTTTTCAACCGGATCCGAAGCGGCAACGCAAGCAAGCTCGTAGTGATTATCGACGAGTTTCAAAATATTGCGAAGCGCGACGAGGAATTTTTCAAAGCCATTTTAAAGCTCAAGGCAAAAAAACTGTATCCGGGTCCGGTTATGGTAATACTGGCGAGTTCATCCGTAGCCTGGGTAGAGCAGGAACTGGAAGAGCGGCTGGCGGAAGGAATGAAAAAGATCGACGATACGATCAAGCTGGACGATCTGAAATTTATTGATCTGGTTCGTTCCTATCCGGAATATTCGGTGAGCGACTGTGTAAAAGTGTACGGTATTTTAGGCGGCGTATCTTCCTATATGAACCGCTGGAATTCCAAAAAAGATATCCGCAGCAATATCTGCAAGCATATTTTATCGCCGAACGGTTATCTGTTTGAAGAAGCAGAGCGCTATATCGGCAGCGAGCTGCGGGAGCTTGCGATCTATGATACGATACTGGCGGCGATTGCCGCCGGATATCGCAAGCTGAACGACCTGTTTAATCAGACCGGATTTTCGAGAGCAAAGATCAGTGTCTATATGAAAAATCTGGCTGCGTTTGAAGTGATTGAAAAAGTAAGCTCGTTTGAAACCGGCGGCTGGGAGAATGCGCAGAAGGGCATTTATCAGATACGCAGTAATTATGTAAATTTCTGGTTTCGCTTTGTCTATCCGCATCTGTCGGATCTTTATATGATGACGCCGGAGACGTTTTACGATACGTATATTGAAAAAGAACTTGACGATTATATGAACCGGTATTTTGTACAGGTATGCATGGAATATCTGGAGCTGTTAAATATGGTAGAAAAGCTGCCGATACGCATACATAAGGCTGGTACCTGGGTTGGAAAGACTGGAAATATCGATATTATCGCGCAGGACAGCGCCAGAAATAATCTGATCGGATTATGCAACTGGTCCAGACCTGAGCTTACGTACGAGATGTGTGAAAAGCTGTTTGATACGATGAAAAAAGCAAAACTCAAGTCTGATCACTATTATCTGTTTTCAGCAAAGAGCTTTGACCAGGAGCTGTTAGAAAAGGCAAAGGAAGACGAACGGCTTGTTTTGGTCGATATGACACAGCTATAAAGAAGGCAGACGGTTTGTTTTGCCGGTATGATACAGTTAGGAAAGATGACAGAGAGAATGAGATTGCAGGAAAACGGATTGTTTCCGGTAATCTCATTGTTTTTGTCCGGACGTTTGATTAGGAGAGGTTATGCCAAAAGCATTATATATAGCGGAAAAGCCTTCAGTCGCTCAGGAGTTTGCAAAGGCTTTGAAAATGGATATGAAAAGATACGACGGATACCAGGAAGGCGCGGACGCAGTCGTAACCTGGTGCGTGGGGCATCTGGTTTCCATGAGCTATCCGGAGGCGTATGATGCCAAATATAAGAAATGGAGTCTGTCCACACTGCCGTTTCTTCCGCAGGAATTTCGCTATGAAGTCATTCCGTCGGCGGCAAAACAGTTTAAAATCGTTGCGTCGCTGTTAAATCGCAAAGATATCCAGCTGATTTACGTGTGCACCGATTCCGGACGGGAAGGAGAATATATTTACCGGCTCGTGGAGCAGCTTGCAGGCGTAAAAGGCAAGCAGCGCAGGAGAGTCTGGATCGATTCCCAGACCGAAGAAGAGATTCTGCGCGGTATAAGGGAAGCGAAAGATTTGTCAGAATATGATAATCTGGCGTCCAGCGCTTATTTGCGCGCAAAAGAAGATTACCTGATGGGGATTAATTTTTCAAGGCTGCTGTCTTTAAAATATGGGGACGCGGTTGCTTCGTATCTGAATGAAAAGTATGTCGTGATATCGGTAGGACGCGTGATGACGTGCGTCCTTGGAATGGTCGTACGCAGAGAACGTGAAATCCGCGTATTTGTAAAGACGCCGTTTTATCGTGTACTGGCACAGATCGACGTATCCGATCATAAAATAGAATGTGAGTGGAAAGCGGTCGAAGGCTCTGCATATTACCAATCTTCCAAATTGTATAAAGAAAACGGATTTCTGGAAAAAGAAGACGCAAAACGCCTGATTGCGCATTTATCAGAACCAGAGCCTGCGACGGCAACCGTCGTTTCGATTGAAAAGAAAAGAGAAACCAAAAACGCGCCGCTTTTGTATAATCTTGCAGAACTGCAGCATACGTGCGCGAAGTTTTTTAAGATCAGTCCGGATCAGACGCTTGGTATCGTGCAGGAGCTGTATGAGAAAAAACTGGTTACTTATCCGCGTACCGATGCGCGTGTGCTTTCTACCGCGGCGGCAAAAGAAATACATAAAAATCTGAACGGACTGCGAAAGATTCCCGGCGTACAGGCATACGTGCAGGAAATATTACAGAGCGAAAGCTATAAAAAAATCGCAAAAACCCGTTACACCAACGATAAACAGATCACGGATCATTATGCCATCATCCCTACCGGACAGGGGCTGTCGGCGCTTAAGACGTTAAACGCTACGGCTGCAAAAGTGTACGAGACGGTTGTACGACGGTTTCTGGCGGTTTTTTATCCGCCCGCGATTTATTTAAAATACAATCTGGCGGTTCAGATAAAAGAAGAGAAGTTTTTTGCCGGCTTTAAAGTACTCAAAGAGCAGGGATATCTGGCGGTCATGGAGTATTCTTTTTTCAAAAAGAAGGAAACAGGCGGTCAGGATGCAGGCGCGGGCGGGGACTCTGGCGAAAAAGAGGCCACGGAGCCGGCGCAGGCTGACGCCGGATTGCTGGAAGCGGTTGCGTCGCTGAAAAAGGGGATGACGTTTCCGGTGGACGAATTTCGAATCCGGGAAGGCGAGACGTCCCCGCCAAAGCGCTACAATTCAGGGTCCATGATACTTGCGATGGAAAACGCAGGACAACTGATCGAAGACGAGGAACTGCGGGCGACGATCAAAGGCAGCGGCATCGGTACGAGCGCTACGAGGGCAGAAATACTTTCGAAGCTGGTGCGCAACAAATATCTTTCTTTAAATAAAAAAACGCAGGTCATTACGCCGACGCTGCTCGGAGAGATGATTTTTGACGTGGTAAACGCGTCGATTAAGTCGCTGCTGAATCCGGAGCTGACGGCAAGCTGGGAAAAAGGGCTTGCTTATGTGGCGGACGGGTCGATTACGACGCAGGAATATATGGGAAAGCTGGAGCATTTTATTAAAAGCCGTACGAGCGGCGTACTGAATCTGCATAATCAGCATATGCTGCGCGGTTTTTTTGATCAGGCTGGCGCATATTATAAAAAGTAAATCAACAGGCAGACAACGCTGCAGGAAAGGAAAACGAAATGGAACAGTGCTTAATTAAAAACTTATACGATCTGAACGAAACGATTGCTGCCGGACTCTTTGAGGGAGCCGACTATCCATGGGAGGTATTGGGAAAAATCTCCGACTTTATTATCGAGCTTGGAAATCGTCTGGACAGCAGCCGTTTTGAAAAACGCGGCGAGCATATCTGGGTTGCAAAATCTGCGCAGGTTGCGCCGACCGCATGTCTGAACGGCCCGCTCATTATCGACGAAGAAGCACAGATTCGTCACTGCGCGTTTATTCGCGGCAGCGCAATCGTAGGCAGGGGCGCGGTCGTAGGAAATTCGACGGAACTGAAAAATGTAGTGATATTTAACGGCGTTCAGGTGCCGCATTACAACTATGTCGGCGATTCGATACTGGGATTTCGCTCGCATATGGGCGCCGGTTCGATTACTTCGAATGTAAAATCTGACAAAACGCTGGTAGCGGTGAAAAATGGCAGTGAAGTACTGGAAACGGGACGAAAAAAATTCGGCGCCATGCTTGGCGATTACGTCGAAGTAGGATGTAATTCGGTATTAAATCCGGGCACTGTGGTCGGCCGGCATACAAA
>OFHA01002499.1_pt1 | contig 10699 bp, 10 predicted proteins | sample 1521891 | NCBI WGS metagenome assembly OFHA01 (sample SAMEA3504089, study PRJEB24116) | mouse gut metagenome | biome: mouse gut; feature: mouse-associated habitat; material: faeces | place: Denmark | collected 2011 | reverse complement strand
CCCGCTCCGGCTGCTCCGCCGGTAAAACTCTGGAACTGTGCCGGCTGAATATTCATCGCCGGTGCCATAGGAGCAGGCGCAGGCTGCATCGGCATCCCGCCATAGGGCGGCATTCCGTATCCCGGCTGCATCGGCATCCCGTAGGGAGGATACATGCCTGCCATATTCATATCCGGCGCAGGTGCACCCATCGCCGGCGCTCCCATACCTGCCATCCCCATATCCGGCTGCGGCATGGAAGGCATCGGTGCGGGCGCGGGTGCCGGCGCTTCTGCTGCGGGCGCCGGCGCGGGTTCCGACTCCTGTTCAATGTTCATCCCGCCGTTCATAAATGTATTACACAGATATCTCGCAAAATCACAGGGGTATAACTGCATAATCGTGCTGTCTACCAACTCGCCGATCTGCATCCTGAAAGAAATCTTAACAAAGGTTCCTCCAAGGAACGGAGCGATATCCTGTCCCCCGTTTATCGTCATCAGATCCACCAGCGTCGCTTCCGGCGGACTGATATCAATCATCTTCCCGAGCATTGTCGCAAGGGAGGTGGCCGATGCCCCCATCATCTGATTCATTGCCTCGGAGATAGCGCTCAGATGGATCTCCGAAAGATCCCCTTCCGTATTGGTACCGTCACCCCCCATCATCAGATCGGTGATGACCTTCACATCATGCTCCTTCAATATCAGGATATTATGACCGTCCAACCCTGCCGTATACTTGATCTGAATAAATACACAGGGTCTTTCATAGTCCTCCACCATAGTCTCCCACTGTGACAGCGATACAATCGGCGTCGTAATATTCACTTTATGGTTTACCAGTGAATACAGCGTAGTTGCCGCCGAACCCATGCTGATATTCGCGATCTCCCCGATGGCATCTTTCTCCGTGTCGCTGAGCAAAGCATCCGCCTCACCGACCGCGCCCGTATTTTCATAGGAAGCCGGCTCTGTGCTCTGAGGTCCGGATGCAGCAGGCAGATCTTCTGTCATACCATCCAAATCCGCGGAACTGTCGGACATTCCACTCAGCAGGGCATTTATCTCATCCTGTGATAACATTCCACCATCCACTTATCTATTCCTCCTCTCCCAGAACCGACGTAACCTGTACGGCATATTTTTCCTTGCTCGAACCGGGTACTGCGGTAAATTTTTTTATATTCCCGACATAAACCGTCAAATCGCCGTTTATCTCGGAATCTAATCGAATAATATCTCCCAACTGAAGATTCATAAAATCGTTTACCGATATACTGCTCCTGCCAAGAATCGCCCTGATCGGTATATTCACACGCTTTACCAGAGATTCGAGATGTTCCTGGTAATTTTCATCACTGTTGTCCTGCATCGTGGAGTACCAGAACTTCGTATTCAGGTTATCCATAATGCTCTCTAATGTGAAATACGGCAGACAGATATTCATCAGCCCATCCACTTCACCTATCCTGATATTCAGCGTCACGATAGCGATCATATCGCTGGGTGCGATAATCTGAGCGAACTGAGGATTTGTCTCGATCCGGTCAAGTACCGGCTCGATCTCCACCACGTTCTTCCAGGGTTCTCTCAAAAGCTGCATACATGCGACCAGTATCTTCTCCAGAATCGCCATCTCTATTTCGGAAAACTCTCTGGTCCGCTCCAGCGCGTTCCCCTGTCCTCCCAGCATCCTGTCAATGATCGCGAAGCCTATATTCAGGGAAAGCTCCATAATAATATTCCCCTGCAGCGGCGCAAAATTCACAATAGACAATATAATCGGGTTTGACAGCGCATTGGAAAATTCGGAAAATGTTACGGTCTCCGAACTGTTCACCGAAACCTGCACATTCTTCCTCAAATAAATCGGAAGATTGGTCGAAAGCAGACGTCCGTAATGCTCAAAGATAATCTCCAGCGTACGCAGGTGCTCTTTTGAAAACTTAACAGGCCGCTTAAAGTCATAATCTTTTACCGGTTTTTCCTCGGTGTCCTGCATCTCGTTTGCATCCAGTTCACCGGTACTGAGGGCCGCCAGAAGATTATCTATCTCTTGTTGCGATAATACCTCACCCATCCGGGCCCACCTCCTTTACCCGGAATATTTTACATCTCGGAAATCTACCCTGAAAATAAAGTCAGAGCCGAACATATTCTGAATACTCTCCAGTATTGCCTGTTTCAGCGCTTCTTCATCCGCCTGTGCCTCAGCCATCGTGTACTGTCCCACAACATTGATGATCTCGCTCTTGATCAGACTCTCCCGATCGCCCAGGCTCTCGCCATAGGTTTTGTAATCTTCATGTTCATTATTCATGGAGAGAGTAATCGCTATCATAATATAATGATCCACTCCGTCCCCATCCTGTTTCAGGCGGATCGTCATAGTATCCGCTATATCATACGGCACGGTGCTCTCTATCGGTACCGTCGGCTTAAACGCATTTCCATCCGCAGAGGAAAGTTCCATATCCATTGCGCCGGTAATCCGCATTACCATATCCGCCGTTGCCTTATTCGTACTTGTCACACTGAACAGCATCACCGACGTCAGAGCAATATTTACGATCAGCAGCGCCAGTATAATAACCGAAATCATATTTTTCTTCATTTCTGTCTCCCCTTCTCTCCACAATATATCGGACTTTCCAGTTCATTCCCTATTCATAGCTCGATATCTCATTAAAGATCCTGATCTCTACTCTTCGGTTCTTCGCTCTTCCCTCTTCCGTAGAGTTATCAGCAATTGGTACATATTCGCCTCTGCCGGAATTTTTGATACGTGCCGGATCGAGGTTCGTTGTATCCATCAGGTAATTGAAAACCGACAGTGCCCTTGCCGCACTCAGTTCGTTGTTGCTGGCAAAACGCCTGCTGGACATGGGGACATTATCCGTATGCCCCTCAATCTCTATGGTTCCGCCCGCATATCTCTCAAGGATCACGCCCACCTTATCAAGGACGGGTTTGGACTCCTCTTTCAGTTCATTGCTTCCCGAGTTAAACAGGAGCGATCCCTTCATCGTAAGCTGTACGTACTGGGCAGTCACCTGCATTTCGATATCCCCCGTCAGGTTGTTCTCCTGCACGGCTTCCTCGATCTTTTCCGCCAGTTCCTCGGACTGTTTCAGACCTTCCTTCTGCACCTCGCTCTGGAGGTCATCCATCTCTTCCATCTCCGGCGTGTTTTCCGCCATCTGCCCTACGTTATTCACAAAATCATCCAGTTCCGGAAGTTGGCTTATGCCGTTTCCGATCATTGCCCCGTCCCCGATCGTCGTGGAACCCGCGGTAAAGATACTGAATGTCTGTGAAAAGGATGCGGCTATCAGTTCAAACTTCTGTGCATCCACCGTAGACATGGAAAACAGAAGCACGAAGAAACAAAGCAGAAGGTTCATCAGGTCGGCAAAGGTCGCCTGCCACTCGGGCGCGCCTTTCTTAGGTTCTTCTTCCCGCTTCTTAGCCATCCGCTTCACCACCTTCTGATGCCGTTCTGTCCTTCGGCGCAAGGAATGACTTCAGCTTCTCCTCTATAACCCGGGGGTTTTCTCCCGCCTGGATCGATAAAAGACCTTCTATCAAAATCTCTTTGAGCTGATATTCTTCACTGTTATTCGCTTTCAGCTTCATTGCCACCGGCGTACAGATCCAGTTGGCAAGAAGGGAACCGTAGAGTGTGGTAATAAGGGCTACCGCCATCTGAGGACCAATGGAGTTCGGATCGGACATGTTATTCAACATGTTTACCAGACCGACCAGTGTACCGATCATACCCCATGCCGGTCCCATGGAGCCGACATCTTCCCAGAAGCCTATCTTCTTTTTATGACGGTCTTCCATGCTGACCAGTTCCGTCTCCATGATCGCTCTTACCAGTTCGGGATCCGTACCGTCAACTACCAGAAGGATTCCCTTTTTCAGAAACGCATCATCGATATCTCCTGCCGCTTCCTCCAGAGAAAGAAGTCCTTCTTTCCTTGCCACGTTGGAAAGGTCTATCACTTTCTGGATCATTTCCGGGATATTAAAATTAGGCCGCTTCAGCACAAGGGCAAAACTCTTTAACCCTCCCACAAAGCTTTCTATCGTATTACCTGCCAGAATAGCACAAAACGCACCACCGAAGGTGATCAGTGCTGACTGGAAATCCATAAAGTCCCGATAGATCGCAGCGACACCGTTACCAACTATGATCGCCATAAGTGTTAACGTTAAACATACTACTAATCCTACGATTGACGCTATATCCATTGCTCTTGCCTTTCTTACGTTTTTACATCAATCTGCAAAAACACCCTTTCTCTACGATTTTACTAAATTTTATCAGAAATGTCTACGTTCAATTACAATTATTTTTATACAAACTTTGCCAAAATCCTCAACAAAACAGGAGATTTGTCGTCTTTTGTCCGACAAATCCCCCTTGTTGTATATACTTTTCCGAACCACTCTGAAAAAATACTAACGTTTCAGATTTATCAGTTCCTCCAGCATTGTATCGGATACCGTAATAATACGGCTGTTCGCCTGGAATCCACGCTGGGTTACGATCATACCGGTCAGCTCGCCTGACAAGTCCACATTGGACATTTCCAACTCACCTGTGGTCATATAGCCCGCGTCCGAGGTGATATCCACGCCGATCCCGTCAAAGTCGCCGGAGTTCTGGGTTGCCTTGTACAGGTTGTCGCCCTCTTTTGAAAGTCCCGCCGCATTGGCAAAGTTTGCCACCGCGATCTGTCCAAGGAGCTTACTCTGTCCGTTATCATATGTTGCGTAGATCTTACCGTCATTCTGAATGGACAGACCTGACATCTTACCGACCTTACGTCCCGCGCCTATCTTATTGCCGTCCAGGCTGCCCGCCGTAGCGTTCGCCGTGGTTACTTTCTCATTACCCTGGTTGCCGAGGGTGGAGAAGTCGATGGTGATCGTTTCAAAGTTGGAGGCATCCGGTGTGTTACCAAATTTTAACTGCATTGTTTTTGTTCCCGGAGTACCATTTATACCGACAAAAGAACCATCAGCTTTACTGAAATCAATACAACACCCCTTGATAGTCTTACCGTTAAACACCAAGCTTCCGGCATCGGAACCTGTACCTGTCACCATACCGTTCGCTGCAAGTAAAGAAGCAAGCTGTGTACTTACTTCATACTCCGTCGTTGTCGGCGGAGTAGTTGTATCATCCGTCACAACAGTACTTTTCATTCTTTTAAATTCATCTACGCTCGTGTAACCAAACGCCTCTGCCACACCCTGCCACGCTTCATCCTGTGACAATACTTTATCCTGCTTTAACTGACCGTCAGCCGGATCTTTTTTATAATGTGTTCCGGTAATCGTCCCATTGGTAATAGTATATTCCGTATAATCACCATCCGTATTCTCTGCCGGAGACTTCAACGTATAGCTTGTCGGCGGCGTTCCTGCCCCGGCTGTTAACTCATATCCGTTGGCAAGAGATTTCGTTATATCCGCCATGGTGACATCTGCTGTTCCGAAATCAATCCCCGCTGTCCCCGTCACATCTTTACCGGTAGCATCAAGCAGCTTTACCAGTTCACAGGAATAGGAATTTACATTATCATTACTACTTCCAACCCTCTTGATCGCCAGCTTCGCCGTGTAGCTGTAGCCTCTGCTGTCATAGAAGTTCAGGTTCATGATCTTTCCGTCCGGAGAGTTCACTTCCGGGCTCTCCGCGTCTATGATACCGGATACATAAGCCTGCGTCGTCGCTTCCGCCGGGTAGGTCATATTTGCCGCGCTCATGATCTGCAGCGCGGATACCGTATCGGGCTTGATGTCCATCGTATCGGGATCTACCTGCCAGCCCATCACCTTGTAACCGTTGGACGACATAACCAGATTACCCGCCGCATCCACCTTAAAGGAACCGTCTCTTGTAAAGAGATTGTCTTTGCCGTTGTTTACGATAAAGAAGGATTCTCCCGTAATACGGATATCAAAAGGATTGTTTGTTGTCTCCGCCGATCCGGGCAGTGTGATATTGGTGGAAATAGATGCCATCTTCACACCGAGACCGATCTGTTTTGCGTTGACACCACCGATACCGGTGTTGGCGTTTGGTCCTGTCGCATTGCTGGAATTCTGATATAACAACTCAGAAAACAGCGCTGACTGTGCTTTATAACCTACTGTGTTTACGTTGGCAATATTGTTACCGATTACGTCCATTCTCGTCTGGTGTGTTTTCAGACCTGCCACACCAGAGTACATTGATCTCATCATAGTTCAAGTTACCTCCTAGTAAGAGGAGTCCGTCTGTTCCTTCTGTCATTCAGGAACATCTATAGCTTCCATAAGGTCCGGCTATATTATATGATGACGGCTCCGTCAATATTTGTAAAAATGTTTTCCTGTGCTTCACTCTGCTCCATGGCTGTCACCACGGTGCTGCTTGGTACATTCACGATAAACGCCAGAGAATCCACAAGCACCAGAGAATCCCTGATTCCCTTCGCCTCAGCTTTCTTTGTGCCTTCCTGCAGCCTTTCCATCTGCTGATCCGTCAGCTCGATGTTTCTCGTGCTGAGCCTGCTTGCCGCATGTTTTGAAAATCTGACCTCTTTGCCGATTCCCGACGCCTGTTCCAGAATATCCTGAAAGGAAAGGCTCCCCTGCTTTTTCGCCGCAGGCGATAACGGCTTTTTCTTTAAATATTCGCTTTGTACCTGCTCTAAGGAGTGAAAACCGTTTGTCTGTATTTTCATAACAATACCTTTACTTTCTCTGCCCGTGTGAAAACATATCTCACACCTGCCATCAGCTTCCCTGCCTTTTATTTCACGTCTCCGTGATGTTACTCCACCTTATTCGTTCCTTCCGTCTCGGTGTCCTGTGTTTCTTCTTTCTTATCTTCCTCCGGCATCACTGCTCCGCTCTCACCCGGCTTTTCCACTTCATCCGGTTTTTCCGTTCCGTCCGGTTTTTCCGTCTCTCCCGGCTTCTCCGTTTCACCCGGTTTTTCCGTTCCGTCAGGCTTTTCCGTCTCATCCGGCTTTTCCACTTCATCCGGTTCCTTGTTTTCCTCGTGGTTTTTCTTTAACTCCTGAATCCTGTCATGATATTTCTTGATCTTGTCAGCATTTTCTTTTGCCACAAAGGTCTTTTCATAGTCGGACATCTTGTCATATTCGTTGTAAAGACTCTCCACACTTTCCTCATCGTCCAGCGTCACATTCTCAAAGGACGGAAGTTTATTGAGTTTCACGGACCATTCGTAAACCTTGTCAAACGCCTCCATATAATCCGTATCTATCACATCATGCAGATCGTCCATGGAATACAGTCCGCCGTTTACGGAGAGATAAGCCTGCCCGCCTTCGTAGGTAACATAGTCCACCTTTCCCTGTATGGTACTTACTTTTCCGGATTCGCTGGTGGTCTGCAGAACTACCGTCTTTCCCACAAGGGAAGATGCCCTCGAAAGATCAAAGGACGCGCTCATATTCTGCATCGCTTCCAGTTCCGAGAAGGTTGCATACTGGGTTACCCACTCTGTGTTGGATGTGGGCTCTAACGGATCCTGATTCTGTACCTCCGCCACCAAAAGCTGTAAAAATGTATCTTTGCTGTACATGGAATTTTTATCGTTCGCTTTTTTCAGGGAAGATTGGGATTCCGTTTCCACTATCTTACCGTCTTCCACCGGTGCTATTAAATTACCTGCCATCTTTTCCTCCTTTCTTCTATACGGTTATGCCGTATAATTAATTGTATTTCCCTCGGACTTCATCATTTCTGCGGTCAGGCGCTCCTCCTGTGTAAGATCCTCCGCCTCCTCGGGATCAAGTTCCCTCAGATTCAGATTTCTGACACCTTTTTTATTCTGCCTGCCATGATCCGGCGCCGCCTCATTCCCACTCGGATCTCTCTCCAGAGAATATTCCGCGATGGTTACCTCTACCGCTTCCACTTTGATGCCCTGCTGTTCCAGGTTTTCCTTCAGTTCCATCACCTGGCTTTCCAGCGCCGCCCTCACAGATTCATTCTGTGCGATAAACTGAGCCGTTACAGCGCCTTCCCTGTTGGATATCTGAATATGCAAAGTTCCAAGCGATTCCGGATGAAGCTGCATCTCTAAGCTGGTCATCCCGGGTTTGGCGGACACTTTCATATAATCCAGTATCTGATCCATGATCTCCTGAGTATCCGTCATGGAAAACTCGCTTTTCGCTTCCGCCGCCTTCAGCGCCTGCACCTGCTGCTCCAGATTCTGAGTCTGATAGCTGCTTTGCATAAACGGGCTCTCGCTGTCTTTTCCGGTGCTCTCCTGCCTTGGTGCCTCCTTCGACACGGCTGTCTCCGTCCTTGCATTTTCCGTCAGTTCCGGTTTTGCCGCCTGCATCCTTGCCATTTCGCCATCCTGCCCTGCTTCACTCTCCTGCAGAATGGGCTCCGCGGATACTTCCTGCATCTCCTCCGCCATCTCCGGCTTCTTCAGCGCCGCAAGCTGTCTTTCCGCATTTTGCAAGACCGCATTCAACTCTTCCTGGCTCATACCGGTCTCTTCCTGCAGCTCCTCCATAATGCCTTCTAACGTTTTCAGCGCTTCCGTCACCGAGCCGTAAAAACTTTCATCCGTCAGAAGGGACATGTCATCAGCGCCTTCGGTAAGTTCCACCATCAGTGTTTTCAGATTCTTCGGATCCAGTAATGACACATCTGTCATTCCCAGTTCATCCATCACCGCCCTTAAGGCTTCCTGCGTGATTCCCATCTGAGCCGCCAGCGCCGCAGCCATTTCGCCGCCTGCTTTTTCCAAAGCTTCCGTATCTTCCGTGATATCTTCCGAAACTTCTTCCGTATTCGCCGCGTTTTCTTTTGTTTCCGTCTCTTTGGTCCCGGCTTTTTCTTCCGTTTTGCTGCCATTGTCGGTTTTCTTCGTCGCCGCTTCTTCCGTACTGCTCTTTGCATCCGAAGGCTTTGTGCTTTCCGCTTTCCGCTCAGGCTGCGTATTCTGTTTGCCTGCCGCCGTGGTCTGCTTTAAAACCGTATCAAAACTTCCGCCTTTAGACGGTCCCGCCGGTCTTGTTCCTTTTGCTGATAAGATGTTCTGTGCACCGGAACCCTTATCAAGTACTGGCATGTTCGTCACCTTTTTACCTCCTTTTCTTCTATTTTCAAAGTTCTTATATAAAATCGTCGTTTTTTGCCTCCCTGCATAAAAACGAACAATTTCCTAATATTATATCGGATTTTTCCGTTGTCTTCTTAACTTTTTCAGAGGATTTTCTCCGTCACCCGGGATCCATCATCTTTGTCAGCCGCGCCGCATTTTCCTCATTCATCTGTTCCAGGATCTTCGCCCGGTCCTCCGCACTCATCGCCCCCAATATCTTCGCCACCAGGTCCAGATCGCTGGTCATCGTATCAAAGACCGCCGCCGCCTCTTTCGCCTTCATCGAAGAATAGGTTGCCACATAATCTTCCAGTTCTTTATTCGCAGCCGTCTCCTGAATCGTCTGCTGATACAGATATTCCGCCGTCGCCGGATCCATCGCCTCATAATATTTCCGGTACTCTTCCGCCCCCGGACCGTTCTCGGCATAAACGACTTCCTCGTAAAACTCGTTTTTCATCCGCTCAAATTCAAGCTGATCTCTCTCAAAGTTCTGAAGACGGTTGTTCTCCTCTTTCAGGCTGCTGATCTCATTGGCGTAAGAGAGATTCTGTTCCTGTGCCATCTGCAGTTCCTGTTCAAGCAGTTTGATCTGGTCCACCGCGTCTTTCACATCGCTGTATTCGCTGTATTCGTCCTCTTCTTCCTCCCCCCTTTTGCGGTCACTCGGCAAAATCTTATTGATCACCGGCACATCCTTCAACAGAGGCTTCAAAATATTCGTACCGACGCCGCCCACATCCAGTTTTACCAAAACGCACAGGATCGCAATCCAGACAGCCACAATAAAAACGGTCACCAAAAACACCGGAAGCCCTCCCGGTTCGCCATCCAGTTCCTCCTCCTGATCGGAAATCTCCCTGGCTTTCTGTTTCGCCTCTTTTCTCTGCGCTTTCTGCTCCGCTTTTAAACGCTTTTTCTCTTCTTTTAACCTTTGACGCTCCGATTCACGATCCTCAAATTCCTCTTCGGACCGTGCACCTTCCATCGGTTTTTCTGCCATACTTTATCCTCTTTTCTGACCATATGTATAACTCACCAGTTCGTCTACTTCCTTACTCTCTTCCCTGATCAGTTCTTCCTGAAACGCCTCGAACGCTGCCTCCCTTAGCTGTTCATGCGTCTTTCTCTCAATCATATACTCCTGCAGAATGATCCGCGCCCTCTCCAGCGCTTCCTCCGCCTTCCTCACCCGGATTCTCTGATCGATGATGGCTTCCTTGATATAAGTCAGCGCCGCTTCATTTTCCTGCAGCTTAAGCGGATCGAGCACCTGCTGCCGCATCACGGCGCCCTCCGCCAGATACTGAATCCTGCGTTGCGCAAGCCGCTGCAGCCTCTCCTCCTCCGTCGTAAGCTGCTGCCTCGCCGCCGCAAAAGCAAGCTTCGCCTGCTCCTCCATCTTCTCTTTGATATTCAGAATACTCTGCATCCTGTATACAAACTTTGCCATATGTTATCTGTCTCTTACTTCCCTCTTGCCATCTGCCTTCTAATACTGCATTGCGGAAATAACGATGAAAATCAGTGTCCGATATTTGTGTCAGGGCAAGGCGGAAGAAGG
>OFHA01002497.1_pt1 | contig 10702 bp, 11 predicted proteins | sample 1521891 | NCBI WGS metagenome assembly OFHA01 (sample SAMEA3504089, study PRJEB24116) | mouse gut metagenome | biome: mouse gut; feature: mouse-associated habitat; material: faeces | place: Denmark | collected 2011 | reverse complement strand
CAGTAGTTTTTCCTGTTCGATCAAATCGCCATAAGAAATCGTTTTTGCTCCGGCTCCATAAACTGCAAATGTCCTGCATCCGGATAACGCCTGGTTCAGCTCCTGTTTCAGTTTGTTTCTGCATGCGTCCAAAGACAGACGCCGCGGCGCTTTTTTGACATAAATATTCAGCTCGATCGCCTCATAATCAGATTCCAGAAGGAGAATCTCAAACCCTGCGCTATTACATAACAGTGCCAGGCTGTACGGTGTAAAATAATTGATATGCTCCCAGTTGATCTGATGATACAGACCTTCTTCAAAAATCTGCTGTCCGTTCGGAACATTAATAAGGCCGACGCCACCTTCATTCAAAATATCATAAGCATATCTGACTGCTTCCTGTAACTGCTCCATATGCTCAAAAACCTGAAACGTGCAAAACGCATCGTATGTATCTTTCAAATTCAGTGACCGGTCAAAATAAGCGCAAATCAGCTGATAAGTATCCCCCCCTGGCATATTTTGGGCGATTTGTATTTCTTTTTCTGACGGCTCTACTCCTGTACATCTCGCAAAATATTTTCCTGCAATCTTTAACGCGTGTCCTCCCCCACATCCAATTTCTATCAATGTTTCGGCCTTATTTGCATATTTTTTCAAATTTGAGAACTGCTGATCGAGTATCCTGCGATCTCCATAGTACTGAAGCGCGCCATTGCCATCTTCATACTCCTCATAACAATCCGAATTCAGCAAAAATTTTGTCTGTACCAGACCGCAATTCGGACATTCGTATAGTAAAACGGTATCTTTTTTTAAATCATAAGGTTCTTTCTTTAACAACGACCGGATGGTTTCGGCCCTGCACTCATGCACTTTTTCCCGTTCCTCGCATATACTTCCACAAACTCTGCACTCCATTTCCTTTCCTCTTTCTACATTCTCTTTTCTAACAAAGGACGCCTTGTTTCCGCAACTATATCGTATCCTTGTCACCTGTGCTCTTCTATCGTCTCTTCATCTTCAAAATTTATTTTCTCCCCTACAATGACTTCAGGTTTTTTCGTCACCTTACGTAAGATCACTCCAATATATTCACCCAGAATTCCCATAAAAAATAACTGTACGGCTCCCAAAAAAAACATGCCGATCAGAATCGGTGCTGTCCCAGCCTGAAAATTATGCCAGCGTGCAAGTTTTAAAATCAGATATACAATTCCAACCAAAAAACTGCATACAGACATAACCAGTCCCAGGACCGTCATCAGCCGCAGCGGAACTATAGAAGTTGCAACCATGGAGTTAATTGCAAACGTCAGATAACGCCAGACGTTATAGCTCGATGTTCCACTTCTTCGCGCACACTGTTCATACGGAATCAGCTTTACATCATATCCCATATCCGCGATTGCAAATCGAAAATAAAAATCATAATCTGATTTGACATATTCAGTCATCACTTCTTTGTCAAACAGCGTAATTCCTGATATATGCTCATACTGTGGCGTATCAGACAGACCTTTAATAATTTTATAATACAGGTTACGACAGCCGTATTTGATCCTTCCCTCCTTTGATCCGATCTTTTGTCCACACACAACCTTATATCCATTCTCCCAATAACGAATAAATTCCGGTATCCGTTCAGGAGGTTCCTGAAAATCCGCCGGGATAGTAACAATTGCATCACCGCTTACATACTTAAGCGTATTTCTGCCTGATCTGCCGTCAATCCCATAATTTCTGTTATTGATCAAAACTTTAATATGCCTGTCCGCTGCTGCCAGTTCCCGCAGTATTTCCTTCGTGCCATCTGTAGAACAGTTATCTGTAAATACAATTTCATAATCATAAGGCAGTTTTTTCATAATATCCGTAAGTTTTTCTGCCATTGGCCGCACATTCCCAACCTCATTGTAACAGGGAACTGCTATACTTATTTTTCTCATATCCAAACCTTTCCCGCTACAAACCTGTCAAATTCTTTCAGCTCCATCACAATTGCTTTCTTCTGTCACTGTCATCAGCCTGCGCATCTGCTCCTCCTCCAGAAACGGATACATATCATGCAGCGGCGGCGTGTAAAAGCTGCCATCCTCTCTCATTTTTGACATCAGTTTCGGCACTGTCCGCTCGTCCAGAAGCTGTTTTATTTCCAACAGCGCCGGCTGTTTCTCGTCCAGAAGCCACCGGATTCCATCCCTAAGCATACCACAGTCTGCGCAGTTGTAATAAGCAATGCCAAATGCCTCTGCCACCTTTGCAAAATCAGGAAAGCTGACACCGCTTTTAGGATCGCATCCCAGATATAACCCGTCAAAAAAATTCTGATTTGTCTGACGGATCGCTCCATATCCTTCATTTGAAAATACAACTATTTTTACTGGCAAATGATTGTGCACGATTGTCTGCAGCTCCTGGATATTCATCATAAAAGATCCGTCGCCTGTCACAGAGATCACTTCCTTTTTAAGAGCCACAGCTACTCCGGCAGCCTCTGGCAGATCGTCACCCATGGAGCCACTGTTGTAATTCACAATTACACGCTGATTTCTTCCACGTATCCCCTTTTGCAAAATCCCGAGAGCACAGCTGCTATTTCCAAGAGCGATTACTTCATCCTCCCGCATCTGCTTTCCAAACTCTTCCCAAAACGTATTCTGCGATATCCTCTCATGAACCGCCTGGATTCTGCCTGCATCCATTTTTCCAAGAAAACTGCTGATACTGTCGCAATACCGAACCCATCCTTTATCGTTCTCCCACGCATGCACTTTATCTTTCGCCTTTTTCAGAAATGACCGCACATCTGCATAAACAGGTAAAACCACTCGAAATCCGGCCTTACGCATTTCATCCGGCTCTGCGTCGATCATAATGATCTCTGCATCTGGCGCAAATTCCTGCTGATTAAAGCCAGTCTGTTTTGTAGAAAGACTGTTGCCGACCACAATCAGAAGATCGGCATTCTGAAGAATAAAATTTCCTCTTCGTGGACCCACACTTCCGGACATCCCATAGTAACAAGGTGCATGCTCATATAAAATATCCGCCTGCAACGCACCTCCAACTACTGGTATATTCATACGTTTGGTCCATTCCCTAAACTCATACACAGCATTTCCAGTACGAATACCGGAACCTGACAAAATGCATGGTCTTTCCGATTTTGAAATAAGCGCGTTCAAACGTTCAAATGTCCCGTCATCCAGCGTATAATTTAGTTTTGGCACACATTCACAATCATACAGCTCCCCGGTCTCTACGACCGTACCCTGCACATCCAGCGGGACGCTCAGCCAGACCGGCCCACGCCTGCCCTGCATGGCTATATCGATGGCTTTTTGCACCTCCCTGCGAACAGACAGAGGATCTGTGACCAGCTTTGCATACTTTGTCATTCCCCTTACTGCCGATACAGAATCAAATTCCTGCACACCTCTGCAGCGTAGATGCAGACCGGTCGGCGGTACCGTTGTCTCATATCTGGGATGTCCAGCCAGAACAAGCATTGGCACACTGTCTGCCCACGCGCCTTCGACCCCGTTAAATGTATTAATTGCCCCTGGCCCGCTTGTCACGGAAACCAATGCCATTTTCCCGCGTGCTTTTGCATATCCTTCAGCTGCCATTGCGCATGCCTGTTCATGATGGCAGAAAATTTTACGAATATCCTCCCGTAATGCAAGTGCGTTGTCAATATGCATGGCCCCGCCGCCCACTACTGCAAAACAATCCGTAATGCCATTTTCCACAATCACATCCATGATGATATCAGCTACTCTTTTTTTCATCCTTTATCCGCTCCCTGTACTTTTTTCACCGATCCGCAGTTTTTCCAAATTCATACATGGCGATCCAGGTCCGTCTTCAAAAGCCGTCTGATCTCTTCCACATCCAGCCACCAGGTATTTGTACCAGAACTATATTCAAACCCTGGCTCTACCGGCTTTCCGCCTGGTATCCGGTCACCGGCTCCCCACCAGTTATACTGCGGATATATAATATAATGGTTCTCATATTCACAGGTATGCGGTGCATCCTCCCTGGTCACCATCACCTCATGCAGTTTTTCTCCTTCACGAATCCCGATCTCTTTTGTCCTGCACCCCGGCAGCATGGCCTGCGCAAGATCCGTAATTTTAAACGATGGTATTTTCGAAATAAACGTTTCGCCGCCTCTCGCCTCTTCCAACGCCTTGATCACGAGCCGTACGCCCTCCTCCAGACTGATCCAGAATCTCGTCATCCGATAATCTGTAATAGGAAGTTCTGTTTCCCCGCTTTCTATCATTCCCCGAAAAAACGGTATCACAGATCCCCTGCTCCCTGCCACATTTCCGTAACGAACAACGGCAAATCTGGTCCCATCAGCGCCGGAATAAGAATTAGCCGCCGTAAACAGCTTGTCCGAAACCAGTTTCGTACCACCATACAAATTGATCGGATTTACCGCCTTATCCGTAGATAAGGCCACAACCTTTCTTACCCCCTCATTCAACGCTGCGTGAATTACATTCATGGCCCCGCCAATATTGGTCCTGACCGCCTCGTTCGGATTATACTCGCAAACCGGCACCTGTTTGAGCGCTGCCGCATGTATTACGTAATCCACTCCGCGCATGGCCATCTGGAGACGAAGGCTGTCACGCACATCGCCAATAAAATACCGCAGTACTTTTTTATGTTCTTTATATGCATTACTCATCACAAACTGCTTGTACTCATCCCGTGAATAAATAATGATCTTTTTCGGATCATAATGCTGCAGCGCGTAATCAACAAAATGATGACCAAAAGAACCGGTGCCGCCGGTAATCAGAATTACTTTCCCGTTTAACATGACTACATTCTTCCCTTTCTCTTATGCTCTCTGACTGTATCTGTACTCCTGTTTCTTTTTGGATGGCATATCAAAAATATGCCAAATAAAGCAGGGATTACAGATCGCCGGCAGATTTTTGCCATCGATTCAGCATACGATCCCTGCAATTATCATCAAATCCATTTTTCTTCCGGCCACAATCGCGGGCAACGCCTGCTTGTCATTCTCTGCCCTGCAGCCATAATAAATCCTTTATCTTTCTCTTTACTGTATCACTTTGAGAAACGCATATGTTCCCTCGGGCTTCCCAATTTGTTTAAACAGTTCCTTCGCCTGCGGCTCAGCTCCGTTTGTAGTAACAAAAACAGTCTCTGAAAGTGCTTCAGCTATTTTTTCAGGCTTTTCACTTTGATGTCCCCGTAAATTTAATTTACGAAAGCTGTCATATACATGGCATAATTTTGCTTTCGGATATCTTTCACTAATGTAATCGATCAACCATTCGCTCATCTGTGTCAATCCCCACACTGAATAGGTATATTCTTTTTGAAAGTCTGTCCAGTTTTCATCTACAAATCTTTTTAATGAATCACAGGCATCATTTACATAGTTCTCTTTTTTTCGATCCTCATAAAACCAGCTTAAATCATATAACACTTCATTCTTATGAACAGCCTCTTCCAGTCTCTTTTTTGTAATATCCAGTACCCATTTACCATGTTTCTCACAACAAACCGGTTCCGGTTCCCATACGATATCTTTCATTGTATCGCCTGTATAAATCGGCAACAGCTTTTCCAGCCAGGACATTCGGTAACTAATCTTTTCCTTGATCATAATGACAGGTATTCCAGCAGCCATACAGGGAATGGCACAGTGCAAAAGCGATGTGATCACAAGTCCTGCATGATCTTTGTATTCCTGATATTGTCTGCGTGCCACTTCTTTCGGGTCTTCAGACAAGCCGGTGCGAAGATGCGTACAAAAATGCGCATTTTCCCTGAGATTTTGAGGAATTTGTTCTAACAGTTCCGGATTGACATCCACAATATATACTTTCGGATGTTCTGGCATACATTCTCGCTTTGGTAATGTAATTGTAATACAGCCGTGTAAATAACATTGTATTTGATATTTTCTTAACGTATTCAGCGTTCTTTCGTCACGGCATCCTATCGGCTCATATTTTTTATAATAAGCGACCTCTTCCGGAAGAAGTTTGTCTCTTACAATCGTCAGACCAAGAAATACCGGTATAATATAAGGTGAAAAACGCCCTGCAATACCATTTTCCCGATAATCCACCAAAGGCATTGAAACAGGAAGTATCACATATTCTCCCCGATATGAATCCAGATTTTGCGTATCAATATAAACGACCTCTTTCAGATCGATTCCCATCTGACTGTAAATATAATCAATTGTAATAATCTGTAAATTATCGCCCAGGTTATTTACCCCCCCGTGCAATAAACTTGTAGTTTGCAAACTTCATGTTTTCCTGCTCCTTTTATCCTATTGACCGCCGAATAACTTCCATACCGATTTGATTATGTATTCCCAAATCACTTCGTTTAAAAATACAGCAATGAATATAAATCTATTTCTTTTATATTCGTCTGATAATATTTCAATAACTCCTTTACCGCAGTTGACATTTCTGTATATCTCATATCCGGAATTTCTTCTAACAATCTTTCGTTCGAAGCTGTATATTCTTTTGCCAGTCCTGGTTTACAAACATATACCGGAACGTCGCTTTGCGCGATCTCTTTTATCATGTGCGCTATCGATATCAGATCTATTCTTTTCCCCGAAACGATATTATAAGAATGATGCAAAGGAGTATGGTCTGTGAACCAGCCGACAATATTACAAAAATCATCAATATATAAATAATCGAAATAAACGTTCTGACGTATGGTAACAGGCAGATTCTTTATGACCTTACAGCATGCACCCGAAATAAATGTCGTTTTCCAGTTCTCATACTTCCCAAACAACCCGAATATTCGAAGATTATAAATATTTTTACTGTTCTCTATATTCTTACCTATCAGATATTTCGCAAGTCCATACTGATTCAGCGGTACCCCATTTGGAAACTCATCTTCTGTCACTGAAAAAATATCGCAGCTTTTGTCATACTCTGCCCCGGAGCCAAAATATAACAGCTTTCCGTATTCCTGATGATATTTTTCCAGATTTACATACATTCTCAAATCCTGTTCCAGTTCACTCATATGACAAACCGGACACTCTTTTGTCAAATTACAAATCGCCGCATGAATGACAACATCAAAATGTCCGGTTTTTAAATATCGTTTTACAGACTGTTCATCCAAAAGATCCAGTTCCTGCCTTGTTGGCGTTTCCAAATGAATATCTGTGCGCTTTAACTGAAAATATTCTTTTAAATTCCTGCCTATGAATCCACTTCCGCCTAATAACAAAACCTTTTTCATTACTCTGTCTCCTCATAAAATTAGGATTGCATTTAGGAGATATGCCAAAAGTATTTATAACATAGATGGGAAACACAAAATATGCACTGACAGAATTATTTGTAGAGAAAAACGGCACAGTTAAGTGCGTATGCTGTCACCATCCAAAAATACGCATATCACATGATTATCTGCTTCTTTCAGCCTTTGCAATATCGCTTCTTTCGCACTTGCAGGCGTAGCTATTATAGGTATACTCTGCCCCCCCCCACGCCTAAAATCCCTTAAATCAGAGAATTTCACCGTCTGATATTCATGAAAAAAAGAACTGTTATATTCATCAATTACAGCTTCCAGATTCGCATGCGGATATTTTTCACATATATGCTGATAAATCTGCTCTGCAGCACATGTATTTCCCCAGATGATATAACTTTCATTCCCGTTTTTAAATATTTCACGATCTGCACTTTGAATCATTTTTTGGAACGGATCAACATATGCTGTTTTTGTACGTGATTCAAAAAAATAACTGATATCTGTCATATTTCCCCAATATGCCATAGCATCCTGCAATCGTTTTACAACTAACTGAATCATCTTATTTTTTGTATATTCATATTCCACCGGCTTTGGATTCCAGCAGATTTCGCTAAATCTCTCTTTCGTATAGACAGGCAGCAATCGGTCAATCCATGAAAATCTTGAAGAAAGTTCCTCTGCGGCCAGAACAACCGGTATCCCCATTGCCATACATGGCGCTGCACAATGCAGACGGGATGTAACTACCAGTGCAGCCTGTGCACAATACTCCCGAAGCAGCTGCTCTGCCATCTGATCCATGCGCAGAAACATTTCTGAAGAGTAAAAACCACGTACCACATGACATTTATATTCAATATCAGAATGCACCGACTCTGGCAAATACTGCAGTGCCTCATCCGGTGCATCCACACAATAAATCTTATTTCTACACGCATTTTCCTCTCTTTTGGGAAGAGTAGCTGTAATACACCCAAATAAATATGCCGGAATACCATATTTACGCATTGTCTGTAAAGTATACTCATCCCTGCACCCTATCGGAGCATATGTACGCAAATAGTCGATCTCCTCCTGTCTCAGATAATTTGCTGAGAAATGAACGCTAATGAAAACTGGTATGATACATGGTGATGCCGGAAACCATCTTGTCCTCCCATCGCCGCAGCCGAAGAAATACAGGTTAACTGGCAATATAACCGGTTCCCCCTTGTATGTGTCCAGTTCATGAAAATCGATCTTCACAATATCTGTCGGCGGGATTCTCATTTCTTCCGTATAAATCCGCGCCATCGCTTTCATCTGTATATTATCTCCTACATTAAAAAGCGCTTCATCTTTACGCTGTGTATGCCCTCCATGTGTATCTTTATATACGATTAGTCCGTATTTCACTACCTGTACCTCCACCTGTGATAAAGAAATCATCTCTTAATATCTTCCTGTTACAGAATACACTGCGTTTTATTATAGTATAAACTAAGAATTCAAAATATGTACTGACAGAATTATTTGTAGCAGTAATTTATGAGCCGGACATTTTCTCTCCCATAGTTGCACGACAATTGTCTGTTCTCACCACTAACCGCACTTTCAGTTTGGGAACGATGCCGTTATCCATGCCCTTGTCACCGCCCGATTAATTTACAGGCAATTTATTCCCATGTTACAATGTCCAGGCAGATGGATATTCTGGCAACAAAGCATCCGAAAAAGAGCTCCGTATTCATGTTATAATTTCAAAATAAAAAGATACAGGATATGAACATCTGTGCAGACTTCATATTCTGTATCCCTAAAAATTTTTTAATATCATCAATTATTCATCCTTTGGCACAAGATAATAACCGTCAAAATTCTCAATCTCCGTAAACGCATACACGATTTATAATCATCAAAATTGTTTCATGCACAGGATACATTTCGCTCTAAAAGACTCATTAAAACAAATCGGAATATGTCCCTGTACGAAACAGAAACAGCTCCAGCATATCCTGACTAATACGGTAAACAAGAAGCCGGTCAGATTCAATATGACATTCTCTAACTCCTCTATAATTCCCAATTAACTCATGATCATGGTACTTTTTATCCAGCTTTTGTCTGCAAGCTAACATATTGACTACATCCCGCAATTGCTCTATCTTACAGCCACGCTTCTTTGCAAGTTTTAAATCCTTTTTAAATTGATTGGATGGAACAATTTTAAGCATCGGTAAATACTTCGTCTAATACTTCGTCAAAGGATTCATATCGCTTGTAATTACCAGGATTCTTCATCATTTCTTCACACTCTTTTCATGCTGCTTTTGTTTCTTCATTCGGTATTTGACGCTTTATTTCAAAAGGAATACCATTATGCATCATAGCCGAACGCAAAAACAGATTCATCGCAGAAGACATATTCAGTCCAAGATCATTGAAGAGTGCTTCCGCTTCCTGTTTTAGTATCGCATCTACACGTACGTTAATATTTGTCGTAGCCATAGAAAATCGCCCCTTTTTATTTATATGTCTGATTGCAAACATTATCAATAAATTGACACTATATGCTTTGCACTATGTTAGTTTTTATAAAACCTATATTCTATAGTTTTAAACGCAAAACCGTGTTCTTCCACCTCAGTCCCATCTGGCCGTTCCATTCCTAAAGTATCATAATACGCATTTGTAAATGAAATCTGATCATAAGGGAAACTGCTTTGCAAATCTTTGATATATTCAAATGGGGTATCTATCGATACTACATCAAGTTCCTTTTGAATTGTATTCATAACATCCTTTACTTCAGGTCTGGCTTTATTTTCCTGTTCACCAGGATCATTAACAAAACTATCAAACATTTTCTTGTCCCACCAGATAATCTGTTGCAAGATATTTGTATTACCAGTAGCGAGTATCAGTCCCAGGAAATCCCGAAAATTACAGGCAATCGGATAGACATGGTAATCGCAACAGGTTTCCGGATTCACACAGAATACCATATCCCCAAAGCCTTTCTGGATATGGACCGGTTTCCTCTGGTCACGGCGGACGAGTACCTCTCCGGCAACGTCCGCCGGAAGCTCCGGGAGGCCCGACGCGCTGCTGAAGACGATCCCGCCTACCAGCCGAATGTAACGGCCCTGACCGCAGCCCTTCCCAAAGACCTGGAGGCCAGCGAGATTTTGCGCCGCCTGCGCCGGTGGGCGGAGGGATAATATACAGAAGCGAGGTGTCACTATGGACCCTATTTTAGCCCGCTACCAGGCGCTGGAGGATAAAATTTTAGCCTATGCCCCGGATTTGGATACACAGCGGCTGTTTTCCGCGTTCACCTACGCAGATTCCGCCCACAACGGACAGCTGCGTAAGGATGGGTCCCCCTATATTACCCATCCCCTGGCAGTGGCGGAAATTGTGGCCGACC
>OFHA01002495.1_pt1 | contig 10704 bp, 12 predicted proteins | sample 1521891 | NCBI WGS metagenome assembly OFHA01 (sample SAMEA3504089, study PRJEB24116) | mouse gut metagenome | biome: mouse gut; feature: mouse-associated habitat; material: faeces | place: Denmark | collected 2011 | reverse complement strand
TTTTCAACGCTTTCTTTCCAAGAATGATATTTATTTAATAAAACATGTTGATATACATCATATTTTAAACCATGATATTCTATACATTCATCAATATTTTTTATAAAAGGAGTTCCAAACTTATTAGTTAAATCATTAAGTGAATGATGAGTTAAAAAAACAATATATTTATCTTCCCATTTTAATGATGAAATAGCATCTTTAACTAATTGATTATGAGTTTCTTTTAAACATCTATCAACTTCCATATATCTTTTTGTTAATAACATTTCTTTATTTTTTAATAAAGACAATAATGGCTGTATAAATGTAATAGGTAAATGTTCCAGATAATCAATAACTATTATTTTTTGATTACTATATAAACAACGATATATATCTTGATAAAATATGTCTATATGTTGAGTATAATTTAAAATACTTAAATAAGTTATATCTTGTTGATACACTCTATTAGCATAATCATTAAATATATTTTTAATATCCTTCCCTTCAATATTATAAAATAAAAATGAACTTTCTTTTGAAATTTGGTTCATGCCTGAACATACACAAATAGATGCCAAACGGAATAAATATCCCAATATTTTCTAAAACTTCTTTCAAATGAAAATTATCCCTATTTCATTTTCATAATGGAACGGTATCAGGTTAATGTTCCTGACTGTATCCAAATCATGGATTGATAGCTGCAGCTTGAATAAAATAATCCATACCATTAAGACCATATAGACAGCAAATAAAAACGGCACAAGGCAGTTTATACCTGCTCTTTTCTTTTTCTTCATAATGCCTCTTTGTCCGGGGATAGGGCGGCTATATTTTATATCCGACACCCCATATTGTCTTTATATACTTTGGCTTTTCTGTCGTGTCTTTCAGTTTTTCCCTTAAATGGCGGATATGCACTGTAATTGTGCTGCTGTTCTTGCTGTAATACTCATCTTTCCATATTCTGTGAAATAATTCCTCAAGAGTCACAACCGCCCCCTGATTCTCCAACAGAATGCGCAGAATGGAAAATTCCGTAGGTGTTAAGGATAACGGCTCCCCATCCAACTCACATTCATAAGTTTTTGTGTTAAGCATCAGCTTTTTATAAGCAAGAATCGTAACAGGCTCATTTTCTGCTGGCACCGGAGTATACTTATTATACCTTCTTAACTGTGCCTTCACTCTGGCTATCAGTTCAAGGGGCCGAAACGGCTTCGTTACATAATCGTCTGCCCCCAGCGTCAAACCAGTGATCTTATCCGTTTCTTCATCCTTCGCCGTCAGCATTATGATGGGATAAGTATGCTTTTCACGGATTTTCTGGCATAGGGTAAATCCGTTAATATTGGGCAGCATGATATCAAGAATAACAAGGTCAACCTCTTCTTCTTTAATAAATTCCAATGCCTCTTTTGCAGAATAGTATTTATAAATGGTGTAATTTTCATTTTTCAGGTAAACTTCAAGCAAATCAGCAATATCGTGTTCATCATCAACGATTAAAATTTTTTCAGACATATAAGCCATTCCTTCCCAAAGCCGCAGCTTATTTTTATTACGCTATCATATTTTCCTTTAAAAATCCCAATAAAGCACATGAAATTTCATTAAGATTTTCCTAAGTTCCTAAAACACCGTTCAAATTATATATCGGATTTCAAATAATTAGTGTTCTTTTACTTCGGCAGAATACCATTCCCGCTAAAGCAAACGCATCCACTGAATTATACCATAAAAAATTTCTGTTTTTCACCCAATGGCATGAAACGACTATTTTTCGGGAATGGAAAGCAAAAAAGAGCCATTGAACAGCCCTTTCCTCGTCTCATCAATATTCCATTTAGTTTTTATCGCTTTACTCATATGCAAACACGAAACCCCTTTACACTATCACGGAAACCCTTATATGATCACGAAAACTCCCATCGGATTTCCGTGATCATACAGACAGTTTCCGTGTCCGTATCTGCCGGAAACCAAGACACCTTATGGTGTCAGGATTATCGCTCCCAGCATTCAAACCTTTTAACGATTATGTACGACGCAAAATGGAAAACATCGATTTCCCTATTGCTTTAGAACATAAGTTTTATGAATCCCGGCAACGCGCCCAACAAAATATGTCCAGCCAAAGACTGGACCGGCATAAGCTGGCTTCCTGTATATGCAAAGCCATTATTGAAACAAAACCGCTTCTGGGGAAAGGAATCGCCAAAAATGCAAATCTTAATATCAGGAACCTTGATGCCGTCCACTTCCTGATTCAGAGCCAGCATGACCTGATAAACCTTTGCCACCGCATTCTTATTGGAAATGTAAAAATATGCAGCGTTTTTCTTAGGATTCGCAAGTCTGACAGCTGCCTGTTCTGATGTTACACATTTTCAAACAGCCACAGCAAAGCCTCCTCTAAATGTTCTGTCCAAAATTCCCAGTCATGCGCTCCCGGATACTCTCTGTATTCATAATTTCTGACCCCGCTTTTCCGAAGAAAACTGTCAAATGCCCGATTGTTTGTCCGAAGCGGATCTTCGGTACCGCAAGCCATATAAAGTCCCGGAAGGCTTTTTCCTTCCGCCTGCAGATTCTGAATCAGGACTTCCGGGTTTTTCTCACTCGCCTCCAGCATATCCAGATTCCCAAATACGCTCCTGTAATAAGCATAATCTGCCAGCATATCCGTGCAGCTCTCTTTCATACCTGCGATATCATGAATGATCAGCGCGGAAGAAAGTGCAAATATCCCGCCAAATGTTTCAGGAAAGGCATAACCGGTATGAATTGCGCCAAAGCCTCCCATAGACAGGCCCCCGATATAGGTATCCTCCCTCCTGCCTGACAAATGGAATGTTCTTTGCAGATAATCCGGCAGTTCTTTTCCCACAAAAGTTCCATAAGCCTGTCCCATTCCCGGTGCGTCCAGATAAAAACGGTTTTCCCCTGACGGCATGAAAACAGCTATATTATATTTAACCGCCATCCTCTGGGCAAGGCTCTTATAAAGCCAGTCTCCACTATGACCGCCGAAGCCATGAAGAAGAATCAGCGTTTTCATCGCCCTGTCATATGCAGGATTTCCTGCCTTGTTTTCACTGCGCAGATCATTTGGCACCACAGCCTTAACGTCAACTGTCCTTGCCATCGATTCTGCTTCAAAGAAAATATCTAATACTGCCATAATTCACCTCTGTCATAAATAAGAAAATGGTTCTTTTTTGTCTGCAAACACCACTTCAATACCATCAACAATATCCTTCCACCCTTTCGGTCTAAAAATCCATCCGCTCCAGAATATCCTGCCATGCCTCCCCGTCGATCTCCTCGTCACGGAACAGTTTCCTTTTGTCCTTTTCCGTAATCTTCCGGATAACCCTGCATGGATTGCCTGCCGCGATACACCAGTCCGGGATATCCCTTGTCACCACGCTGCCGGCGCCGATCACCACGTTATCCCCTATGTGTACGCCGGGGCATACCACCGTGTTTCCCCCGAACCATACGTTATCCCCTACCGTCACTTCCCTGCCATACTCATATGCCGAATTGCGGCTGACCGGATGAACGGGATGCCCTGCCGTGTAAATTGCCACATTGGGAGCCATCTGGCAGTTATCGCCTATCTTAATTTTTGCCACATCTAAAAGCGTACAGTTATAATTTGCAAAGAAATTCTTTCCCACCTCGATGTGTTTCCCATAATCGCAGTAGAACGGCGGGTTCACAAAAGCGTCCTCAGACTTCCCGAAAAGTTCTTTTACCGTCTCCCTGATCCCTGCAAAATCCGAACGGTCCATAAAATTCAGTTTCTGTAAAATTTTCCTGCATACAAGCTGTTCCTCAAAAATTGTATCATCCGAAATATAAGCCATGCCTGCATCCCGGCGCTGTCTGTTTGTCATATCCATTTTCACTGATCCTCCATACATTCATTTTCCGGCTGGTCATCGAACCGCCTGTCTTTAAAATAATATTCCCCGTCATGCTCATCGATCTTTCGGTATACCTTACACGGACTGCCGAATGCTATCACATTTGCCGGTATATCCTTTGTCACGACTGACCCCGCCCCGATCACGGAATTTTCCCCGATTGTAACCCCCGGCAGGACGACCACGTTTGCACCGATCCACACATGATCGCCAATCGTGACAGGGAAGGAATACATACCATCTGCCCGGTGCTTCGGATGAACCGGATGCCCTGTTGTACACAACGTCACATTAGGGCCGATCAGGACATTTTTCCCTATTGTAATTTTCCAGTCATCGATCAGGGTCAGGTTCATGTTTGCATAAGTACCGTCTCCAATCGAAACATATTTACCAACCGCAGCCGTAAGCGGCGGCACAATCCAGACATTTTTCCCGACTTCTCCGAACAGTTTCGGAAGGAGCGCAGCCCGTCCGTCCATGTCCTCCGGCGGTAATGCGTTGAACTGCTGTACAAGTTTTTTGCCTGCGCCTGCAGTGCCATATTCTCCTCGTCATCATCCCATAAATAGCCGTTCTTCATTTTTTCCTGTTCTGTCATTTTCATTATCCTCCATTTTCACTGTTTTACATTACCACAATTCCAATCTGCATCCTTTTTCCAATTTTCATTCCGCTCCTTCCTTTCCATTATACACCGTAAGGTCTTTGACCCATTTATATTTTTTATAATGACGATACACCGCCGGAAGCTTTACAATCTCATCCAGATTGACAATAAAATATACAGCCAGCACTGGAAGTTTCAGCATAAATGCCGTCAGAAATCCAAGCGGCACGGTAATACACCACATGGTCACTGTATCACACAGAAAACCGAATCTGGAATCCCCTCCTGCACAAAAAATACCTGCAATTGTCGTCCCGTTCACAGACTTTCCCACCATGTAGCAGGAACACATGACAAGCATCCATTTGAGATATGCATTTGCAGTAACACTTAAATCCGTTACCGCAAGGATCAGAGGGCTTAAGGCAAGCAGCACGATTCCTGATGCTACACCGCACAGGACAGACAGAACGAGAGAAGAATATTTCCAAAAATCATGCCGCAATCGTTTGTCATTGTGCATGATGTGGCATACCCTCAGCTTAGCGCTGTCTTTTTTTACGGTTTCAAAAATACACCACGACACCTCTATCACTCTGGCAATCACCGTGGCCAGCGCCGCACCCGCAATTCCCATTTGGGGTAATCCAAACCAGCCAAAGATAAGGATTGCGTTCAATATGATATTGACCACCACACTTACAGAACTGATCACGCTGGATTTTGCCGCTTTGCCCGTGTTCTTCAATATGCAGAGATATACCTGCGAGATACCTGTCAGCAAGAACGCCAGGGACACCGTCCGCAGGTAAACCCTGCCGCCTTCAATCAATGGCAGCTCGTTGGTAAATACACGCATGAAAGATCCCGGAACGCACATTCCCGCAAGGAAAAACAAAAACGAAACAGCTGCGGTAACTTTCATAACATAGGCAAAAATCCGTTCAACGGCCACTTTATCTCCCTTGCCCCAATACTTAGCAGCGAACATGGAAAGTCCTATCGTCATGGCCATGAGAAATAAATTTTCAACAAATGTAACCTGGCTTGCAAGGGATACCGCCGACAGGGAATCCTGCGTCAGCATACCGAGCATAAGTGCGTCAGACGCACTGACCAGCGCCAGCATGAACTGCTGGAAAGCAATGGGAAACACAAGCGTCAACAGCTTTTTTGTAAAATCATACGATTTTTTCTCTTTCATCTTTCCATCCGCCTGATATTTTTATTTGACAATATCAGGTTTTTGCATTAAAATCATCCAGTATTCTCTATTTTTATATAACAATCTTCCATTTGTGAGGTGATTTTATGGATAACAACACAAAATACTGCTCCGTGTTCAATTCAGATTCTTCTGAAACGGTTGCATATAATACCCCTCTGTTCCCCGCCTATGTGGTATATGGACTCCTTTCCTCCTATCCGGACTATTCTTCCGTCAGCCACTGGCACAAGGATCTGGAGTTTATTCTGATAAAATGGGGAACTATGACCTATAATGTAAACGGCCGGCTGATTGAACTGGAGGAAGGCAGCGGGATCATGGTAAACAGCTATCAGCTCCATTATGGCTTTTCTGCGGAACATAACGAATGCGAATTCGTCTGCATCCTGCTCTCCCCGGAATTATTGCAGGTGAACGGTTGGTTTTACCAAAACTATATTGAGCCTGTCACTGAAAATTCAGCATACCCTTACCTGTACCTTAGCCGGAATGGCTGGATGTCATCCGTCATGGAAAAACTGGATGAGATTTATGATTCTTTTGGCAAAGTCCCCGCAGAACCGTTATCCTATTTTGAATTGATGGAAGATTATTTTATGCTCATGAAAATATTGTATGAAAATCTTGATATTGGAAGCCAGACCCGGAAACCGGAATCTACCGACCTGTCTTCCCTCAGAAGCATGATGACCTACATAGAGGAACACTACATGGAACACATCACTCTGGCAGATATTGCCCTGTCCGGCGCCTGCTGTAAAAGTAAATGTTCCCTGCTCTTTAAAAAGTATCTGCGCGATACCCCTATCACTTATACCACGAAGCTCAGGCTGCGGAAAAGCCTTTCCACGCTGCTTGGCTCAAACAGCAGCATCGCTGATATAGCCTATGAATACGGTTTTAGCGGGGCAAGCTATTACTGCGAAACTTTCAAGAAATATTATGGAATGCCACCACTAATATACAAAAGAAATCAGCCTGTTTGACCTTTGTGTTGCGATATTCACCGCCCCACCATTCAAAGACGTGCATGCCTTCATCTTCAAGTACTGATTCTGTAAGTGTCATAACAGTCTTGTAGGTTCATCTAACTATCGCACCCCATTCTTTGCCTCGGATGCTTTTACCCAGTATTATGATACTCCCGATTCGAGTATTTCTATTCTCGGAACGTCACAGTCTATCTCCATCCACGCCCCGGTAGGAAGTATAGTCATAGGCGTTCTGTGAATGCAATCCACATTTTCCAATATGGCCATGTCCGGTCTGTGTACTTCCTTACAGATAACCTTTATGATTGTTTCCTCATTGTCCTCATCCAGAGAGCCTGTGATCACAGCTTTCGCCTTATCAAAAACTCCGGCCGCAGCAAATGCACGAAGTTCATGTAATCCGGCTAATTTACTGCCGTAAATGCTTCCGTGTTCCAACATGATAATGGAATCTTCCCATATATCGGGACCGGGGAAATACTTCGTCCCCATTATCTGCCAAAGAGGGCCTCCGCAAACCGCGATAACATGGCCTCTGACCCTTCCGGACCCCTGCAATACCTTGTAGCCGGTTCCGGGTGTCCAGGGAATTATATCTTTCGGATCATCAATCTCATCATTATCCAAAAAGCGTTCATATTGAACTTCTTTCGATCCCTCTTTGACGGTGTATGTTATAGTCCAGTCAATCGGTGTGTTCTTTTCCGCAGGTTTAATTTCGCCGATTACCTGATTTGAAAACAATGTCCGTCTGATTGCCGCTTCCGTATACTCATCAAGTTTCCCTGGCTGTGCGAGTGGGGTCAGAACAGTGGGACCGTAATAAGCACGGACGCCTGCATATGCAAAAACAGCCATCCATGTAGCAATATCTGAAAAACCCATAAATACCTTGGGATGATCATGAATGACCTGCGAATTGATATACGGAAGAACACGATAGGAATCATCTCCACCCTGATTACAGATAATCCCTTTGATGGAATCATCCTTCAAAGCCCACATCAAATCCCCGGCTCTTTTCTCAGGATGCTCATAAAGATACTCGCTCCCTCTAAGCGCATTGGGAGTTTCAACAACTTTTACATTAAAGATTTTTTCGAATCTCCTTTTACCCAGCATATACCGGTGAATCATATCTTCATCCCCGGCACGGCCACCTGAAATTGAAATAAATGCTACTGTATCACCCTCGTTCAATTTGGGCGGAATGATTAGATTTTTCATTTTGCTTCCTCCTTAAACTTCAATTTGTATGCTTCTAACCGTCTCCATCCCGGCCAGGAGCCTGCTCTGCTCCACCTCCAGCTCCGTGGTGCCGCATAAGCAGCTTCTTGATTTCCGGCTTCATAGCAATACCTCCCTGTCCTTGTGTTTGGTCTGCTGGCAGCTGGCTGGATAATTTGGTATAATTAATAATATTTAACCATATTATGCACTTTTCTGCAACACTACATATTTAAACCATTATGTTAAAATCAGCAACGCAAAACAAGGAGCATTCCATTCAATTAGAATACTCCTTGTTTTTATAACTTTTTCATTTAAATCTCTCTATCATGCTCTTCAATTTCAAGCACATTCATCGCCTGTTCTGCTCCTGGCTTCATATTCGCCATAAGATTTCTTATGGAATCCAACAAAACGTTGATTCTTGTGTTTTCCGCCTTTTGTCCCGCATACTTCCCAACTGCTTCTATGTTTTTCCCATATCGACAATATAACAATTTTACCTATCGGACAAGCTATTCATCACCTAAATTACGCCCTGTCTTTCTCTTATAAATGGCTTCAACGGCCGCATAAACTGCGCCTGCAATCAGCCATTTCCACCAATTCCTTTCTAAATATCCTTTTTTTACAAACGCCATCATCTTATAGTACAGAACCTTTTTACTCTCAACCATAAGAACTATCATTTGCATATCTTCGCCCTGTCCAAATGTAATGATAATGCTTTCTTTGTCGCCAAAATAAGTGCCTTTTAGCTGCTGGCCGTGATTATAATAAGTGACTTTACTCTCACCCGAAAATTTAAACTTCTCTTTCCTGTCATGTTCATTCACATATGTACCAGAAAATTTAATTCTTCCACAACCACTCAACGAAATTGCTAATAACATAATCAGTATAAATGCAATAACAATATTCTTACCCTTTTTTTTCATTTTATCTCCTGCCTTTCCCACAAGAATCCCTTTTGTACCATAGTATTAAGCTCCCATATAAACAAATCTCTCCTGAAATTTACATGCTGAATCCATTTATTTCAGCAACCCTTTCTCTTCCAACATACTTCTCTTCCATCATCATTTCTATACTCCTTTGGCCAGCGTGCGGCGTACTGTGGGACGCCGTCATTATCATATACGAATTTCTTCCATTATTGGTCTGCTGCCAACATACATTTACAAAAATAAGCGCAAAAAAAGCACCCTAAAGGTGCCATGGTAAATCCCCCTTTCTTTAAGCCACATTATTCCCTCACCGTAAGTACCAGAATATTTTAATCAATGTATATAACGTCCGGCACCTCCTCAGGCGATTTCATATAAAAGGTAATACCCTCTTTGGTGTAAATATCATAATAATCCATATAATATACTTCTTGATTCTCCTTCCAGCCGGCAAAGGTAGGATCCCCCATTAGCTCAAGCAGCTTCTCCTGGCCTACATTGAGCAGTTCTCCATTAAACGTACCCATCCCGGGATCGATTCCTATGAGATTGACCTTACGCCTGCTGTCAAACCAGAAAATGATCCCAATATCCCGATAGGCACATAAAGTTTCCTCCCCCTCATCAATATACTCATCATATGGTTCATTTATTTCATCCATAATGTCATCTATATACCGTCCCAGAAATTCCCGTACCGGATAGCCGTTCCAGAGGATCTGATTGGGATATCTTTCAGGCTCCCCGAAAACCCCGGATCTCTCAGCTATGCCCACCCCTGGGACGATGGCATTGACTGTCTTGCCTGCCTGAATAAAGCCCCATAAAAACGCAACCACTATCAGCATGGCAAAAGCGTATAAAAACCTATGTTCCGCATGAAAAAAGGCTCTTTTTACCTGCCGGGCAGACTGGTAGCGTTTATCCGGATTCAGGTCCATGCATTTTTGTATCACTTTTTTGCACTGCAGTCTCTGTATTTTATTCCGGAGAACCTGTTCGAGGGTAACGCCAAGAGAATAGATATCCGTCCGCACATCCGTCTGGGAAAACCCATATTGCTCAGGCGGGGCATATCCCCTGGTTCCCAGAAGCCTGGTATCCTGCTCCTGGCCTTCTTTCAGCACACGTGCAGCGCCAAAATCAATCAGGCGGATATGGCCATCTGCTGCATAAATGATATTGGATGGCTTAATATCGCGGTGAATAATATCCATACCATGCAAAAATTGCAGGACCGAACACAGATCCTTTACAACATTCCAAAATTGCTTTCCGGACAATCCTATACGCCCCAATGGCTGCCCGCCTATATATTCCTCAATGACCGTTGTAGTATCGTCTGTTATGGCAACCTCATAAATCTTTGGCAGACAGGGATGCTGGCACCCTTGTAGTATTGTATAGGCAGGGACCCTGCCCTTTATTATTTTTCTGATAAAGAAATTTTCCCCATTTTTCTCCTTTATCAGCTGCACCGTGCCGTTATTACTTTGTTTGATTAGTTCGATTTCTTCATATTCCATAATTTTCACACCCACCCTTGCCACATACTGTTTGATCTTATATAATATAATGGATCAACCAGGAGGCACAATATGAAATTTGACCCAGACATCCCATCATCTAACCCAGGCGATACTCCGTCAACTGATGACTTAGAACATGAAATCAAGGCTGTGACAGACATTGATGACTATCTTATTAAAAACAAAACATATGGTGTTAGTCAAAAAATGGGTTGGTCGCCCTTATAAGTCCGTTTATTTGGACA
>OFHA01002489.1_pt1 | contig 10716 bp, 12 predicted proteins | sample 1521891 | NCBI WGS metagenome assembly OFHA01 (sample SAMEA3504089, study PRJEB24116) | mouse gut metagenome | biome: mouse gut; feature: mouse-associated habitat; material: faeces | place: Denmark | collected 2011 | reverse complement strand
GATCGTGAACCGCCTCCCGCTGTCCGTGCGGACGCTGACGGAACGGTTCACACTCCAGCACCAGACAGGCTACCTTGCCTATGAGTTCCTGGATGGCCGACTCACCCGCCCGGAAGCCGTCAAGACTTTGCAGATAAAGGTTGCATAGGCATCCGCCAACAGACAAAGCGACACTACGGAAAACGCCCTGCATCTCCAAGTTTATGGGTGCAGGGCATTTCCGCAATCTGTGGTATTTATTTCCCATGCCGGAAAGCGGAGTTGCCTGTGAGGTTCTTCAGCAGGATTTTCCGGGCGGCTTTGTACTCATCCCCGATAAAGCCGAGCCGGAGCAGGAAACAGCGGAACGCATATTTATCATTGTCTGTTTCTGTCGGTTTGCCTGATACCCGTTTCACACGCTTCGCCATCCCACACAGTTTTTCTACGAATTCGGTATAGGTCGCCGTTTCATCCGAATTGACCGTAAACGGGAACCACGGGAAACTGACCGTATCCTCCGTGACCGTAAGGCGGATATCATCAGCTTGGAAGGCCCGTGCCATCAATCCGCCCTTATTCTCCACCAACTTTGCAAGGTTCTCCAATGCCTCCGGCGTGAACAGCTCTTTTGGGATGCTGACGGCCAGCCTGTCCTCCGTCTGCTCCGTTTCGCCCGTGAAGCCTTTTTCTTTCAGATGCTCCAGCAGATTGCTGATCGTTTCCCTGTCTACGCTTTCCGGGATGCGGAGCGTCCCGTCCCTTTCCAATGTGCAGTCACCGATTTTATAGGCCAAGCTCGGCGCTTTCTGGTAACATGGGACTGTGTGCAACGCCGTGGCAATCTCCTCCGCCAGCTTCGGCCTCTGTTTTGGTTTCAATTCAAATTTAACATCCATCTGCATATGTATGCCCTCCTTCGTTTTGGTAGGTACATATTCGCTCTGTCCGCACAGAATAGCAAGCAGAAATCCCCAAAATACTGGACAATCATCTGCCGGGATGTTTGTGCAGTTTATAGCGCAGGATTCGCTTGCTATTATCCCAAACCAGATTTAACATGTCCGTACCAAAAGAAAAGGAGACAGCTTATGCAGATAAAGATAAAGAAAATGAAAGTACAGTATTCCTCACGCGCACGGCAGGGCAAAAACCATTACTTCGGCAGCGGGTACATCGAAACGCCGAAAATACAGATGGAAGGTAAATGGCTGGAGGCGCTCGGCTTCCACATCGGGGACGCCATCCAGGTGGCTTACGAAGAAGGCTCCATCCATATCTCCCTTGTACCTCCGGCACAATCCGAACCCGCTATGGTCTGCGATACAAAAGCAAGATACGCATCAAAATAATCCCTGTCCCAGAATAGCAAAACCGAGGGAAGCAGGCATAAATTCCTCAGTCAACCGCCCGCTTCTCCCGGCCTTTTTGTAATCAATCCATATTTCATTAATGAAGAAAATATTGCAACTGATTGCGGATCTCAATTGACAGGATATGCACGGCTACATTATAATATGTGTCATACATCATCCTTTGGAGAATAACTATGTCCGTATCTTATGATTCGTTATGGAAATCGTTAATTGACAAAAGGATAAGCCAGACAGATATGCGTAAAGTGACAGGAATTGTGCCAAACACTCTGACCAAGATGAAAAAGGACGAGGGCGTTTCTTTGAGGGTGCTTGGTAAAATATGCAAAGCTCTTGATTGTGATTTTAAGGATATGGTCGAGTATATAAAAGATGAGGAGGTGTCCGAACCATGACACCGGAAGAACAAGCCAGAGTTGTTATAGACCAGAAGTTACAACAGTCTGGCTGGGTAATTCAGGATATGAAGCGTTTGAATTTATCTGTTTCTATCGGCGTTGCTGTCCGTGAATTCCCCGCCAGCACCGGGGAGGTGGACTATGCGCTTTTTGTAGAGGGCGCGCCCATCGGTGTGATTGAAGCAAAAAGAAGTGAGACTGGAGAAAATATCACAGTTGTTGAAGGCCAATCTGCCCGGTACGCAGGCAGCGCCTTAAAATATGTTCATCAGGATTTTACGATTCGTTTCGCCTACGAGGCCACAGACAAGCTGGTGCGTTTCACTGATTATAAAGATATAAAGTTCCGTTCCCGTACTGTGTTTTCTTTTCACCGCCCGGAAACTTTGAAAGCGCTGCTGACAGTGGGGGATACCGTCCGTAACAATATGAAACATTTCCCGGCATTGGACGATACCGGGTTTCGCAGGTGCCAGATTAGCGCGATACATAATTTAGATATTTCTTTTGCTGATAACCGTCCCAAAGCCTTAGTGCAGATGGCCACAGGCGCAGGCAAGACCTTTACAGCCATTACCGCAGCCTATCGTCTGCTCAAATACGGGAAGATGAACCGCATTCTCTTTCTGGTGGATACCAAGAGTCTCGGAGAACAGGCGGAGCGGGAATTTATGGCCTACACGCCCAATGATGACCCCCGCAGCTTCTCACAGCTATATGGAGTGCACCGCCTGAAATCTTCTTTCATACCGAATGATGTGCAAATCTGCATCAGCACTATTCAGCGGATGTATTCCATTCTGAAAGGTGAAGAATTGGACGAGGGCGCAGAAGAAACTTCTTTCAACGAATATGTCACAGCCGAGAGCAAAGCGCCCAAAGAGATGGTATATAACGAAAAATATCCCCCGGAGTTTTTTGACTGCATTATCGTAGATGAATGCCACCGCTCTATTTACAATGTATGGAGTCAGGTACTTACCTATTTTGATGCTTTTATCATCGGTTTGACTGCAACACCAGACAAGCGCACTTTTGCCTTTTTTAATCAGAACGTAGTCAGCGAATATCCCAGAGAGAAGGCTATCATTGATGGTGTAAATGTCGGAGAGGATATTTTTCTGATCGAGACGGAAATAACCCAAAACGGTGCCAGACTAATGAAACAACTGATTGAATACCGTGAACGGCTTTCCAGGGCAAAGCGATGGCAGCAAATGGATGAAGATGAGGACTACACCGGGAAGAACAAAGGCAGATTGGACCGGGACATAGTCAATCCCAGCCAAATACGAACCGTCATTCGTTCTTTTAAGGAGAATTTGTATACTACCCTATTCCCTCGCAGGAAAGAGGTACCGAAAACACTGATTTTCGCTAAGACCGACAGCCATGCCGATGACATCATACAAATCATACGCGAAGAATTTGGTGAAGGGAATGACTTCTGCCGGAAAATCACCTATAACGCCCACGAAGATGACCTGACGCCGGAAAATGTGTTATCGGCATTTCGCAACGATTATTACCCCCGCATCGCCGTTACCGTAGATATGATAGCTACCGGTATAGATGTGAAGCCTATCGAATGTCTCATATTTATGAGGGATGTCCGAAGCAAGAACTATTTTGAGCAGATGAAGGGCCGTGGCACCCGTACACTCGGCATGGACGATTTGCAGAAAGTCACGCCCTCGGCCACAGGGAACAAAGACCATTTTGTGATTATAGACACCGTGGGTGTTACCAAGTCCAAAAAGAGCGACACCCGCCCATTGGAACGCAAGCCCACAATTTCCATGAAGGAATTGATGCTGAATGTAGCGTTAGGGGCAAAGGATTCCGATACACTGACTTCCCTTGCAAATCGTGTTATCCGTTTGAATAGCCAACTGACAGCCTCCGAGCGAAAAATGTTTGAGTCAAAAGTTGGTGCTGCACCCCAGACGATAGCGGAACGGTTATTGAACGCCTTTGATGAAGATGTGATTCTGAACCAAGCACAGACGGATACAGGCGTATCCAAGCCTACAGATGAACAACTTGCGGCTGCGCAGAACGCGTTGGTCACAGAAGCCGTGCGGCCTTTCCACGACCCGGATATCCGGGATTACATTGAAAATGTGCGTCGGAGCCATGACCAAATCATAGACAGTGTGAATCTCGACACCGTCCTTTTTTCCGGATATGACACCCAGCGCGAGGAGAACGCAGACCGGGCGATTGCGACATTTCGGGAGTTTATTGAGGAAAACAAGGACGAGATCATCGCCCTGCGCATTATTTATAACCAGAAGTATGCTGACCGCCCAATGGCCGTTAATCAGCTGAAAACACTCTATGAAAAATTGAAAGCAAAAGGTATCACAGTAGAACGGCTGTGGGATTGTTATGCCATCAAGCGCCCGGAGAAAGTCAAGCGCGGTACTATGGCTCAGATGACGGATTTGATCTCCATGATCCGCTTTGAAATGGATTATACGGATAATCTATCCCCCTTTGCGGATAAGGTAAATTATAACTTTATGCAGTGGACATTCCGTAGGAACACGGGGGCGGTGCATTTCACCGAAGATCAGATGGACTGGCTCCGCTTAATTAAGGAACATATCATCACCTCACTCAGCATTCTGCCAGAGGATTTGGATTTGACGCCATTTGACCGCAAAGGCGGATTGCTTGGATTTTATGAATGTTTTGGAGAAGGATATGAGACATTGCTCACAGAAATGAACTTGGAATTGGTGGCGTAATATGACGTATTCAATGAAATTATGGAGTGAGATTCTCCAAATAATAAGCGGTAAAAAACAAACGGCCGTTGAAGATCCGAATGGTCCGTACCCAATTTATGGTAGCGGAGGTACTATAGGATTTGCCCACGACTATCTTTGCGAAGCTGGCACGACTATAATTGGACGAAAAGGGACAATCAATAACCCTATATTTGTGAACGAGCGTTTTTGGAATGTAGACACTGCATTCGGCCTTGCCCCAGGAGATATGCTACATCCTAAATATCTCTATTACTTTTGCGTCATGTTCAATTTTAAGGAATTGGATAAGTCCACAACAATACCAAGTCTTGCAAAAAGAGATTTGCTCAACATAAGAATGCCCGTCCCGCCCCTTCCAGAGCAGGAGCGTATCGTTGCCAACATAGAGGAACTGTTCTCCGAATTGGACAAAGCCGTGGAAACTTTGCGAACAACCAAGCAGCATCTGGCAATGTATCGGCAAGCAGTACTGAAAGAGGCGTTTGGAAAAGTCACAACACATACTCCATTTGGAAAAATTATTGACGCCCGCCTTGGGAAAATGCTGGACAAGAAAAAAAATACCGGAAATTATAAAAAATACTTGCGTAATATCAATGTCAGGTGGTTTTCTTTCGATTTGTCTGATTTGTTAGAAATGCGGATTGAGGACGGTGAGATCGAGAAATATTCTGTTTCCCTGAATGACCTCATAATCTGCGAAGGTGGAGAACCTGGCAGATGTGCAGTTTGGGATAAGCAGGATTCTTTGTTTTATCAGAAAGCGCTACATAGAGTGCGGTTTTTAGATAACTCAAATCCGAAATTTTATATGTATTATCTGTGGTTTTTTGCTCAGGCAGGGCAACTTTGCAGATATTTCACGGGAACTGGTATTAAACATTTAACAGGGCAATCACTATCAAAAGTAATTGTTCCTACGGCAGACAGAACTATACAGGATTCTATTGTGGCTGAAATTGAATCCCGCTTATCTGTCTGTGACAGCATTGAAAAAACAATGGACACCGCCCTGCAACAGGCCGAAGCCCTGCGGCAGAGTATCTTGAAGAAAGCGTTTGAAGGGGGACTGGCATGACAACAGACCTGAATCTATATCGTGAGCTTGATACCAATATCAAACCTCGCAATTTTGAAATCTTTTGTATGGAAACTTTGAAATCATATGCTGAACAAGAGCATCTTCAAAATTTTAAGATTGCTCACGATCAAAAAGTCGAAACAGATGATGGTACTTACCAAATTGACGTACTGGCTGAGTATACTGCGCTTGGTGTCAAAAATACAGTAATTATAGAGTGTAAAAAACAATCCCGCAGTGTAGAGCGTGAAATCGTAGCGGCACTTGATAGAAAATTGCAGAGCATAGGCGCTCAAAAGGGAATCTTAATATCCACAGCAGGCTTTCAAAGCGGGGCAGTCAAGTTTGCTGAAAAACATGGTATTGCTTTGTGGCAGGTGTGCGATAACTACATACGAGGATATTCCAATGCTGCTGGCCCCGATTGCTCTGAAGCAAGAAAGTTTCAAATGCTGGCGGAGCAATACCTTCCAAAGTATTTCATGATGGAATGGGATTGCACTGCGGATTATCCATATAATCAGATTTATCCAACGGAAGAAATGTATATAGCGGCAAGAAAGCAAGCAAGGGAGAACTATCATGTCTGACCAAACATCAACGATAATTACAAAGGCCTGGGGTCTGTGCAATCCTCTCCGGGATGACGGAATTTCCTATGGAGATTATCTGGAACAGCTGACATATCTTATTTTCCTAAAAATGTCGGATGAGTATGCCAAGCCTCCATACAAACGGCAAACTGGGATTCCGTCAGGCTACACATGGTCGGATATGAACACGCTAAAAGGCGCAGAGCTGGAGAGCCAGTACAAAGCTACGTTGGAGAAGCTGGGAGAGCAGGGCGGCATTCTTGGTCAGATATTCAAGGGCGCTGTCAATAAAATCAACAATGTAGCTATTCTGTACCGCGTGGTGCAAATGATTGACAAGGAGACTTGGGTGTCCATGTCCTCTGATGTCAAGGGCGAGATATACGAGGGCCTTTTACAGAAAAACGCCGAGGATATCAAAAGCGGTGCCGGACAGTATTTTACTCCACGTCCGCTCATTAAGACGATGGTAGCTTGTGTTCGCCCGGAACCGGGAAAATCTGTTGCAGACCCCTGTTGCGGCAGCGGAGGTTTTTTCCTCGCCTGTCAGTCATTCATTGCTGATCCACAAAATTATGCGCTTGACCGTGGACAGAAGGAATTTTTGAAAAGCAAAACCTTCTTTGGAAATGAAATTGTACAGGCTACCTTCAAAACAGCCTTAATGAATCTGTATTTACACAATATCGGTGACATTTATGGAAATGTTCCGATTACATTGAGTGATGCTTTGCTGACTGATCCCGGCTGGCGCGTGGATTATTGTCTGACCAATCCGCCCTTTGGCAAAAAGTCATCCATTACAGTGACAAATGAGGCGGGTGAGCAGGAGAATGAGGATTTGACCTACAACCGCCAGGATTTCTGGACAACCACGTCCAATAAGCAACTAAATTTTGTGCAGCATATCAATACTATTTTAAAGGTCACAGGCAGGGCGGCAGTTGTTGTACCGGATAATGTTCTGTTTGAGGGCGGGGCCGGAGAGATTGTGCGGAAAAAGCTGCTGGAAACTACCGATTTACATACCATCTTGCGTTTGCCGACAGGAATATTCTATAAGCCTGGTGTAAAAGCAAATGTTATTTTCTTTGATAAGCACCCAGCCAGCCCAGAGCGGCAAACGAAGGAAGTATGGATTTACGATTTTCGCACGAATATGCATTTTACCTTGAAACAACACCCCATGACCGACGCAGACCTGCTTGATTTTATAGCCTGCTACAATCCCCTCAATCGTCATGAACGCCGAGAAACTTGGTCAGAGCAAAATCCCGACGGCCGCTGGCGGAGGTTTTCTGTAGATGAAATTTTGCAGCGTGATAAGACAAGCCTTGATATTTTCTGGATTAAGGATAAATCTCTCGCTGATTTGGACAGCCTCCCTGCACCAGATGAACTCGCTGTAGACATTATCGAAAATCTGCAAAGCGCATTGGAGAGTTTTCAGGAGTTACAAATCCGATTACAAAAACAGTGATTTGATCCGATACAACATAGTGTTTCGTTTCGTGCCGTCACATAAATTCAAACACCACCTAAACACCAAGAAACCCTCGAAAGTGCCGTAACTGCGGCATTTTCGAGGGTTTTTGCCGTATAGAAGTCTTTCTTCTCGAAATAGACCTCGATTCCCTTCTCCTTCAGCTTCCTTACCGTGGTCAGGGAATCCACCGTGTTCCTCGCGAACCGGCCGACCGATTTCGTGATGATGAGGTTGATCTTCCCCGCCAGCGCGTCCGCAATCATCTGTTTAAAGCCGTCGCGCTTTTTCGTGTCGGTTGCGGATATGCCTTCGTCAGCTTCTGTCAAGCACGGACTAAAAATATTTTGTAAATAAATTATGAATTTTATCTAAACTCATCACATTTTGTCTAATCTTCTGCTTTCCTCTTGAGTCTTTTTCTAGAATGGTTACAATTTAATATAAGTTTTGCATACTTTATAAACTTTACTTTTCAAATCTATTAATACAATCAATTTTAGAACCTCCCAATCACATCACTTACCCGACTATACACTTTAATAAAATCCGGTTTATTTTTTATGCCTTTCATTTTGTCATACGCTTCTTTAATTTCTGAAAACTTTATTTTATATGTTTCAAAATTTCCCAGTACTCTTCCAGACTCTTTCCATATCTGATGTAGTTCATCCGTATTAATTTCGGTGATAAAAGACATTACATAAATATCCAGAATATCTTTTGTTCTCCTGCACACATTTTCAGTTGAAATTGCATATATTTTATCCGATAACATTTTTGACAAACTGGCACCATTAATAGACGCCCCACTTACATAAGAAATATATGGCTTACAAAATCTATTTTGTCTGACGCTTAAATCAATACTTGCAACTTTTTCTCCATTTTCATTAATAATTTTAAATCCTGCCGATTTTCTTTCCCCAAATACCCTGATAATCTGGATATCTAAAGAAGAATCAGTTTTTTTCACTGCATTCCGCAGTGCACTTTCTATTTCCTGCATTGTCGGTGATTCACCAACCCAGTCTCCATCAATATCTCTGGTTGCCCGTTCCACTTTTGATGGATTATTATCCCTGATCGCAAGATTGAGAACCATTGCTCCTTTAAACACAATTGGCACACCCGCATTTACCAATTCTTCCATAACTCTATATAGAAATTCCATCAGTCCCAAGCGCATCACCTACTCTTCATAATATTCCATCGCCCATAAACTATACTTTTTAAATCTTTGATGCAAATGCTCCGGTATCATAAGCCCGTCAAAACTTTCACTATGTTCATCAAAATAATTTGCCAGAGTCTCCGTAATGATCTGCTCATCACCATTCTGCTCAAGAAGGTCAATAATGGTCTGATTTACCGTAGTGCATTTCAGTCCATTCCGCTCTTCACATTCAAGAACTTCTAAAGAGGGTACCAGAAACTGCTCTGTTCCGTCTATATCCTGCCTTTTGTCGACAAATATCTGTGCTTTGGTTCTATAACCTCCATTTGTCAATCCTAAAAAATCTGCTGCCGTATCAAATGCCAGCACACACTTCACATTTGCTAACAAAACCCTTAATTCATCATTGTATGCCTTAACAGCCATTCTATCACCCCACTTAATAGTTTCAGCATATCAGTATCCTCATATTTTATAAATAAACTTCAATTGCCGCATTTTCAAAAACAATAACCAGCATTACAATTTTTCAATCAAATATCTTCTTTTCTCCAGCCTTCAGCACTTCTTTAATTGCCATATAACCTCTATGTCCACTACATATAAACTTCTTTCTATTTTAAAAGTATATCCCGAAAATTAGAATATACTATCTTGATCAAATCAGAGGCATTCAAATGACGGGCAGCCAGCTGATATATCTTTGATAAATCGTTATACGTATATTTTTTGCCTTCTATTTTGGTAAAAGGCCCATCACTTTCAATCAATAATTTTGTTTTAGGAATCAAAAACAGCTTTTCCCGATTTTTAACATTATTTATCATATTGGAATTGAGAGAAAAATAACATCCTAATTCCACTAACTGCTGTAACTGCTTATTTGTTCCATTAAACCAATGAATAATGCACTTACTTGGACGATATTCATTTAAAATAGATATTGCCATATCTTCCGATTTTCGAAGATGCACTGACATCAACTTATTCTTTTCAGTACAGATTTTTACAATCTTCTCAAAATAATCATGCTGCTTATCACGGTCCAGGTAATTTGTTTTTGAAAAATCAAGACCAATCTCTCCCACATAATTTACTTCATCGACTAAATACATAAAACTCCAGAAATCTTTTTCTGTCAATGAAGTTTCCTGCGGATGAAAACCAAGTGCAAATTTCAAATATTGAGTTTCTGGATATATACGTCTGCATGATAAGTAAATTCCCGGAGAATTCGTCATGCAAAGTGTATATTGTTTTCTTTCATTAATCCCAATATATACTTGCTGATGGTTTTTATAATAATCCAAATGAAAGTGCGTATCAATAAGATTTTGAATCATACCCCAAGATACTCCTTCATTCTCCTATCCTTCGAAAAAAGCTGTATTAAATCATCTATGCTTTTCTTATATAATTGCAAAAACTTCTCTACTTCATCTTTAGACAGTTCTCCCACACAACGAATATATCTTTTCAATTCCTTATCCGATATATGCTTATAACGATAAATGCTGCCAAGAAGCGCTCTTAAGTCTGCACTTTTTTCACTTTCTTCATATGCCATAAGGAATCCAAAGGTTTCACCCTGATAAGAGTATTTTCCGTCTTCACGAATACCTAAAAGTGAACTCTTACGGATCAAACATGGATAACAATATCCGCAATTTATTGGATATTCCTTTGAGCCATCTTGATTGTACCTTGCAAGACAGGGATGTGAACATGAAATCGTATCTGAATAACATCTTCTAAATGCCTCAGTATCTTTAACCTGATAAACAATCTCTCTTTTTGTACACTACTTTACAACTTTATAAATGATGCCCCTGTTTCTTAATTAGCTGTTTTA
>OFHA01002485.1_pt1 | contig 10727 bp, 3 predicted proteins | sample 1521891 | NCBI WGS metagenome assembly OFHA01 (sample SAMEA3504089, study PRJEB24116) | mouse gut metagenome | biome: mouse gut; feature: mouse-associated habitat; material: faeces | place: Denmark | collected 2011 | reverse complement strand
AGCCGCCCCGTTTCCGTTTCTCCAGCTCCGCCTGCACCATATCGAAAACTGTAGGGCTGATGATGGCTTCGTGGTTTCCCTCCACATAATACTGTGGGACTTCACCCTCGTTCTTTTTCGTCTTCTTATTCAGGAAATCCACCGTAAATTCCTTCTGGAGGAGGGCATCCCCCTTGTATTTTTCGTTGGAAAGCATCCGGCGCACCGTCTGCTGGTTCCACACATCTTTCCCGCCCAGTGTCTTGATGCCGCGCCTGGTAAGCTCCGCCGCAATGGAATGAGGAGAAAGCCCTTCAAGGAATAAGCTGAATATCAGCCGCACTGTTTCAGCTTCCCGGGGATTCACCACGATCCTGCCGTCCGGCCCTTTGTCCAGGCCAAGAACCCGGCTGTAAGCAAAACTGACCTTTCCATCGGCAAACCTCTTCCTCTGCCCCCAGGTGACATTTTCCGAAATGGATCGGCTCTCCTCCTGCGCCAGCGAGGACATGATGGTAATCAGCAGCTCCCCCTTGGAATCCAGCGTCCAGATGTTCTCTTTCTCGAAATATATCTCAATGCCCCTGTCCTTCAGCTCCCGGACTGTCGTAAGGCTGTCTACTGTGTTCCTCGCAAAACGGCTGACCGACTTCGTGATGATGAGGTCTATTTTTCCGGCTTTCGCGTCGGCAATCATGGTTTTAAAGCCTTCCCGTTTTTTGGTGGAAGTTGCACTGATGCCTTCATCAGATTCTGTCAAGCACGGACTAAAAATATTTTGTAAATAAAGTATAAATATTATCTAAACTTATCATATTCTGTCTAATTATCTGCTTTGAGCATGTTGCTCTAATCCTTTACATTTAAACTCATTGTCTTAATATTAAAAAAGTTTTCAGACACGCGATAATTTATGTTACTAGTATTCCCTTCTGCCACAACGCATTTTGTGTCTGCAAGCATTTTAAAATATCTACGCACTGTAGCAGCAGACTTCTTTGTGATTTTTTCTGCTTCTCTAGGAGTAATGCTCCCATGTTTTTCCATATAACCAATCACCGCACTCACTTTGTCATAATCTTTTTTTGTTAATACTTCGCTCAAAACTTCGCTTAAGCTCCGCTCATTTTTTTGAGCGAAGTTTGAATGCATAAATTTTTCATGAATCCTTATAGTAACAATCATATAAGTTCTGTCTGCATCTGTTTCAAAATCCGGTAATGGCGATCCATTTCTTTTTAACGCACGCAGAATTTTAGAAATACCGGTTGATTTCTTCTCCGACAGGTCAATTTCCTTGAAAAACTCCCCTATTTTAGGATTGCGGTATCTTCTTGCACGGACTTTCCCGGCAGCAAATTTCTCCATGTCAATATAATATTCCGGTCCCGGAAAATTAATGATCTGTATCTGATCTAAATAAATCCGTATTTCTACCGGAACATCCTCCTTATAATTCTTATGTAAAACTGCATTTACAACTGCCTCTTCCAGCGCATTATAAGGGTAATTAAAAAAACGGTCTGCTTCCGCCCTGCCATCAACCTTTACCACTTTTTCCTCTATTATATTAGTTTCAATATAATTTAAAGCATCTTTCACCTGTTTCCATATCGGGCCATAAAATGTTTTTTCTGTAAAATCAGATGCCTCTGCCTCATGGTCATAAAATCGCACCAGCTCAATTTTGGTTCCTGCGATCAGTTTGTCCGGCCTGTCCCCAAACATAAGTAGGCCGATATTCTTTATCGCAATCCCCTCATCTTTCTCTTCTGCCACTTCCTCAGATATCAGCAAATCTTCCAACGTGCGCACATTCAGTTCTTCTATCAATGAACTGTTGCTTTCCCTGATAAAATCCTCCAGATACCCTCTGCGTATATGTTCCATAGACGCCCTGCTGTTAATGCGGTCCACAAAAGGAATTGATGTAAACTTTTCAAACAGTTCCGCTAATTCACTCTGCTTTGCCTCCGTTGTCAACGAAGCAGGCCGAATCCAATACTTCATGGTACGGTTTTGCTCTTTCCCGCTCTGCTTTTTGGAATAGACATCAACAGGTGCCTGATACGGACCGGCGTCTCCTGCCGCACATTTCAGACAAACCAAATGCACTCCGCTATATTCCACCACATCAATTTTAGGAATATAACGCGGTTCTATTTTATTGCAGTATTGGAAAATCTTCAGCTGGATGTCATCAAGCTGTTCATTCTGTAAACCTAAAGGCGGCAAAACAGGTATCCCGTTTTCTGCCTTCACGCCAATTACAAGATATCCGCCATCCACTCCCGCAATATCATTAGCATAGGCACATATTGTATGTACAATATCTGAGGGGTTAAAACCTTCTTTATACTCAATGCGGTTCTGCTCCACCTTACGCCCTTCTAACAAAGTCTCTATTTTTACCGGAATCATAAAATCATCTCCATTCTTGTATTGCCATCTCATATTTTTTATCGTTTCAGCAGATATTGTTCTATTTATGTAATACTGTTTTAATTTGCATTATATTTTTGCTGACCTGCTTACTCTGACTCTCCCAATAGTTTCTCATTGGTATCTTTTAGCTCATATTCAATCCTCAAATCTATCAGACTCTCTGAATAACCATAAGGCAGATAAAGCTGAATCATTCCCAGGATCTCTGCAAATTCCAGACTGATTGAACCAGTCCATGCTTTTACACACTGTTCAAGGAATTCTACAAAGTAATCAGTCTTATCTCTTTGATACAACTCTACTGCAATATTATAATATGTGCTCCACTCTTTTTCATTCAATACCATCTGTTTGCAGATTCTTTTATACTCCGCCTCAATAAACCTCTCTTGAAATTTTTCTGACAGTTCGCAGACTATGCCAGCCAAAGCCCTGTAACGTAATTGATCTGCAGCAAACTCCTCTTTTAATGTATATTTCTCAATTATATTTTCAATCTGGCATATTTCTTTCTCCGTACGCTTTTCTCTTGTAAGCAGAAATAAGTAACTCAAGTCATTATCCGTTAAACATCCATGATCCAATATTGCAATTAATCTTAATTCTATTCTTTTTTCTATACAGATGTATTTTACACTGACTTTTTCATCAACCATCGCTGACAATAAACCTATCAATGTAAAAAAATTATCTGAAAAAATTGACTGAAAAGCATTTCTATCATTTTGGTGTGATAATTCCAACTCACGGAGGCTTATCCATGAATCTATCCATGCATTCAGATGATCTCTCACATAATTTAGAATACAACTGAGTCCTGTACCTATCTGCTGCTTATAACAATTACAGACTGCAAGAGTTCCTGTGACACAAATTTTGAATAAATTCATATGAACCGGGGACAACACATCTTCAATCTGCCTGTCCGCAAAACCGCTTTGGTCAATATTAATTTCAGTTTCAGTTTCCAAACGGGAAAGGAACTCCATTAAATCAATATTTTCTTCCCTTTCCCATTTTGCTACACAATACGCAGCTTCATCTGCCCATATATAACTCCATATAATCTTATTTTCCGTATTATCGCTTTTGTATCTATAATCCGTTTCAAACATCTTCCAGGCTGCTTTCAGCAATACCATATATAATCGGCCATAAATTTGAAATTCACCATCTAAATAAGAAAACATCTCAATTGCCATTGATTCCGCATGCTCAGGCTGCTCTGCCATACCTTGCGCTAACTGACGCAACTTACTTACTGGATTGTAATTCTCTAAATTCCGACCAGCAGTCTTTTTCTGCAGACAGACAGGAACTGCCCAAAGTAATTTATCATTCGCATTTTTCAACTGTGTTTTATCACGTTTCCAATCATAAAACTGTCTAAAATAATTTTTTTCTGGAAGCAGGAATTTGATTAAACGACAATCCGCTAACCAGAAATTCCGCAGGCCATAGTCAATTCGTTCACATTCATAATCTGCAGATAAATCCAACAATTTCAAGATACCCTCAGCTGCCTCTTTATAGCCATTCTTTTTCATCAGATCTAAATATTGGCGGCTATAATCATAATTTAATAGATATGGCTCCAGATATTTAAATTCTTCTTTCCTGACGTTTTTTTCACGATGCAAAAGCCTTTTCCCTCTGTCCATATAAAAACGCCGTTCTTTACCTATCCCATCCTCTTTCCAGCTAATCCTTATAATCTGCAGGGCTGGGATTGCATATACCCATCTCAATTCATAAGCTATCCTTTGAAACTTTTTATAAATAGGCTCATTTTCCTGATTATGCAGCACTTCCCATTCCCATCTCACAAACTGCTCCTCAGGAATTTCGTTGCTATTTGTCAACAGAATGCTAAATCTGGAATATATCCGATTATATGTATGCAGAAGTATTTTATCTTCCAATATCACGCTCCGACAATCTTCAGGCATCAAGTGAATTGCCGTGGCTATCTTCCAGCACACGAACCGTCTTTCTTTCAAATATTTCTTGTCCTGTAATAAATCAGACAATAGCTTTCTAGTTTCCGCCAATGTCTTTTCTCTAAGATCTATATTGGTATCAAAATAAACATCCATCCACTCATACATCCATCTAAAATATTCCTCCACATCCCTTTCTAAAGATATGAGTATCCCCTTCAGTAAAAAATCTGCCAAAAACACTGATATGATATGCTTTTGATTATCCATGCTAATGCTATTATCATAACGAAAAGCAAACAATGAATAATGCCAAAGTATCCAGTTGGATGCTGCATACTTTTTCTGTAACGTTTCCGCTGATTGCCAGATATTCTGGATAATATTTCCAGTTTCACGCTGTAAATAGAATAAGTAATATTCCCTCTCAGGCAGCCACACATGATCAGATAAATCAGTGCTTATATAACTTTGCTTCGATAAAGTGCGAAGCACGTTCTTCCTGATACCTGCAAGCATACGGGATTCTGCCAGACGCTCTCCCTCTATATCAGATAATTTTATAGCATACATCAAAAATTCTTCTGGCGGCAGAGTATACTGGACGTTCGCATCATTTAGTTTCTGCAATACACTGCAATATTTTTCCAGTGAAAATTTTTGATTAATATAAAGGATTCGCAACACATCAAATGTATTGTAAATGTAAGCTGCTCCCCCTATATTGGAATAGCTTGTCATCATTCGGTCATCAATACATATTGACATGGCATCTCTGCCGACTGCCTCCAACAGAGATGTCAGCATATTGCTATATGGCATCCCTTCTCTTTGACCTCGCATTGGATAAAATTTCAATTTTCCTGCATCACGAATTCTTTTTAAATGTTCTTCTAAAGATTTCAGCTGCCCACAAATTTTCGTCTTAAGACAAATCTCCTGCTGTTTCTGCATAATATTTTCTGACATGCTCTCAAGATACAGGATAGAATAATTCTTAGAAATGGCTTCCAGTAAATCATATTCTTTCCATTCAGCAAGTACATCTTCGTCTACCAATAATCTATAAGAACCCCTTTTTCGCAGCAATACAATACTTGCTTCATCAATTTCCGTATATCCATCGCTATATTTTTGATATAGATATTCTGTAATTAGTTTATCCTGATATAACGCCTCTATTACATTATTAGCATGAATTCCCTGTCTTTTTTCATTTGTTATCCATAAGGCTCCATTATGAAAAGCAGTACACTTGCATATAGTTCCATACCATTTTTCAATATTGTAATCCTGCTCCATTTCAGGAACTTCTGTTTTGACAGGCTGCATACCCAGCTTCTTACAAGATTCAAGCAAAGAAATCTTTTGTTCTGCAAGTTCCGGCTGCACAACCGGGATTTTTCTCAATTCCTCCTCAATAACACCCAAAAGTTCTCCCGGCACATATATTTCAGAAACATATTCCAATAACAAATCTAACATTCCAGTTTCATGCAATAAAATGCAGGAGGAATAATCCAAGCCAATTTTTCCATCCAGTTTCAAATACCGATCCTGATAGTAATGTGCGCCAAATTCCAATGGAGCCATATTTTGCTCATTCCACTGGCGATAAAAAAATTCACCATAGGTCAAATTGCCTTTGAATGAATCTACATAAAGATGGGCTGGAAGCTGGCCATTCTCATATTGTTTTGCCATCTCTTGTGCATGTGTCCTGGATTGTTTCAATAATTCCACAGTTTCTTCTAATGTCTTCACCTGAATCAGCTGTGTATCTGGATATTCCATAAATAATTTATGATAATACTCTGCTGCCTTTTCACTATGGCCGGAACGATTTGCTATATTTATAGCCCACACTATAATATTAGGATCATCCTTAGAAATCCTGACTGCTTTCTGCGCATATTTCCATGCTTTGTCCTGTTTGTTCGTCAAATAAATCATACTGATCTGCTGGCATATTTCTACTGTTAGTTGATCTTCCTGATCTGCACGCAATAGGACAGCCAACGCTCTCTCAGGTTCTCCATTACGAATATAAATTGCTGACAATTCGACCAGAATCTTTCCTGCAGCATCTTCTTTTATAAGTTCCTCTCCCGAATCAATTGAATCTTCATACCGGCCAAGCCTATCCATAACAATCATGCGGTTATGGAGAAGTTCCTTGTATGTATGCGGCATCTCCCGCCCCTGCAATTCCTCTATTTCGCCAAGCGCCTGTTCATACTTTTCCATTTGGATCAAAGCTCGGATATGATAAAGATATCCATAGCTGTCATAAAATTTTTCAGACAAAATCATGGAATATTTTTCTACTTCACACCATCTCATGTTGGAAAAATAAAAAGAAAGTATATTCATCAAATCCAGACGCTGTTGGGTATCTGAAAAAATTTCCAGCAAAGTATTTTCTAATAAATACAGTCTGTCAGGTTTCTTTTCCATAAAAAGGCATCTGATGCGCTTCTTATGAATGGGCTCCAGCAGCGGTTCCAATTCCATCTCCTTTTCATACTCCTCCAGTTTTACCGGATCTGTCTCTAACCGTGCTACGTAATCATACCAATAAACCACATAATCTTTTCTTCTAAAAATGGATTTATATTCATGCAGACACTGCTTCGCTTTTTTCCAATCATTCTTTTTTAAATAGAGTTCCAGCAGCACAATAACATATCCTATTTTATTCTTTTCTTTTTGCAGCCGTTCCTTTATTGAATCGATCGAAATACTATCATCCAAATCTAGATTTTTTTGTATTGAATATAACAGCAGCGTTATATTTAGCGTATCTATTTTCTGTAATTTCTGTAAAGGATATAAAATATCATTTTTCAAATCTGTTTCTATTGATAAAATATTAATCCATATTGTCAAAACTACAATTTGCATCTCTGTATTTTTTACGCTCTCAGCAAAGATATAAGCTTCACGGCATAGCTCTGACGCTTTTTTTATGCACTTAACCGCTTCTGTCTCCAAATGAATGATCCCGCCGCAAAACATTGGCGGATATAATTCTTCCGACAAATGCATATCATCTGGAGCAGCTTTCCAATACAGTATCACAGCTTTCATAAGATAATACATTGGTATCTGGGTACTTTTATCCAGAGCCATATCAATATACAATACTGCATTATCATAATCCCTGTTCAATAACGCCAAAATACTCAGTAAATAATAAGTCACATCATTTTCCTGAATAGTACCCGCAAGAACATCATACTTTTCAAGTCCTTTATCCGCCATCCAATTATTAGCACAAATCTGCATATATACATTCAGTTTTTGCACAGAATTTACTGGTTCTAACAGCTCTATAGCCCTGTCCTTATTACCCTCATATGCCTGCTGCAAAGCCAGAAAAATACTTCCATCTATGTTTTGACAGCATCTTTTGGCAGCCTCATACTTCTTTTGGGCTTTTCTGCAGTCGCCCTTATCCTCCAGATACCAGACTGCCATTTTCATAAAATATCCTGCCTTAACCTCTGCTGCAATCACGTGATTTTGCTCTATCTCTTCAATACCCTTTCTTAATCTCATCCATGCACTTTCAATATCACCTTTAGAATGCAGTTCACATATTGCCTCCAGTTCGTCATGGTATTTTCCTGATAAAATTTTTTGACAATCAAAACTATCCGCAACCGCTATGGGGTCCATAACAGGCTGAAATGTTCTCACTGCAAAAGGCTTTGCAAGCTGTAAAAGTTCTTCTGACGATATTTTTTTAACAGCTATGCCTTTCCTCTCCATATATTTCATGCTAGATTTGACACTAATCCCACGGAGATCAATCGCTTCTCCCTTAACATTTTTTTGACACGAAATAATTCCAATAATATAATTTCCTATAAATATGGGACTCCCTGATAATCCAGAAAAATCTTTTTCTCTGGAACCCGGCAATTGAAAAATCATATCCTGAATCAGTTCCTTATTGGTATTAGCACTGCCGATTGATATCAGCTTTGTCCAACAGGCTTCCGTCCGATAATTTCTGTCATATCCATAGGTATCTACAACTGTACCTTTTAGCAGTTCAACAGACGCAAAAGTACTTTTACCCAACTGCATCGTTTCCTGTTCAAGCTCAAGCATGACCCACTCGTCTGCATCTGCATTAAACTCAGGATCAATCGCAGCTTTTATCGGCTTACTGCCCAAATTAGGCACAATGGTCAGCCATATCTCTTCTCCATTTTCATAAGCAGGCTTTACACAATGTTTAGCCGTAACTGCATATTTTCTACTGAAAAGAATCGCATTCCCGTGTTCTTTCCCGCAGTCTACTTTTGCAACAATCTGTTCCAGCTCCTTCTGTTCAGTAAATAAATCCGCCATCTTCATACCTCAATAAAATCCCACTCTCTCTCATAAAAGAAATATCATAATTTTTCAATATTACAGGATTTCCTGGCGCTCTGCATAGTATATTGCCTATAATATTGGGTGCAGGATGCCTGTATTTTTTTCCATCCGTTGATAACATATAATAAGCAACTTCCGTATTTCTGATAAAATCCCTGCACATATTTTTACCTGATCCATGATGCGGCAGCTTCACTATATCGATCAGATGCGGCAGACGTTCCATAAACAACTGTATTGGACAATCACCCGGAAAGAGCATCCGGATTCCTTTATACTCTAGCAAAAATGCTATGGATGACAGATTCGTATCCCTTGTATCAACAAGATCATCCTGCATGTCTGCCACTTCTTTCCAATTATATTTTTCATCTGCAGAATTATAACTGACATCTTCTAAAACAGTATCATGATCTTCATCCCACTGCATATAACTCTCAAAAGCTTCTTCATATAATCGGTTTTCGCAAATTATAAAATTCTTCACCCGCTTTTTTATTTCACCTATCCAATAATCAGCTAAATCCTTCAGCTGCTTTCTGCCAGGATTTAACAATGTCAGCTTAATATTCTCACTCAAATTCAAATATGACTGAGAATCCAGACATACAGCATGTTTATAAAACATTCCATTCCAATTGTAGCCGCCGCTTAAAAGAAGCCCTGCAACTGTATTACCATTCGATACACTTACCTCTTCTGTTCCGTTTCTGACTTCCTGATCATTTTCCAATACCATTCCTTTCATAATTTCCTCTAAATAATATGGCATCCCGCTTTTTTTGATCCCTTTCGTGTTCATATGGAAAAAACCATTATACCAGACTTCCTCAACGCAAATAATTTGAGGATTTTCTGCTTCTCCGTTTTCCTCCAAAAATGCTTTTATTCCATTTATATGATCAGCATCTATATGAGTAATAATCAATAAATTAATCACTTTTCCTTTTACTGCCAAATCTTTCAATATAGGCTTTAAATACTTATGATAGGTCTCTGAATAACCCCCATCTATCAAAATCCTAAAATCATCCAATGTAAATTCTAATAAAAAACAATCTCCTCCTTTTGCAGGAAACATATGTATGTTAATACCATTCTGGCTTCTCATTTTAAAATGCTCCAATCTTTAAAATAAAAATTTTTCTTAACCACTGCTTTATTAATATTAACATATTAACTTTCTTTTGTAACCAAATATTTTCTTAACTGCTTAAATAAGGATTCCGTCAATAAAACTTCAATACCTCTTGCCGCTGCCCGGCACAAATAATTCCCAAATGTATATTTTCACACTCATTTCAGATTCAAAGAATTTAAAAGTGATATAATTCGACAACACTTTTATTTTAATGTTATCAAATTACATCACTTTTCTACAATACATCCTATTTTTCGACACGGTTATCCCTTCGTCAGCTTCTGTCAAGCACGGACTAAAAATATTTTGTAAATAAATTATGAATTTTATCTAAACTTATCACATTTTGTCTAATCCTCTGTATTTCCAGCCCCATCTCCCATATTGATGTCAAGAAGCAGCTTTTCCATTTCGTCACGGTAGTTCCAGACTATGTTAAGCTTTCTGCCCGGATAGACTATGATTTCCTGCAGCACATCCGCAACAACCTCCGCAGTCAGTTTTTCTACTTCCGTATACTTTGTAAAACTGTCCACAAACCTGTTTTCCAGTTTCCCATCTGCACCGGCATTCTGCAGTTCCGCCTCCAGTTTCTGTATTTTAAAATAAATGGCGTCCCGATTTTCTGATGCCGCATTTTTTTCTTTCAGGTATTCTGCCTTATCCATTTCACCAAAAACAGTCTTTTCATAAATTTCCCTGATATGGTTTTCCAGGGCGCTGGCGGATTCCTGCATCCTGGATATGGATTTTCGGATACTCCCCGCATCCTGTTTTTTCCGGCGGTGCTTTTCTTCCCATATGCGGCTGGCATCCACTGCATAAAGCGCCTG
>OFHA01002484.1_pt1 | contig 10734 bp, 11 predicted proteins | sample 1521891 | NCBI WGS metagenome assembly OFHA01 (sample SAMEA3504089, study PRJEB24116) | mouse gut metagenome | biome: mouse gut; feature: mouse-associated habitat; material: faeces | place: Denmark | collected 2011 | reverse complement strand
TGGAAACAGCAAGCGTTTGCACAGCGCACGAAAGGATTGACGGATGCGGAAAGCAGCCGGAAATCGTTTCAGACCAAAGTGTGCTGGAAAGGAGCTTGCGGAACTGGAATAGGAGAACAATATGTATAAGGCGAACGAAGAACGTTACGAAAACATGAAGTATGTAAGGTGCGGCAAAAGCGGCGTCCTGATTCCCAGAATCGCGCTGGGATTCTGGCACAATTTTGGCTCTGTTGACAATTTTGAAAATCAGAAAGCCATGGTGCGCAAAGCCTTTGATTTGGGAATTACCCATTTTGATTTGGCAAACAATTACGGCCCGGTCTACGGTTCGGCGGAGGAAAACTTCGGAAAAATCATGGATTCGGACATGCGCCCCTACCGGGACGAAATGCTGATTGCCACCAAGGCGGGATACGATATGTGGAAAGGCCCTTACGGGGACGGCGGCAGCAGGAAATATCTGATGGCGAGCCTTGACCAGAGCCTTAAGAGGATGCGCCTCGACTATGTGGATATTTTTTATCATCACAGACCGGACCCGGACACGCCTTTAGAGGAAACCATGGAGGCTTTGTCAGACATTGTCCGTCAGGGAAAGGCTCTTTATGTGGGAATTTCCAATTACAATGCAGAGCAGACAAGGAAAGCGGCCGGGATTCTTTCCAGGAACCATACGCCCCTTTTGATTCATCAGTTCCGCTACAACATGATGGACAGGAAATATGAAACCGAGGGGTTAAAGGATGCGCTGAAAGAACTGGGCGTCGGCAGTATTTCTTTCTCGCCCCTTGCGCAGGGGATTTTGACTGACCGCTACCTTCACGGTATTCCCGAGGGCAGCAGGGCAACAAGGAATCATTTCCTCAAGGAAAAGGATATTCAGGCCGCTCTGGTGGAAAAGGTAGAGCGGTTGAATCAGATGGCGGGTGAAAGAGGGCAGACTCTTGCGGAGATGGCCCTTTGCTGGAACCTGCGCGGCGATAACCTGAATACCGTTTTAATCGGAGCAAGCAGGCCGGAGCAGATTGAAAATAATGTGAAGATTCTTGCCGGAGTGGATTTTTCAGAGGAAGAGCTAAAAAAGATAGATGAAATTTTAGCAAAATAAGGCTTGATGAGAAAGGGCTGTTGTCGAAAGATACGGCTCTTTGACTTTATTTTTGTTGAAAAATATTTGTAATTATGATATGCTTTTTACAAAGCAAATGATTTCTGAAAGCGAAAGCTTGTATGGCAGCCATGCTGCGTCTTATGGACTATCTGTTCTTATACTCTTGAAATCCTGCTTTTATACCCTTGACATATCAGAATAGAGCAGGAAAATCATTTAAGGCAGAGAAAAAGGCGCGGAGGGATTCTGCGATAATGCTTTTAATAAATGTATTTTCCTGTACAAAGGAGGAAAATGCATGACAGAAAAGGCAGTAACGAAATTGGAAGAACTGAATCTGGCAGACAGATTTCTGTTCAGTGAAACGATGGAAGATGGGGAAGTTTATCAGGCGGCGGTCAGTATTTTACTTGAGAATGAAATCCACTTAAAAGACAGGCCTGAGACAGAAAAGGAGCTGAGAGTATCGCCGCAGCTTCGGCAAATCAGGCTTGACGTGGTGAGCATGGACAGAAGCGGGACTCTTTACTGTACAGAGATGCAGAAAAGGAATACCGGAAATCTGCAGAAAAGAAGCCGGTATTATCAGGCGCAGTTGGATGTATCTTTGTTAGAACCGGGCAGCAAGGATTTTAATCTGCTGAATGACAGTTGTTTTATATTAATAGCGCCCTTTGATTTGTTTGGGTACGGACTATACAGATACACTTTTGAGGGAACTTGCCGGGAATGTCCTGATTTGAAAATAGGAGACGGGGCAATTCGGGTCTTTATCAATACAAAAGGAGAAAACGGACAGGAATTTTCCCGGGAGTTTCTGGATTTTATGGAATACATAACAGAATCCACAGACGAAGCGGCCAATAAAACCGACAGCAGACGGATAAAGCTGATTCACGAGAGGGTCAGGGAAATCAGAAAATCGGAAAAAACGGGGGTGAAATATATGCAGCTTTGGGAAGAAATGGCATATGTAAGAGAGGAAGGGCTTGAAGAAGGGGAAAATAAAAAACTGATTCAAATTGTATGCAGAATGCTGCAAAAGGGCAACAGACCGGAGAAAATTGCGGATAGCCTTGAAGAAAGCATTGATTATATAAAGAAAATTGACCGGGCGGCACAGGAATGTGCGTACGACTGTGATAAAATATATGCAAAATTAGCGGGCGAACAGGTATATGGTTAAGGTTCGGATTTTTCCGGTAGGAGAAAGCGGCCTTTATATTGTTATACAGCGGGCAAAGCTTCCGGCGAAAGAAAGCGGGAGGCTTTGCCCGATTTATTCCTGTGTCCGCCGCTGATAAAAATCAGGCATCTTTTCCCTCTGCTGTCGTCCCGCCGTAGGCGTAGGAGACGGGTAGACAGACCAGCGGAGGTTTGGAGAGCATGCCGGCGGCGTGTTCGGAAAATAGCGTGCACATGAGACAGGGAGCGGGCGTAAGATAAGCGCGAAGCTCCCTTTTTTCACTTTGCAGGATAATGTTTTTCCAAAATCCTTTCCAAAAGCGGGAAAGAAGTGTTAAGATTATAGGGCATGGGACAGAGGAAAAATGGCCGGGCGATATGCGATGGGAGGAAATGCGATGAGATGGATGATTGCGTCCGATATTCACGGTTCGAAATACTACTGCAAAAAGCTGCTGGAAGCTTATGACAGAGAAAATGCCGGGCGCCTTCTTTTGCTGGGCGATATTCTCTACCACGGGCCGAGAAATGATTTGCCCAGAGATTACAGCACGAAAAGCGTGGCTAAAATGCTGAATGAACATAAAAAAGACATTCTCTGCGTGCGCGGAAACTGCGATACGGAGGTGGACCAGATGGTGCTGGCATTTCCCATTCTGGCGGACTACTGTGTGATAGCGGAGGGAGAGCGTTTGATTTACGCCACTCATGGGCATATTTTCAATGAGAAAAATCTTCCGCCGCTGCATCAGGGAGACGTTTTGCTGCACGGGCATACCCATGTGCCGGTATGTAAGGAGCATGGTAATTATACCTGTTTGAATCCGGGCTCCGTGTCCATACCCAAGGAGGAAAGCTGGCACGGATATCTGATTTTGGAAAACGGAGTGTTTGTATGGAAGGATTTGGACGGGGAGGAGAAAATAGTGTGGAAGCTTCGGGAATAAAGCCGGTTGTGGTTCGGGAGATTTGTGAGCTTGCGAAAAAATATAACATTGACAGAGTGGTATTGTTCGGCTCAAGGGCGCGCGGAGATTACAAAAGAGTCAGCGACATTGATTTGGCGGTCAGCGGCGGAAATTTTGCGGGATTTGCGTTGGATGTGGATGAAGAAACCTCTACGCTGCTGAAATTTGATATTGTAAATCTTGACGGAAGTGTGCAAAAGGAGCTGAGAGATTCGATAGAAAGGGAGGGGAGGGTTTTGTATGAAAAAATATGAAAATTTTTGCGCCGCGCTGACAAATCTTAAGGATATTTACCTGTATCAGGAACCGTATGATAACGTGACAATGACAGGGCTGGTGGGGCTTTATGAAATATGTTTTGAGCAGTCGTGGAAAATGATGAAAGATATCCTGGAGCAGCACGGGTACGAAGCCGCTGCGACGGGCTCCCCCAAATTAATCATAAAAACGACGTATCAGTCGTCAATGATTCTGGATGAAGACAGATGGATGGCTGCGCTGCAGGCAAGAAATAATGTGAACCATTCTTATAACAGGGACGTCGCCCTGGATATTATCAAAAATACAAAGGAACAATTTTATGATATGTTTTGCGTTTTAAAGAAAACAATTGACGGAAACTGGATTTAAAAGGGGCTTTTTAAGGGAAAAACCTTCCCAGAGAACAGGCGGAGACAATGAAACTGATTATAACAGACATAGAAGACTTTCACTTAAAGGTGGAAGGGGAATATAAACTTATCGGCCCGAAAGGCAGCATTCATCCATGCACCGGGTGCTTTGGCTGCTGGGTAAAAACACCGGGAAAATGTGTGATTTGCGACGGATATGAGAATATGGGAAGGGATATGGGCAGGTGCTCGGAGCTTATTTTAGTGAGCAGATGCTGTTATGGCAGTGTAAGTCCTTTTGTAAAAAACGTGCTGGACAGGGCGATTTCCTATGTACATCCGGATTTTGTAATCCGGAAAGGTGAGATGCACCACAGACGCCGATATCAAAATGTAATTTCCCTGTCCGCTTATTTTTATGGAGAAAAGATTACGGAAAAAGAGAGAAAAACGGCTGAGAAAATGACACAGGCCAATGCGGATAATTATGACGGCGTGGTGAAGTCTGTCCGTTTCTTTAACTCATCAGAAGAACTGGAGGAAGTGACATTATGAGAATCGCGCTTATAAACGGAAGCCCAAAGGTAAGCGGAAGCGCCAGCGGTATTCTTCTGAATGATTTAAGGACTAAGCTTACAAAGGAAAAATGCGGGGAAACGGGATTTTCGGAAGCAGAGATTGCGGAGGTGAATCTGCATACTCCGTCTGTGCCGGAGAAGGCACTGAAAGAGTTAAAGGATGCCGACGTCCTGGTGTTTGCCTGCCCTCTTTATGTGGACGGACTTCCGGCGCATCTTTTGTCCTGCCTTATTCAGCTTGAGGCTTCCTTTTATAATAGGAAGAAACAGGTCTATGGGATTGTCAACTGCGGGTTTTATGAAGGGATTCAGGCGGAAACGGCGCTTGAGATTTTCGGGAACTGGTGCGTAAGCGCGGGGCTTAACTGGGGCGGAGGTATCGGCGCAGGAGGAGGCGGAGCTCTTGCCGTGCTGCCGGATATGCCATCAGGAAAAGGCCCGAAAGCACCCATCGAGAAGGCGCTTTCGGCTCTGACAGAAGCAATTGTAAGGGAAAACGCGTTGGAGAATATTTACGTTTCGCCTGCCATGCCGCGGATTCTTTATAAGATGGCTGCACAGGCGGGCTGGCGGCAGACGATAAAGAAAAACGGGGGAAAGAGGAAGGACTTAAATAAAAGACTGGAATGAAAGGGCTTTGGCAGACAAAAGAAAGCAAGCAATGTCGGGCGCTGCCTGTTTTTCAGGGATATAATCAGTATCAGAAAGGAGCAGGGCCATGGAATGGACAGAAGTAATTGGAGAGGCAATCGACTATATAGAAGCCCATATCGAGGAAGAAATTTCCCTAAACGATATTGCAAAGCAGGTTCATATCTCGCCATTTTACTTTCATAAAGGCTTTGGTATGCTGTGCGGATATTCCCTGAATGAGTATATCAGGAACCGCAGAATGTCGCTGGCGGGAGGCGAGCTGATTTCCGGTGATGCCACAATAACGGAACTGGCTTTAAAATACGGCTATGATTCTCCGGACAGCTTTACCAGAGCTTTTTCCCGTTTCCATGGAGTTTCACCTTCGGCAGTGCGGAAGGAAAAAGCGGCGGTGAAAAGCTTTGCCCCTTTGAAACTGACAATATCTTTGAAAGGTGGTTATCTGATGGAGTACAAAATTACAAAAAAGGAAAGTTTTACCGTTCTGGCGGCGGCAAAGGAGTTTGATTATGAAAACGCCAAAAGAGACATTCCGGCGTTCTGGCAGGAACATTATGCCTCGGGGAAGGGCAAAACCGTATGCGGCATGTTTGGAATCAACATTGACCCGCAGATGGGAAATGAAAGGTTTGAATATCTGATAGCGGATATTTATCATCCGTCTGTGGATATTCCCGAGGGTTTTACGGTAAGAACGATTCCCGCTTTTACATGGGCGGTGATTCCGTGCCGGGGCGCGCTTCCCGATTCTTTACAGGACGTCAATGTCAAGATATTTTCCGAGTGGCTTCCGGCCCTGAAAGAGTATGAATTTGCGTCGGGCTACTGCATTGAGATGTATGATTCGCCGGATAAATATCCGAAAGGGACGGCGGACGAAAATTATTATACGGAAATCTGGATTCCGGTTAAGAAAAAACAGCCGGTGTCCGGTTAAGCCTAAAGGCTGCTCTCTGAAGAAAAAAGCAGAGGGCAGCCTTTGAACTTTTTATAAAAATTTAATAAAATTTTAGCGTATTTCCGAATTTTGGTATTGAAAAATGTACGTTATGATGTTATGCTTTGTTCAAAGCAAACGATTTCTTTAAACGCAGGCTGCATGATAACAGCGGCGTATCTTTTGGAATAATCTGTTCTTATATTCTCGAAATCCTGCTTTTAATACCCGGATAAGTCAACACCCCCGCAGCAGATGCGCGGGCATGTGACCCTCGCGGCAGCCGCCAATATGTAAACCAATCATGGTTGGTTTTAAACAGCCACCTGGCCTGCTGACTGCGGGAAACAAAACAAAGCAGGAAAATCTTTAAAGGACAGTGGAATAAAACCGTTTCAGGGCAATATTTTTTAAAATGCCGCCCGGTGTTTTCTGTCATAAATTTTCCTGCTAAAAGGAGGAAAATTTATGACAGAAAAAACGGTTACAAAACTGGAAGAACTGAATCTGGCAGACAGATTTCTTTTCAGCGAAACGATGGAGGATAAGGAGGCTTATCAGGCGGCGGTCAGTATCCTGCTGGAAAACGAAATCAATTTAATGGACAGGCCGGAAACGGAAAAGGAGCTCAGAATATCGCCGCAGTTGCGTCAAATCAGGCTTGACGTGGTAAGTATGGACAGGAAAAAGATTCTCTTCTATACGGAAATGCAGAAAAAGGATACCGGCAGTCTGAAGAAGAGAAGCCGTTATTATCAGGCGCAGCTTGATGTTTCTCTGTTAGAGCCGGGGAGCAAGGACTTTAATCTGTTAAATGACAGTTACTTTATCCTGATAGCGCCCTTTGACCTGTTCGGATATGGATTGTTCCGATATACATTTGAGGGAACCTGTAAGGAATGCCCTGAACTGAACATAGAGGACGGGGCGGTGCGCATATTCATCAATACAAAAGGAAGAAACAGGGAAAACTTTTCTCAGGAGTTTCTGGATTTTATGGAGTATATTACATCGTCCACAGACGAAACGGCGGATAAGGCAAAAAGCGGCAAAATAAAGCTGATTCATAATCGGGTGAAGAAAATCAGGAAGTCGGAAAAGATGGGGGTAAAATATATGCAGCTTTGGGAAGAAATGGCATATGCGAGAGAAGAAGGGCTCGAAGAAGGCCGTACAGAGGGTCGTGCAGTGGGGCTCGAAGAAGGCCGTACAGAGGGCCGTGCCGAAGGAGAACGCAAAAAGTTAATACAAATTATATGCCGGATGCTGCAAAAAGATAAAACGCCTGAAGAGATTGCGGAGAATCTTGAAGAAAGCGCCGACTATGTAAAGGAAATTTATCGGGCAGCAGAAAAATGCGCATATGACTGCGACGAGATATATGCGGAGTTATCCGGCCTTTAAGGAGGCCGGGCGATTATTTGCCTTAATAGTACCTATATTACCGGCAAAAAGCAGCGGGCCGGCGGACGCTGCTTTACGTATGAATTTCCAGGTCCGCTGGTACCCGCCTGTCAAGAAGCCGGCGGTATTCAGAGGGTGTGCAGCCCGTAATATTTTTAAAAATCCGGCTGAAATAATGCTGGTCGTAATACCCTGCCATAGTGCAGATATCTTTAATGTTTAAATCCGGCTGGGATTCCATCAGCTTTTTGGCTCTTTCAATTCTGAGGTCGATTATATATTTCAGCGGAGTTTCCCCCATATATTTTTTAAATATTTTTGTCAGATAAGAGCTGTTAAAATGAAAGGCCGAGGCGATGGACTCAAGACTGATGGGAGTGGTATAGTTCTGTTCTATAAACACGCGGATTCGCCGTACTAGCTCCTCTGGGTCATAGATATCGTTTTCCTCAAGCTGCAATAAATTTTCAAAGACATTCATAATAAAATTGAAAATGCCCATTAAATTAGGCGACAATGCCAGCTTTTCGCAGAAATCGTATTCAAGATGGGCGATTTCCGCCTCGGAAGCCGGAAGGAACTGGCGGTAGGTCTTTTCAATGAGCTGGAAAAAAAGCTTTTCCATAGAATGCTGGGGCATGGCCGACTCATCTAATTTGCGGCAGAATTTTTCCAGTTCTTTACTGAGGCTGCGGCGGTTGGCAGTGCCTATCAGGTTCAGGAGGATATCCTGAAAATCTTCCGTTTCTTTTCGGAAATACTCAGCGCTTTTTGGACTTACTTCCAGAAGAAAAAAGCCGGAAGAGCCCAGACAGAGGGAATGCTCCAGGTGGAATCTGATTTTCTGTGAGGTAAGCCAGATATCATTGTAAAGGCTCAGATTTTGACTGGAACTGATATTGACAATCAGCGGTCCGACAAGGGGAAGAATATGGTGTAAAAGTTCTTCTCCCAAAACGGTGATATCTGTTTTGTACCCGGCGGGAAAAGAAAGAATTAAAAATTTCTGGTTGGGCTGCCTGTCGTCAATGAGCCACCATTTGCCGCATTCAAAGGAATGGGATTCCATGAAGGTTTCCAATCCGATACGTTTCCAGCAGTCCTGAAAATGGACAACGCTTTCGTAGGAAGAAAAATGCCGCAAAAGATGCCCCAGGCTGATAAGAAAGACGGCGAATCTTTCCTGTTTCAGTGAAGAGGGAAAGTATTTTGCAGTATCGGAGCCGTAAAGCTGCGACACGATAATATTGCGCTCAATATGAACGCGTTGTTTTAAAAGCCTGGACTGAACCGTTTTAAGGACGTCAAAGACCTGCTCCGGCTTTAAAGGTTTTAAAAGATATTCCTGAACGCCGTTTTTCATAGCTTTGCGGGCATATTCAAATTCATTATAGCCGGTTAAGATAATGCACTCCATATTTGGATACCGCTTTTTGGCCTGTTCTATCAATTCAAGACCGTTCATTACAGGCATATGAATATCTGTTATCAGAACCTCGGGGCGGTATTTTTCCATAGATGTCAGGGCTTCCCGGCCGTTGGAAGCAGCGTAAATTACTTTAAAATCAGAATTTGCGTTGTGTATTTTTGAGATAATATTTTCCTTTATCAGTGGTTCGTCTTCCACAACCATTACACTGTAGGGTTTCATCTTCTTCTCCGTTTCCGCGCCATATCTGCGCACTTAAATTGATAATGCTTCAAATTTAACAGGGAGAAAGCGGTCCGCCGACAGTGACGCATGCGCCGCTGTTTTCCAGATTTTTAACGGTAAATACGGCAGCTTCTCCGTAAATCAGTTTTAATCGTATGAAAATATTGATTAATCCCATTCCGTTCAGCTTCAGGTTGGGAATTTCCCTTCGGGGATTCAGTGTGGCAAAAGCGGTGTGCAGTTCATCTAATTTCTCTTTCGTAAATCCCTTCCCGGTGTCCCTCACAAAAATCTGCCAGCCCGTATCGGTAAGATGGCCGGATATGGTGACGCACCACGGCGCCGGTCCGTTCATGGCATATTTTACGCAGTTTTCCGCCAGAGGCTCCACTACCATTTTGGGTATGGTAACCTGCAGCAGTTCTCTGGGAATGTGGATATCATAATGAATGTTTTCCCTGTATCGGATTTTTATCAGGTTAAGAAAATCCTGTGTATGCATAATCTCTTCCTGTATGGTTATCAGGCCGGGCTCGTCGTCTGAGATATAGCGCAGCATGGAGGAGAGACTGTTGCAGGCGTTGGTGATATCCGTACAGCCTGCATTTTCCGACATAATGCTGATGGTTGTCAACGTGTTGTAAAGAAAATGCGGATTCATCTGGGACTGGAGCGCTAAAAGGCGGGCCTGCAACTCATGGGATTTTGAAGAAATTGCTTCCGCCAGAGACTGCTCCAGCCTATCCTGCATTTCCAGAAAGGAGCTGTTGAGCAATTCCAGCTCATCCCAGCCGCCGGACAAAGGCTTTTCCCGGTGTTCGTTCAGGGTATCCAGATTCAGGTTTTGAATAGAAGTATAAAGCTGGCGGACGGGAACGGTCACCTTATGGGCAATGAAGTAAGAGACCAGAAGGGTCGCAAAAAAGGCGGTCAGTCCGATAAAAAGCAGGTTGTTTCTGAAACTGCGGATAGGCTCAAACAAAACATCCTCGCTTTCCGGCACCAGAACGGTAAGGCCGGTATAGTCTGAGGTGGTATAAGAAACAATATTTTTTTCCCTGGAGGTAAAGGTGCCCGCTGTCTCTAAGGTATGGATTTCCCGCCAGCAGGAAGAAATCTGTTTATACATTTCAGACTGCAGGTTTTCTTCCCAGGGATAAAAGAAATTACCGTCCTTGTCCAAAATAAAAACCTGCTGAGAAATATTCATATTGTTTATCAAATCTTCCAGAGCATAATAATCAAACTGCATCTCTATTACCGCATTGTTTTTCCGGCCGAACCTTTGGGAAAAGGAGCGGTAGAGGGAGAGTACCGGGCGGTGGTAATAGCTCCAGGCGTTCAAATGGGGCGGCGCAAGAAAAATAGCCCCCTTCCAGGGACCGCCGGTACCATTCGCAGTCTGTTACGGGCTCCAGGGCTCTGCCAAAGGCAGTATAATTCCCGATAGAAATGTAGTGCCCGTCCTCCCGGAAAATGTTTATCTGGGAAGCAGGGAACTGAGGACCCATAATTTCGTAAAAGGTTACGTTGAAATCCCGTTGCGCGGAGAGAGAATCCATACTTTGGTTATACAGCTTATCGGAGTAAAACAGGGATTTCAGTTTTTCCGAATAAAGTAATTTCGTT
>OFHA01002476.1_pt1 | contig 10768 bp, 9 predicted proteins | sample 1521891 | NCBI WGS metagenome assembly OFHA01 (sample SAMEA3504089, study PRJEB24116) | mouse gut metagenome | biome: mouse gut; feature: mouse-associated habitat; material: faeces | place: Denmark | collected 2011 | reverse complement strand
AGCCCCGAAGCCATGAAAAGCAGGCTCACCCCCGCCCACGCGGGAAAATCGGACAGGGGGATAATTAGTCCCCCTTCCAACCGCCTGGCATACCGTTCGGTACCAAGGCGGTTCAATCGTTTTCACGTACTTCCGTCTTGGCTCCCTAAAGCCTCCCCAGCTCATCCATCATCGCGCGCCTGTTCCGGTACTTGCCCCTCCATTCTGCCGCGATTTCTTCTGCCACTTTAGAACCTCCCGTTATCTTCTTCATTCTGCAAAGCAGCGCCACAAGCTGCCGGTACTTGCTTCTGTCGCCAGTGTGCATCGCCATCTTATCGACTTCCTCTTTGTATTTCTGCAGCAGTTCCCCGGGATAGTCCTTCTTCAGGACATCTTCATACTGTTGCAGCATATTCAGCCCCGGACTCCCCATGACAAGTTCAAGCAGTCTGTCATACAGCTTTTCTTCTTTATACAGCTCGTCCGGGCGCACATGTCCCGGGAGATTCGCGAATACCTCTTCCCTTTTTTCCTTCCATTCCCCGGGGGGATATTGTTTCTTCAATTCCCTGTAGATATGCAGCTTCCCCGGGTCATCTTCCAGAACCAGCTTCCATAATTGCTTTCTGTACGCCTCCCGGTTCCCCTGTAAAAGAAAAATCTCTTTTTTCTGATTGCTGTACTCCGCTACCAGGCCCCTGTATTCTTTATCCAAAGCCATGCTCTCGTCCAGGGCTTCCAGAGCGTGCGCGTATTCTTTCTTTTTTGTGCAAAATTCTATGTAATACCGTCTTACCAAGGAATTGCGCCAATGCTTTCTGCAGAATTCCTCTATCAGGATTCCGGAATTTTTCTGCTTTTCAATCATTCCCAGATATCTGGTGGCCCATTTTCCCGTGTGGTAGCTGCCGCTCCAGCTGTCGCTTTGGAGCGATGACTTCTCTATCATATCTTTTATAAACTGCAGCTTAGGCTCCCTGAATTCCTTTTCCTGGAATTCCTCCATGATAACCTGCTCTATATATTCTTCCAGATAGTCTATGACGGAACCGTCCAGATGCTCCGTGAACCAGCGGAACATCTGCTGCTTTACATCCATGTCGGCTTTGGACAGGATCTCCCGCCAATACTGCTCTATCTCCCCGGCCAGCGTGCCGGTGCCGCCATCGGAGTCGTCCATGGCCACATCCCCTAAGACAGTAAACATGTGATTCATCAACGCAAAGGCGCTCATATAGTCTCCATCATCAACCATACGGCGCACATCTGCATCCAATATTTCGTCCAGCTCGGACAAGAAGCCGTCCGCCTCATAGTAACTGATAAAGCCGTCTCTTCCCAGGTATCTGTCCGTGATACGGTCTATCTGGCGGACGTACCTTTTTATGTCCTCTTTTGTCGTCCCTTTCTTCACCATGCCTCGAAAACGGAGCAGCAGCTTTTCATCTTCTTTCAAAAGCGATACCAGGTACGACCTTACCACGTCAATATCCGCTTCCCGGACAATTTCCTCGACGGAAATGGTCTTGGGGCTGTCGTCCTCTTCGGCTCCTCCCGACTCTTCCGCCTCCTGTCCCTCCTCAGACCATTGGTATAAGACCGCCGCCATATGCTTGCAACGGTTTCCGTCCTCAGCATAAGGGCAGGAGCAGTACATATCCACGGCTTCCCCGTTCCTGAGGGTAATCTCCACCTCATACTCCTCTGTCCCAATGACATCTGCCCTTATGCTGTCCGCGGCAATCTCCATGTTTTCCACTGCGTCATCACAATAATAATCGTATCCCCGTTCCAGGATCCGTGCCGCAAACAGTCTCTTCCAGTTCATCTCTTCACCCCTTCTTCCGGCAGAATCTTCCGGTATTTCTTTGGCAGACCATCCTGCCGGCTTTTGACTGGTCTGCGCAGGCGCGCCTACCTGTCCAGTATCATTTTTACCGCTTCCTTTAATGTGTCGCTGAAATCAGCCAGGTCATCGACTGTGATGACTTTAAGGCGGATGAGATCCGCAATATCGAAGACCGCGCTTGCTTTCTCCCTCTCAATCATGACGCCCGGGGATTTTTTGTCTCTCCTGATCCGCCCTTCCAGCTTCCAGAATCTGTCGGAAGGATTGCCCTTATCCGAACTCAGCAGAGCTATATACTCCTTATTCAGGCGATCCATGTAGTTTTCCTGCCAATCGGCTATTTTCTCTCTAAAAAGCTTCCAGTCGCTCTTTGATATCTCCATTTCAGGCTCCCCCTTTTTCTTTCTATCTACAGTATAATGGAAAGGTGTAGGAAATACAATACCGAGGCATCCAAATGATGTCTTTTGTGGAAAAGCGAGGCGAAATGTGGTAGAATGTCCCTAGTACCCCGATGCATGAATCCTTGAGCAATCAGCACTCGCTGTCCACCCCAGTACTGCGTTGTCATCGGTCGACGATGCCCCCGCATCGCCTCCTTCCTCCGCCTTGTCCTGGTGCGGACATCAAGCACTGATTACTCGGGAATTCATGCACCGGTGTACTAATACCCCTGAAGCCATGCCTGTGAACGGCATGACATATATAAATATTCTGCATTGCATACACCACACAAGGAGAAAACGAAAATCATGCCCATGGAAAACACCTACTCTGTCCCGTATTTATATGAAACATTATCCGCCAAAGCACCCGGGCTCTCCCGGCCGCTGGCAGTAAGCGTCCCCGGCTCCAAGAGCATCACCAACCGTGCCCTGCTGCTGGCCACGCTGGCTCAGGGGACTTCCACCCTGCGGGGCGTCCTCTTCTCCGATGACTCCAGGCATTTCCTGAAATGCGTCCAGGATCTGGGATTCGAGACGGCTGTGGACGAAGGAGCCCGGACAGTCACGGTCAAAGGGGCAGGGGGCGCGGTCCCCCTCTCTGAGGCCAGCCAGCATGTGGGCAGCGCCGGAACCGCCGCCCCAGGCGCTGAAATACCCGGCCACTTCCTGCTCAGCCCCGTCGCTTGCCCTTCCGCCGGAATCCACAAACAGGATAATATCCGCCGTCTCTTTCTCAAGAACTTTTCCGAGGCAAAAGCTGGTACATGCCTCGTACGGAACCTGTTTCACCGTCAGCGGACTGCCGTCGTCTCCTTCCTCCGTTCTTTCCATCTCTCTGTTTTTTATCCATGTATCGTAACTTACCGTCTTTTTTTCAAGAAGCCTGTCATATTTTCTCTGCCATCCCCTGGCCAGCATTTTTTTCATCCATTGTTTCATCGAAACCATCCCGCCTCCGCCATATCCGCAGCCATATCCTGGGGCAGCCTGACGATCTCCAGTTCCAGTTCCATCTCGTTGTCTCCCGCTTCCTCCATGCTGCCCGCTTTTATACAAAGGTTGGGATCCTTGGTGGCAAATACATAACTCCCCTTTCCGGTTTTTTTTCCGTTCGTACTAAGGGCCTTTCTGCTGTTTCCCATCTCTTTCCCATTCCATAAGAGCTTCCTGATCTTTACCGCGCAGCAGTCCATCGCCGGATCCACCCGCAGCGCCCGCACATCCCTGTCCACTTTCACACGGATGTGGATCACATGCTCCCCGTCATAAGCGTCCTGCAGAAAATAAGAATCTTCCTCGCTATAGCCCTTTCCCCGATCCATATAGAGCTGAACCCGTTCCTCTTTCGAAGAGCCGTCAAACTTATGCAGCCATTTTTCCGGCTCCATCGTCCGAAAACCGATCAGTTCCCGCATCTCCCCCATGGACTTATACCGTCCTGTCACAAACTTCTGGAAATCCGCCTCCCTCGCCGCGAAGCCCTCTTCTTCTTCGGGCGTTATCCCCAGCCGGCCCGCCATATGTGCCAGATCCAGCTTTTTCCGCTTTTCATTTTCCAAAACATAGCAATAAAGCGCGCGATACGCGGTTTCCTTAGCGCTCATGGACTTCCCGAATGTCCATTCATAATCAATCACCGTCCAGGGAGAAACCTTTACCGTCTCTAAATCCGCCGCCTTCGCCCCTTCCGGCAGACTGACGAGTATATTTGCAAATATCAGGTCATAATCCGCCACCGGCAGTTCCTCTCCATAAGAGATCCGTTCCACATATTCATCAAACAGCGCATAAAAACTGTCCCAATCCTCTTTTTCCAGAAATCCGTCCAGAATTTCCTCCAGCGTTGTTCCTTCGATATATTCAAATTCCGCTCCGGTTCCGTCTTCCAACACCCGGCACTCGTTGATTTCCAACTTGCTTCCCGCATATCTCTCCGCCAGATCCCGGTAAGCCGTTCCCATTCCCTGGATATGTTCGGACGCTTCGGCCGACATGGCATATTTCCGAATCAGAGGGCGTTCGTTTTCCACCTGCAATTCGGTACGGATGGCATATTCCGCCGCCCTGTCGTTAGAATATTTCGCATATTTTATGTCCGGCTGCGGCCCGGCCACCACCATGTAGGAATTAGAGAATACAGGAAAAAGACCGTCTCTGATCAATCCGTCAAAAGCCTGTTTTTCATCGAAAAGAAGCATCCTGTCTCTGTCGAAATTCCTCAGATTATCATACAATTCCCCCGGTTTTGGCAGTCTTTCATCCGAATACACCGCTGTCATAAACTTATAATCGGGATAGGGATAATAGAAGGAATACTCTCCCAATCCGCTTTCGGCCAGCATCCGCTCCAGTCTGCTTCTGACAAAAGTGCGTACCCCGCCTCCGCCGGCATAGTCCTCAATGCCGGAAAAATAAGTTCCCAGGTGGTCTTCCATGCAGCCAGCAAAATATTTTAATCCCAGCCTGTTTTCTATAGCGATCACAATCCTGCCGTCCTCTTTCAAATGCCTCCGCATCATCTTCAGCCAATCCACATAAGGGTCTTCCGTACCGATATAGCTTTGCCCGTATTCAAAGACGCCGATAAAACAAATATAGTCAAAATCTCCTGGCAGATCCGGCTCAATATCTTTAAAATTCCCCAAATGAATCGTTACATTCCCGCAATCCTGATGGCGGTATGCATTGATAAGACTCCTCTTTTTTGACAGTTCCACACAGGTAACACTTCCTGCCTTCTCCGCTAGCTTTCCCGTAATAGCCCCGCATCCGCTGCCGATCTCCAGCACTTTCGCATTCTTATCCATCGGGAGCCAGTCCACGATATTTTCCCGCAGCGGCGACAAGTGATACAGCACCGGCCACTGGGCCCGTTCCTCGATAATCCGCCGGAACTGTCCGCTGTCATGCCTTTTCACGATTTCCAGCAGTTCATCCTCTACCGCACCGTCACAGTAAAAATCCTTTCCGGGGTAATGTTTATCATCCAACGTGATTTGTCCGATCTTCTCCTTCATACCGCTTCTCCTTGCAAAAAACGGGCCTTCCGGCCCCACCGTCTTATTCCGTCCTGTCATGTACCTCGGCATTGGTTCCCATATCGTAAAAGCCGACCGTATCCTTATCCGATATGACCGTAAGGTTCAATACATCGTACAATCTGTGATATACTTCAAACTTGTCCCTCTCATATCCTGTCACGCCGAGGGAAAGCAGATATTCTCCTCCCTGCAGACTCATTTTCTGCGTAAAAACAATTTCTTTTTTCGCTCCCGCCTGTACGGACTCCAGAAATGCTTTTTCCACCATCGTATTCGTTCCGGTGATCTCCGTACCCTTAATATTCTTTATGGTAAAAGCGAAAATAGGCGCCGGCACATCCTCCATAAAGTCTACCTCCATATGGATGCTGAACTCCTGCCCCTTGATCACCGCAGTGGTATGTATTCCCTTGTCGTCCGTAATATAATATTCCGTAATTTTGGCCGCGTTCGTCCCATACTCCAGCAATTCGGGATTCACGCCCATCCTTGCCGCAGCCGCCACGTCTTTGTCTTCCAAAAGGTTTGTTCCCTCATCTTCGTGCATCTCATACTGCCCCACCAGCACGCGTTTATACACATCGATCATTTCTTTCGGAGAGCCTTCTCCCAGCTTCACTCCTTGGTTCAGCAATACCACCCGGTCGCAATATTTACTGATGCTGCTCAGATCATGGCTGACAAAGAGAATCGTTTTCCCCATTTCCTTAAATTCTTCAAACTTGTGGTAACACTTCGCCTGGAAAAATACATCGCCTACCGACAGCGCTTCATCTACGATCAAAATCTCGGGTTCAATATTAATTGCCACGGCAAACGCAAGCCGGACAAACATACCGCTGGAATAAGTCTTCACCGGCTGGTACACATAATCGCCGATATCAGCAAATTCCAGGATAGCATCCATCTTTTCATCAATCTCCTTTTCCGAAAAGCCGATCATGGTACCGTTCAAATATACATTTTCTATTCCGTTATATTCCATGTTAAATCCTGCACCAAGTTCCAGCAGTGCGGAAATGCGCCCGTTTACCGTCACTTTCCCCCCGGAAGGATTCAACACTCCGGTAATGATTTTCAGGATCGTCGATTTCCCGGAACCATTCGTACCGATGATCCCCACCGTTTCCCCCTGGTAAATCGTCAGATTTACCTGATCTAAGGCGTGATGTTCCTTATATTTCTTCTTTTTGGAAAGTCCCAGCGCCTCCTTCATTCTGTCCGAAGGTTTGTCATATAATTTATATACTTTATCCAGATTCTTTACCTGGATCGCAATCTTTTTTTTCATGTTGACCTCCATGCCGTTATAAAACATCGGCAAAATGCACCTTCAGCCTTTTAAAGATCAAAGAGCCGACACAAAAGAGCGTAACCGTAAAAATCCAGAAATACGTAGAGGAATAAAAATGTTCGAAAAACCATTCCTGCTCATAGATCGCGCTGCGGTAACCATTCACGATATAAACCATTGGATTCAGTTTAAAGAAAGGCTTCATTTGATCGGTCAGAACCGAAATGTCCCACAGGATCGGCGTCGCCCACATCCCGATTTGAAGCACAATACCGATGATCTGCTGCAGATCCCTGAAAAAAACAACCACCGCACAGGTGACATAACTAATCGCCAGCACAAGCATGAACTCGCAAAAACTATAATAAAAAATCTGCAGCGTGTAAATATTCGGATAATACCCATAAGCGACCGCAATCGCAAGCAATACACACACAAAAAAGATATGGATAAACGTAGCCGCTATTATTTTTATAATTGGCAGGATGCTGATTTTAAATACTACCTTTTTCACAAGATAGTTATATTCCAGCAGCGCCGTCGTGCCATTGCTCAAAGACTCGGAAAAATAGAACCATGGAACCAGCCCCGCCGTCAGGTACAGAACATAGGGAACCTCGATCCCTCCTGCCACAAGCTGGCTCCTTGTATTAAACACCCGGTCAAACACGATCCAATACATCACCACCGTCACCACAGGCTGTACAAATGCCCAGATCATTCCAAGATAAGAACCGGCATATCTTTTTTTAAAATCGTTTTTCGCCAGCTTCCAGATCAGCCTTCTGCTCTGGTAAAGCTCCTTGGGGAGAACCGTCAGCCGGTCATAAAAAATACCGAAAATAACACAGGTAAATGCGATCAGCAGACAGGCCATTACCTTTTTCATCATCTCCGTCGTCTGATCCGCCAGCGGATTATGATGGAGCAGCACTACTGTCGCCAATAGAACCGCCAGTATATAAAAAATACCTATCACCGTTCTTTTCGTTGAGTATCCTTTCCGGCGTTTCGCTCCTATATTCCCGTTTTTCTTATGCTTTTCCGTTTTCTTTACCATCTCTATCAAGTATCCTTACTTATCCGCCATATATTCCCTGATACCGCCCCATTTCTGGTCCTTTTCGGACATGATCAGTTCCATTCCCTCAGGAACCGGCCATTCCACGCCTATTTCCGGATCATTATAAAGGATTCCCCCTTCATCGTTAGGGTGATAAAAATCCGTACATTTATAAGCAAACTCCGCATAATCCGACAGCACAAGGAAACCATGGGCAAAATTTTTCGGAATAAAAAACTGTTTCTTATTCTCCGCAGAAAGCACTACCCCAAACCACTTTCCAAAAGTAGCGCTTCCTTCCCGTAAGTCTACCGCCACATCGAATACCTCACCGCTCAATACTCTGACCAATTTGTCCTGTGGAAACTCTTTTTGAAAATGCAAGCCTCTCAGAACTCCTTTTCTGGATGACGACTGATTGTCCTGCACAAACACCTGGTCAATCCCCGCCGCTTTATAATCCTCATAATGGTAGGTCTCCATAAAATACCCTCTTTCGTCTCCGAAAACCTTTGGAACAATTACTTTTAGTCCCTCGATCCCACAAGTCTCTACCGTTATCTTACCCATTTTTCCACTCCTTTTCCATCTTTTTAAAAATCAGCGTTCTCCGTTCCTCCGATCGGCCTCGGCTCTTCGATCTCTTCCTCCGGAATATCCGCCGGATCGATCTGCATTTCTTCTTCCTCTTCTTCCTGGACAACGTTAGGCACGGAGTTCTCTATCTTCAGATAACTCAGGTTAAAGTCTACCTTCCCTTCGATACCGTCCACGCTTCCGCCGGAAGTATATTGCCACATATGATAATATCCCTGGTAAATGGGTACATCTCTGTATTCCGCCAGCCATACCACATAATCTTTCAGTTTATCCATATCCAGCATCTGATTTAACCAGTTTCTGGAAGAATACACGCCGGCGCGGTACCCTTCGCTTTCTATCGTTGCACAAAATGCCTGGCTGACCGCAGTTCTCGTTTCCACGTCCAGACCGTCCGCCCGTCCGCTTCCTCCAAGCCCTTCCACGTCAATGAATACCGGATAGGTAATCTTATAATCCCGGCAAAGCGCCGTCACCATGCTGGCCTCTTCCACCGCTTCCACTACATCAACCGCCTGGGTAAAGAAATAAACTCCTACCGGAATCCCCGCCCGTATCGCTCCCTTTATATTCTTTTCAAAATAAGGATCCTCTATCAATGCCCCTGTAGTAGCGCCGCGGTATCCCACACGGATAATAGCGAATTCCACGCCGGCATTCTTTACCTTGTCCCAGTCGATCTCCTTGTTCCACTTGGAAACATCGATCCCCATCTTCGCATTCGGATTTCCTTCCTGCATTCCGGTAATTTCCGACTGATCCGCGTCATCCAGCGCATCGTTAGCCTCCAAGTCTTCCAATTCCGCGTTAATCTCGTCCTCCGTCAGAATCAGCAGATTGATATCGTCAATCACTACATATTCCACGCTTTGCTTTACTGTTATTTTCGCACTGGTGTCGGGCACCCGATAGCCCTCCACTTCCTTTAATTCCACCTCATAATCGCCCGCCCGGAGATATTCAATATAAATAACGCCATCCCGGTCATCATCCATATATTCCTTATTCCCGTTCAATACCACGCAGAAATCCTCTCCTGCCACCAGCTTTCCTGCATTATCCACGATCTGGATACGCAGATCCTTTTGTACCGACGTCATAAGCAGCGACAAACTCTTCCCGTCTATCTTTTCAATAGAGGAATAGGGCTGTTTATCCGGATCAAAAAAAGTATCGTCCGATAAAAAGGCCCTTGTGTCATCACCAATCTGCATCGCCCCGATCTGCATCGTTCCGTTTTCAACCGCGCCGTTTTCATCTGTCAAAGCAGCAGCCTCCCGCTCTCCGTCGGAGTGATTTCCTTCGGAGCGGATATTGGCATACAAAAAAATACCTGCCACAGCTATGAACATAAATACGATCATCCATATCACAGTACGTTTTACATTAGAGCCCATTCGCAACCTCTACCATATATTTCCCATAGTCCGTCTTCATCAGCGGTTCCGCCAGCTTCAACAGCTGCTCTTTTGTAATAAATCCCCTTTTATAAGCGATCTCCTCTATACAGGAAATATACATCCCCTGCCTTTTCTGGACAGCCGCCACAAAATCTGCCGCATCCAAAAGGGAATTATGGTTTCCCGTATCCAGCCATGCGAAACCTCTCCCCAGGGTTTCCACCATCAGGCTTCCCCGTCGCAGATATTCATTGTTAATACTTGTAATTTCTATTTCTCCTCTGGCGGAAGGCTTTACATTTTTCGCAATTTCCACCACCTCATTGTCATAAAAATACAAGCCGGGCACCGCATAATTGCTCTTTGGATTCTCCGGCTTTTCCTCTATGGAAAGAGCCCTGCCGCTTTCGTCGAATTCCACGACTCCGTATTCCCTCGGATCCCTGACATAATATCCGAAGATCGTCGCCCCTTTTTCCCTGGACGCCGCCTCCCGCAGCACTCTGGAAAAACTCTGCCCGTAAAAAATATTATCCCCAAGCACCAGCGCAACGCTGTCCTGCCCGATAAAATCCGCCCCTATAATAAAGGCATCCGCCAATCCTCTTGGATACTCCTGTACCGCATATTCCATCCGCAGCCCGAGCTGTTCCCCCGTACCGAACAAATCCTCAAACACAGGCAAATCCCTTGGCGTGGAAATAATCAATATCTCCCGTATCCCCGCCAGCATCAATGTGGACAACGGATAATATATCATCGGTTTATCATACACCGGCATAATCTGTTTTGAAATCGCTTTCGTCAGCGGATAAAGCCTTGTCCCGCTCCCCCCAGCCAATATAATCCCTTTCATAATAAAGACGATCCTCCTTCACAATTTTTCCGCCAGGAAATTAATCCCCTTCTACAATCAGCGCAATTTATTATTTCTTGTCACCAATTTCCGTTAGGAAATTGATGACCTGCTTGCGCATCAGCGCAATTCATTATACCACAAATATAAAAAAATGAAAATGTCAATATCTGCGTTTTCACGGAAATCAATTTTGATTTTGATCAGTGGCGCAGGAGGGAAGGCAAAGGGGACAGG
>OFHA01002472.1_pt1 | contig 10783 bp, 10 predicted proteins | sample 1521891 | NCBI WGS metagenome assembly OFHA01 (sample SAMEA3504089, study PRJEB24116) | mouse gut metagenome | biome: mouse gut; feature: mouse-associated habitat; material: faeces | place: Denmark | collected 2011 | reverse complement strand
GGAAGCCGTCAGGACATCTTCCCTGTTTCCGTTTTTCAGCGCCACGAGAGCCGTCATAACTTTCGTCAGCGATGCGGGATAAAGCCGCTCATGCACATTTTTCGCGTACAAGGTCTCTTTATCCCCCAGAGAAAACAGTCCCGCGGCCTCCGCCTGTGACATATCCGCCGCACTTTCATTGGAGTTTTCGTTGGCAATACACAGATCGGCCGCAAAAGTTCCCGCCCGTCCTGCCTGATCCGCACTCAGGACGGTAAAGCTGCTGTTTACGGAATATGCGTCGTAAGGCATTCCGTAACCGTCGCTCCCACAGCCGGCAAGAACAAGAGCGCACAGACAACCGCAGCCGCCCGTCAGAATTTTTCGGATGTTCGAGTTTGCAACAAACCACAGCCCTGTCCGGAATAATTTATGTCGGACAAAGCTGTCTGTCTTTTTATTTATACATCTCACGCCACTCTAAATCTCCTCTGTCAAGTGCCTTCACCAAAAGTTCTGCCGATGCTAAATTTGTGGCAAGCGGGATATTATGCGTGTCGCACAGCTTGACAACATTGTTTACATCCGGCTCATGGGATTTCGATGTCAGCGGATCCCGTAAGAAAATGACCAGATCGATCTGATTGTGCTCGATATCCGCGCCCATCTGCTGTTCTCCGCCCAGATGCCCCGCCAGATACTTATGCACGTTCAAATTTGTAACCTCTTCGATCAGTCTGCCCGTGGTCCCCGTGGCAAACAGATCGTTTTTGCTTAAAATACCCCTGTAAGCAATGCAGAAATTCTGCATCAGCTTCTTTTTTGCATCGTGCGCAATCAATGCAATATTCATGATTCCTTCTCACCTCTTCTTTAATGCAATAATGTTCTGTCAATTGGTAACACAACGGTTCAGTCAAAAGATAAACTGTTGCCGCTGCCGTCGTTCCTTGCCCTGCGGCTCACCCACCTCACGTTAAGCGCCAATCCTATCCCCAGATAAAGACTGACAAGGGAAGTAAGTCCATAGCTGACAAAGGGCAGTGGAAGTCCTGTATTCGGAACCAGCCCGGTTGCAACCCCCATATTGATAAAACTTTGAAAACATACCAGGCCGGCTACCCCGCCGGCTATCACATGTCCCGCCATATCCCTGGCTTTCCATCCGATAAGGGCACATTCCAGTGCAATCAGGAACTCAAGGATAACGATCAGACAACTTCCGAGAAATCCCCATTCTTCTCCGACAACGGCGAAAATAAAATCCGTCTGGGCCTCCGAGATAAAGTTTCCGTTTTTTACGGAACTGATCTCATTATTATTATAGCCCTTTCCGAGCAGCTGCCCGGAACCGATCGCCATCATGGAATTATTCTGCTGGTAGGCCTGCGTATCCTTGTATTCGTCCGGATAAAGCCAGGCGAGAATACGCTTTTGCTGGTAGTCCTGCAGGATCTTCTGATCCGGCTGGATAACCAGCGTCAGGAAAATAACCGATACCGGAACCGTGACGGCAAGCAAACCGAGAACAAGCTTGTGGCTTATGCCTCCGATATACATCATGACGCAGAATATAACACCAATCATGATCGTCGTAGACAGGTCCTCTTTCAGTACCATCACCATCGGCATACCGATCAGCACCAGGGACAGCAGAATAATTCCGAAGCTGTTTAATCTCTCCCTATTTAACATAATATACTGTGCAAAGAATAAAATCAACAATATTTTAGCCAGTTCCGAAGGTTGAAACCGAATTCCTCCGATTTCCAGCCATCTCTGGGCGCCGCCGGCGTCATCTCCCATGACGATAACCAGCGCCAGCAGAATGAGATTTCCGATATATATAAGGTGGTAAAACTTCAGAATAAAATGATAGTCCACAAGGGAAGATGCCAGCATCACAAAGATCCCAAGCGCCATCCCCATAATCTGCCTGTTCTGGACAGACTGCCTGGCACTCCCGATCGCGAGAATGCCAAGCACTGTCAGGGAGACAACCAGACATATCAGTTTAAAATCATAATCCTTTAAAAATCTGCGAAATCCATACTGTTTATACATATATCTTCCCATCCGCCTGCCGTCACAGACACTGTTATGTTTTCTACATTTTTCCGGAGGGAGTCGATGAAAGATCCAGAATCGGAATATTGACATACAGAAACGGTGACTTTCTCGATCCGCCCATACTGTTTTTCTTGGTGATCTGAACCTCCATGCTTTCCTCGTCTATCATCATGTAACGCGATATCACGCCTGCAATATCGTTTTTTATCATATTCATCATCTCCGGTGAACAGTTTACCCTGTCGGAGATCAACAAAATTTTCAGTCTGTCTCTTGCAATGCTGCCGGAACTTTTTTTCTGAAAAAATCGATGCAGCTTCATATGTCATCCCCCCTTCCTAATTCTTCCTGAATATGCCGGTCACCTTCGTCCAGAAAGAAAAGCCTTTTTCAAATTCGATAAAAGGAACTTCCTCTCCGAGGACACGGTGACAGATATTCCGATAAGCTTCCCCCGCCATAGTGGAATTTCCCACAACAGGTTCCCCCTGGTTGGTGGAAATCACCACGCTTTCATCATCCGGCACAATGCCGATCAGTGGAATGGACAATATATCAACTACATCCGCGGAGGACATCATATCTCCGCGCTTTACCAGGTCATAACGGAGCCTGTTGATCACAAGGTCTATCTTCTCGAAACAATTCGCTTCGAGGAGGCCGATGATCCGATCCGCATCCCTGATCGCCGAAACTTCCGGCGTTGTGACAACCAGCGCCCTGTTTGCGCCGGCAATGGCATTTTTAAAGCCCTGTTCGATACCCGCCGGGCAATCCAGTATGATATAATCAAACTGGTTTTTCAGCTGATCGATCAGTTTTACCATCTGCTCCGGCTTTACCGCCGATTTATCTCTTGTCTGGGCGGAAGGTAAAAGGCATAGGCCCGGATGGCGCTTGTCCTTGATCATAGCCTGCTTTGCGCGGCACTTTCCCTCCGCCACATCCACCAGATTATAGACGATCCGGTTTTCCAGCCCCATCACCACATCAAGGTTCCGAAGCCCGATATCCGTATCAATCAGCAGTACCTTCTTTCCCAGCTTTGCAAGACCTGTACCTACGTTTGCGCATGTTGTGGTCTTTCCAACACCGCCTTTTCCTGATGTGACGACAATTACTTCACTCATATACGCTACCTCACTTTCTGCTTTCCACCGATTCCTGCGGTGGATCTCTCCTGCCTTTTCCAGGCGGATTTTTTTCGTGATTTTGTCGTCCTCCGGGCTGTTTATCCCCTATCATTTTCGACTCATTCAGTCAACAAATTGACCAATCCGGTCATTGGTATCAGGGAGTAATCCTGCCCAGCAATTCTTTTGTAACAGGTTTGACGATGATTTCGCCCTCCTGCAGTATAGCCATCTTTGGTGATTTTTTATAAGAATCCGGCCACAATCGTTTTTCCGGTTTCTTTCTGTATTTATAGCTGCCGATTTTCAGCTTTTCCGGCGAGAACTCCAACGCGCATACAAAATGCCCGTTTTCCCCTTCCGTACCGACACCGGCCTGCGCCTCCCCTAAAAGAGCCCCCAAAATAATGATGTCCCTGCGGGAAAAAACTTTGGCGCCGGCACTGACATCCCCCAGAATAATAACGGAATGTTCCGTCTCCAGGCTCTGTCCCTTTTTCAGGGTACCCCGGTAAAACTGTCCTTCCAGTCCGGCATCTGCCTTGGCCGCCCCATCCTGATCAAGGGCTTTGTCCAGCAGATACTGGACGTTGTCGTCTTTTCCGATCAGACAGACAATCTGCAGATCGGAACTTTCGCCGATTACATCCAATATGGCTTTTTCCTCTTCCGGTGTCAGTTCTTTACCGGAAAGAGACAGCCCCACCTGCATATTTCCGAAAAACTGTCTGGAACTTTGAAATTTCTCTCTTAATTCTTCCAGCAGGGTATTCATTTCCGCCTCTTGATCAATATGAAGCGCCAGCCCTTTCCGGTAGCTTTTGAGTGTAAAAGAACGCTCCTTCATCCGTATCTCCCTTCAGTCATCCCGGGCGGAACGTATCAGTCGCTCTGGATGGCTGTATTTCCTATACTCTGTGCTGCCTGTCCCGTGAGGATATTTTCCTCTTCGTCCAGTTTATAATAATATACATAAAAATCCTTTGCCGTCTGTGCGGCATAGGAGGAGGAATAACCGTTTACAATCCGGACCGTTACGGAAATTTCCGGATTCTCATAGGGCGCGTAGCTGACAAACAGCGCATGGTTCGGATGTCTCTCGGACTGCTCTGCGGTTCCTGTCTTTCCTGCCACGTTGACATTCACATCCCCATAATATGACATATTTTCCACAACGCCACGCATTCCTGTGTGGATCACATCCCAATAGCTTTGATCCATCTCGATCCGATTGCGGATTTCGGCGCTCCGGTCCTCTAACAGACTCCCGTTTTTATCCGTGATCTTATCGATCAGAGTCAGGTTAAAACAGGTGCCGCTGTTTGCCACGGTCGTCACATAGCGGGCAAGCTGTACCGTCGTAAAGTTGTTGTTGCCCTGACCGATGGCGGAACGCACCGCATCCTCCGTTGACAGCTTGGGATCGGATTCTTCGAGTTCCAGTCCGGAAGCTTCGGACAGCCCGTACATATCGGCATATTTCGCCAGCATATCCGTTCCCCGCTCGCTGTTATAAGAACCGCCGCTCGAGCCAAGCCTGTATCCCACCTCGTAGAAGTAGTTGTTGCAGGATCTCTGTATCGCACTGCTCAGACTGAGCGTACCGTGGGCGCCCGGATAGATATGGCACCTGGGCGGCGGCGTAATTTTATCAAAAGGTCCCTGACAGGCAAGGGTTGTCGTTGCCGAGATAACGCCCTCCATCAGGCCTGCCGTGGAGGAGACCATCTTATAAGTGGAGCCCGGCGCCGTTCTCTCCTGGGTTGCCCTGCTGTACATCGGGCGCGCCTCATCGTTCATCAGTTTCGCGTAATACTCCGCATCAATGGAATTGGCAAGCCGGTTTGTATCGTATCCCGGATAGGAAACCAGCGCCAGCGTATCGCCGGTATTGACATCCGTTACCACCATGGAGCCGGAACAGGGTTCCAAGGCAAGCTGAGCCGGTGTGATATCCAGATTCGTGATCCGGTCCAGCATAAACTGATATGCCGTGATATTGCCGCTGTAGAGCCTGCTCTCCACACCGGAATCCACCTCTACGATCTTCTGCTCGCAGAGGATCTGACAGACCTCCTTGCCGCTGATCACATCATTTTTGATCATATAACGATAGATTCGTTTCTCAAAGGTAGAGTCCGTCTTTAGTTTTTCCAGAACATACTCTATCAGCGTCTCATATACTTCTTCGGAATCCGCATAATCGCTTTCCAGTTCCAGCTTTGTCACATCGAGCCATCTCTGTGCGATGCAGTGCCGGAGGTACTGCTCTAACGGAATATTTTCATCCTGCCTCCATGCCAGATAAACTTCATCCGTCTCATCGATTTCCTCCGCCAGAAGGATATTGTTGTCGCCAAGCAGCGAGACAATATAGAGCATATATACCTGATACTCGGTGGAGAGCTGGTCATAGGGCGTCTTTGTAACTAACAGTTCTTCCCTCAGATGCTCCAGCACATTCGCCTGCTGTTGTTTATACTTTTCGGCTACAATACGCTCCGTATCCCTGGCGTTATTCTCGGTAAAATGGGATATGTCGATAATGCCGTTTTCAAACATCGCATTATATACATCATAAATTGCGATCAATATGGAAGAACTGCCGGCATTTTCCTTCGGCACATATTCCTTTATGTTTCTGATACGGGACACAAGAATACCCGCTATCTTCTGTTCCAGAATATTGTAGGCGGCAGACTGAAGTTCCGTATCCATCGTCAGATAAATATCGTTTCCGGCAGTGGATTCCACATAGTCCGTGGATTCGATCACCTTTCCGAAGCTGTCCACGTAGATGACTTCTGATCCCTTTTTTCCCCGCAGCACTTCCTCCATGGAGGATTCGATGCCGGCGACACCGACCTGGTCGTTGAGGGAATAGGAACTGTCTTTTTCCGTATATTCCGCCAGTTTTTCCGAGGGCATTTTTCCTGTATAACCGATAATATGGCTGAAATAAACGCTGTTTACATATTTTCGGATCGTGTCTTCGGCAATATTGACGCCGTCAAGGTACTGGATATTCTCACTGACTACCGCCACCGTCTTTTCATTGACATCCGTGGCAATGGTTGTGGCAATATATTTCTGGTAGCTGTTGGAGGAGAGGGCAAACCGGATTGTCAAAATTTTCAGAATCTCGTCTTTTTCAAACCCTTCACACGGCGTAAATTCGATCGTCCCATCTTCCGTTTCCGTGTATGTACCCACACCATATTTATCAGAACTGCACAGATATTCGATAACATCCTCCGGAGATGCCGTCTTTTCCTTATATTCCAGATCGCTGATATTCGGTCTGCCATACACATCCGCCAGAAAACGAAGCAGCGTGTTGTCACTCACATTAAACTGATAGTTTCCGGCATGATCCAGATAGATATCGAAGTCACTGATCACTTCATCCCCGCTTTCTTCTATCATGCGGATCACCTTATGGATGGTTTCGTTGATATTCCGGTTTTTTGTCCTGCCGGACTCATAAACGTCCTCAATCGTCACGGAATATGCCAGTTCATTGTAGGCGAGAAGCCTGCCGTTTCTGTCATAGATATTGCCCCGCGCTGCCGGAATGGAACGCTCCTTACGAATGGTAAGCTGAAAGTTTTCCAGATAAGAAGCGCCGTTTACGATCTGCAGGGTGAAAAGCCTGTGGATCAAAACCCCGCCGCAGACAAAAATGGCAAGGATCAGCACAAATTCCCGGGAAAGGACCATATTCAGTATTTTATCTTTTATTCTGTCAAACAAAGTCTGCTTCGCTCCTGTTATCATCCACATTCAGCCGTTTATAACAATACAGCAGAATAGGATATAGAATAATACTCATCACAATCGTATAAACCGCCTCCGGTATAATGATGTGCCGGAAAAAGTAGAGGAAATTAAGCCTGCCCCGCAGTAAAAACAATACGATATAGCAGATCATGCCATAGGAAAGATCGCTCAGTGTAATCAGTGCCAGCGGGAGTTTTATATCTTCCGGATAAAAAATTCTGCTGAACTTCCCGTTCAGAAAACCGATATACATGTAGATCATGGCATAGAGCCCGATCACATCCCCGAAAAAGATATCGATAAACAATCCGCTGATAAAGCCCGCCAGCAGTCCCTGCTTCTCTCCTCTCATAAACCCTACGGAGGTTGTGGTGATAATAAGCAGATTAGGGCTGATCCCGCCGAAACTCAGCTTTTTAAACATAGTACACTGCAATAGAAAGCAGAAAAACATGATGAATAAAAATATAACGGATAATACTCTTTTACGCATTTATTCCCCTATCGTCTTTTTTTGCTCCAAAATAACCAGAACTTCTTCTAAGTGGGAAAAATCTACGGCGGGAGTCACATAACCGGATTTTGTCAGGTTATTGGAATCGGTATTCAGGCTGGATATGTAGCCGATCAAAATACCGGGAAGATAGTGGTCACTGATATTGGAGGTCACAAGCTTGTCCCCTGTCACCACCTGATTTTTTTCGTCCACCATCTTGCCAAACTCTATCAATCCGTCCGCATAGGTTTCCAGATTGCCTGTAATGACCATATTTGTGGAAGTGGAAAGCACCGTGCCGCTGACGCTGACATTGTCGCTGATGATTGTCGTCACCTTTGCCCAGTTTTTCCCCACGGAAGTAACTCTTCCCACCAGTCCTGCGCCGGCTATCACATTCATGTTCTCCTCGATGCCGTCGTCCGTTCCCTTATCAATGACAAAGGAGTGATACCAGTTGCCGCTGTCCTTGGATATGACACGCGCGCCGATCTTCTCATATTCGGCATATTCTGCGTCAAGCTGATAGAGCTGCCTTAAATTGGTCAGCTCGAACCGATCCTGCTGCAGGGAGATATTTTCATTGGTGAGATCCGCCACCTGCTGTTTCAGGGCCTCATTTTCTTCTATTAAGTTCTGGATCTCCTGCAGCATTTCCGTCCGCTCATTTAAATAACTGCCGATCTTTGAAATGCCCTTTTCAAAAGGAACCACCAGAAAACCTGCCGCATAGGACAGAGGGGTGCTCAGCGCCGAGGTCGTAAAGGTAAGGACCATCAGCCCCGTGCACAGGATTGTTAAAATAAAAAGGAGATATTTACTCGGTAATGTAAATTTTTCTCCTTTTTGCTTTATCACTGGACTCATTTGCTCATTCCTTCAATAGAATATGCTACCGATTTATAGTTATCATCCTTGATAATCTTGGCAATGCCGAGTACCACGCTGTTCATCGGTTCCGCGGCAACATTGACCTTTAAGCCGGTACCGGTACTGATCAGCTCCGCCAGATGATTTACTTTGGACGCGCCGCCGGTCAGGTATACGCCGTGTCTGTAAATGTCCGCGGCAAGTTCGGGCGGCGTCCTTTCCAGGATCACTTTTACATTATCTATGATCATATTAAAGTTTTCCGTCAGGCAGGCATCCACAAGGCTGGTGGGAATCTCGCGCTCCACCGGCAGTCCTGTCACGATATCTCTGCCAAAGACCTGTGCGCCCTTTCCTTCCTTCTCCAGGTCCGCTAAGGCAAATTTCACGTTTTCAGCGGTCTTTCCGCCAATCAGAAGGCTGAACTCCTTCCGCACCGCTGCCCGGATCGCATCGTCAAATTTAAGGCCGCCCACTTTAATCAGACGGCTCAGCACGATACCGCCGAGAGAAAGGATGGAAATTTCCGTAGTATCATAACCTACATTGACAACCAGCACGCCCTGGGAATTTTTTACGTCGATATCGAGCCCTAACCCGTCGGCAACCGCTTTTTCTACAATCATAATCCGTTTTGCCTTAACGCCCGCATCACGGATCAGGTCATAAAAGGCCCTCTTCTCCACTTCCGTCACATCCGTCGGCACCGCGATATAAAAGTCGGCAGGTTTGATGGCTCCTCTGGATAAGTCGTTGATAAAATATCTGACCAGCGTTTCCATATTATGAATATCCGCAATCACGCCATTACTGAGGGGATAGGAAATCTGAATATTCCCCGGCGCCTTCTCATACATCTCATAAGCGGAATCCCCGTAGGCAAACAGGTTCTTTTTATTCTCAATGGCGATCATATTTTTTTCCACCATAATGGAATCATCGCCCCTGTTATAGATCTTGATGTTATTTGTCCCCAGATCAATTCCGAAAATATTGTTAGCCAAAACCGTACTCCTTTCATGTAACGCAGCGGCGCTACTTTGCCAAATATCCTTTTTCCCGCAGACTGCAATATGTTTTATCTCCGATAATTATGTGATCGACAAGCGGTATCTCCAGCATAGCCCCAAGCAGCCTTACCCGCTCCGTAATTTCCAGATCCGCCCTGCTTGGTTCGGGATCACCGCTTGGGTGATTGTGCAGCAGCATGATCTGTACCGCTTTTTCTTTCAGCGCCATTAAAAACAACTCTCTCGGTGAAACAATACACTCCCTTACCGTACCGATGGACAAAACGGCGTCGCAGATCATATTCAGCTTTTGATCCAGCATGATCAGGATTACCCTCTCCCGCTCCTCATGCCGCAGACGCTCTTTATAATACTGCCATATGGTCGCCGGGCGGTCAAATTTCAGACCTTTTTTCGCCTCCGTCACGGAAATCCGCCTCGCCAGTTCCGCCAGGCATTTGAGTTTGATCGCTTTCACCTCGCCGATTCCCGGAATCTTCATCAGTTCTTTCCAGGGAATATGGCAGAGTCCCAAAAGGTTTCTCTCGGGAAAACCGTCCAGGATCTGACCTGCTACCTCCACCGCGTTTTTCTCCTTTGTGCCCGTTCGGATAAACACGGCAAGCAGCTCGTCGTCCTTCAGTTCTTCCGCGCCGTACTCTTTTACCACCTCGTACGGCTTCATATCATGTGAATGCATAGGCCTTCCTTTCCTCTCTCCGGGCAGAAGGCTCATAACTGGTAATTCCTTCATAGTATTTACAATATCTGGAATACTATACGGAAATTATCCGCCTTTTTTCTATCCTGACACTCCACATCTGATAACATATAACATACTACCACAAAATTCCACCCCTGTACATAAAAACCCCCACTTTTTTAGACAAAATTTGTCCTCATAATTCCGAAGCATCCGATAAAACAACCCCTTTATCGACAAGAGCCTGCAAAGACCGCATAATGCCGAACTTCGCATGCTGCCAGGTGATTCCCCCCTGAAAATAGGCGGCATAGGGCTCTTTTAACGGCCCGTCGGCGGACAATTCAATGGAAGAGCCGGAGACAAAAGCGCCGGCAGCCATAATGACTTTGGCGTCATACCCGGGCATATCCCAGGGCTCCGGCCGCACATGGGAATCCACCGGGGATGCCGCCTGGATGCCTTCACAGAAGGCGATCAGTCCCTCCGGGTTTTGAAAGCTTACCGCCTGGATAATATCATGCCGCTCCGCCCTTCCGTCCGGCATAACCTGAAAGCCCAGCTTTTCATAGACGTTCGCCGCAAATACGGCGCCTTTTAGAGCGCATGCCGTTACGTTCGGGGCAAGGAACAGTCCTTCATAAAAGGCGCTTAAAATGCCCAGGGAAGCGCCCACTTCCTTGCCCAGTCCCGGACTGGTAAGCCGGAACGCCGCATGTTCCACACATTCCCTTTTCCCGGC
>OFHA01002471.1_pt1 | contig 10786 bp, 11 predicted proteins | sample 1521891 | NCBI WGS metagenome assembly OFHA01 (sample SAMEA3504089, study PRJEB24116) | mouse gut metagenome | biome: mouse gut; feature: mouse-associated habitat; material: faeces | place: Denmark | collected 2011 | reverse complement strand
CCTTGGTCCGGTCCAGGTTCACCATTTCCAGCATGTCGTCCAGCAGCTTCCCGGCCCGGCCCACAAAGGGCTCCCCCTTCAGGTCCTCGTTTTCGCCGGGGCCCTCCCCAATCAGCAGAATTTCCGCGTCCCGGGGGCCCACCCCAAACACCACGTTATGCCTCGTATCCGCCAGGGCGCACTTCCGGCAGCTCAGGCAGGTCTGCTCCAGCTCCTCCCAGCCCAGCATTGCCATAGTCTCACACTCCTCCCGATTGTTTTCTAAATTGTATCACACAAACGCCAAAAGGGACAGCCCTTTTCCTTTTGGCACTATTTCCAAAAAAATTTTTATGTTCTCCCTATATCTCCGTCGAAACGACTAATTGCAGCTGGACAGCCAAGAAATGCCCAATTCCCCCCAAATACTTGGTATATCTGATGAATTCCCTGTGCATTCTTCGCAAAGAACTTACCTTAAATTGAGAATGAAGGCGGAAATCCCCAAAAAACCGCGGTCGTTTTGTAGCTGCCCGGCGAAAAAAACACTTGCTTTTTTTCCGTCCGTCCCATATACTAGAATCCGAAGTGGGGCAAAGTGGAGGGAAATTCCTCAATGAGACAGTGAAGTGGAGGGAGATACAGATGACGGGCACCTATGAGCACAACATCGACGCCAAGGGCCGCCTGTTTATCCCCTCCAAGCTCCGGGAAGAATTGGGAGTGACCTTCTACCTGGCCATGGGCGTGGACGCCTGCCTGGCCATCTACCCCCAGTCCACCTGGGACCGCTTCACCGAGAAATTCGCCTCCCTGCCCATGAGCCAGTCCAAGGCCATGCGCCCCCTGTTTGCCAACGCCGTCAAGTGCGAGCTGGACAGCCAGGGCCGCATCGTGGTCCCCCAGAAGCTGCGCAAATATGCCGGGCTGGAGAAAGAGACGGTGATTATCGGCGTCAATGACCGTGCCGAGATCTGGAGCGCGGACAAGTGGGCCGAAGAGGAAGAAGAAATGACCCCCGAAGTAATGTCCGCCTGTATGGAGGCCCTTGGATTCTGATGAACGAGACGATTTTTACCCACCGGCCGGTGCTGCGGGACGAGTGCATCCAGGCCCTGGAGATCAAGCCCGGCGGGGTCTATCTGGACGGCACCCTGGGCCGGGCGGGCCACAGCGAGCAGATTGTAAGACGGCTGACCACCGGCCGGCTCATCTGCGTGGACCGGGACCAGGCGGCCCTGGACGCGGCCTTTGAAAAGCTGGGCCCCGACGCCACGGCGCTGGCCATGCCCTACGGCGGCTCCACCCTGCCGAGGATCGTGAAACAATAAAAGGAGAAAACCTGTTATGGATTACGCAAAGGAATCTCTCCGCCTCCACGAGGAGTGGAAGGGGAAGATCGAAGTCATCGCCACCGTCCCCGTGGAGGGCAAGGAGGATCTGTCCCTGGCCTACACGCCGGGCGTGGCCCAGCCCTGCCTGGAGATCCAGAGGGACGTTGAAAAGAGCTATGAGCTGACCCGGCGGCACAACCTCTGCGCCGTCATCACCGACGGCTCCGCCGTGCTGGGCCTGGGGGATATCGGCCCCGAGGCCGGGATGCCCGTCATGGAGGGCAAGTGCGTGCTGTTCAAAGCCTTCGGCGGCGTGGACGCCTTCCCTCTGTGCGTGAAGACCCACGACGTGGACGAGTTCGTCAACGCGGTGTATCTCATGTCCGGCTCCTTCGGCGGCATCAACCTGGAGGACATCGCCGCCCCCCGGTGCTTTGAGATCGAGCGGAAGCTGAAGGAGAAATGCGACATCCCCATCTTCCACGACGACCAGCACGGCACCGCCGTCATCACCCTGGCGGGCCTGACCAACGCCCTGAAGGTGGTGGGGAAAAAGAAGGAGGACGTGCGGATCGTCACCTCCGGCGCGGGCGCGGCGGCGGTGTCCATTGTGAAGCTGCTCCTCTCCGCCGGGTACAAGCACGTGACCATGTGCGACCGGAAGGGCGCCATCTACGCGGGCCGGGAGGGCCTCAACTGGATCAAGGAGGAGATGGCCCAGGTGACCAACCTGGAGAAGAAGGCCGGCTCCCTGGCCGACATGCTGGCGGGCGCGGACGTGTTCATCGGCGTCTCCGCCCCCGGGACTGTGACCACGGACATGGTCAAGACCATGAACAAGGACGCCGTCATCTTCGCCTGCGCCAACCCCACTCCGGAAATCTTCCCGGAGGACGCCAAGGCCGGCGGCGCGGCGGTGATCGCCACAGAGGGAGAGCTCCACCAGATCATCTACAACCTGGGGGAAAACGCCATCAAGTACAACCACCGGGGGGGCTTTGTGCGCATCCGGGCGGAGAGCGGGGAGGACGCCACAGTTATCACTGTGGAGGATAACGGCATCGGCATTCCCCCCGAGGACCTGCCCAACGTGTTCAAGCGGTTCTACCGGGTGGACAAGGCCCGCTCCCGGGAGAGCGGCGGCACGGGCCTGGGGCTGGCCATCGTAAAGCATATCGTGGCCAGACATGGAGCGCGGCTGGAGCTGGAGAGCAGTCCGGGACAGGGTACCACAGTCCGGGTGCTTTTTGCGGCCGACTAGGCCTGGACGCAGAGAAAAAGGGACAGCCTTTACGGACTGTCCCTTTGCATATTGTCTTATTCGTTTGCCCTGGAGTCGTTCTCGGGCTCTTTTTCTTCCCCGGTCTTTTTCGCTCCATCCCGGGAGGCTTCCTCCGGCAGCGTCAGAACTACTTTGCAGATACGGTTCTGGTCGATGCCCTGCACCTTCAGCCGGATGCCGTTTTCCAGTTCCACTTCCTCGCCGTCTTCCGGCAGGCGGTCCAGATATTCAATGATGATGCCGCCGATGGAGTCGTAATCCTCGGAGTCCAGAGTTGTGTCCAGCACATCGTTGATGTCGTCCAGCTTCATGCTGCCCTCCACCAGATAGGTGCGTTCGTCCACGGCCTGAATATATTCCGCCTCGTCTGCGTCGTACTCATCCCGGATTTCGCCCACAATTTCCTCCAGCAGATCTTCCAGCGTGATCATGCCCACGGTGGCTCCGTATTCATTCAGTACAAAAGCCACATTCATGGTGATCTCCCGCATCTCCAGCAGCAGATCCGCGCTTTTTTTGTACTCGTAAGTGTAGTGCGCTTCCCGCATAATGCTGTGCACGGAAAAATGCTCCTGGTCATCGCTGAGTATGAAATCCTTGATGTTGACCAGGCCGATGATATTGTCCTTATCCTCCTGATACACGGGAAGCCGGGTGTACATGGACTCCCGGAAAACCTGCAGCACATCGCCGTAGGAGGCATCCACGCTGACTGTCACCATATTGATTCTGGGGATCATGATATCCTTGGCCACGGCATCGGAGAAGTCAAACACATTGTAGATCATCTCCTTTTCTTCGGACTCGATGACACCGTCCTCATGGCTTACGTTTACATAAGTCTTTAATTCCGTTTCCGTCATGGCGCTGGGCTTTTTGTTGGGATCGATATGTAGCAGCCGCAGGATGCCGTTGGACAATTTATCCACCACAAAGATCACCGGAGTCAGCAGATGCATCAGGCCGAAGATGATGCCGCTGTAAGTCAGGGCGATCTTCTCATTATTCAGATTGGCCCAGGTCTTGGGCACGATCTCTCCGAAAAGCAAAACAACGATGGTCAATATACCGGTGGCAATCCCCACGATCAGATTGATCCGCTGGGCCAGTATGGTGGCCAGAGAGGAAGCCGTGATGTTCACGATGTTGTTGCCGATCAGGATCGTACTGATCATCTTGCCGTAATTGTCCAGAATCAGATTGACCCTGGCGGCCCGTTTGCTGCCCTCCTCCTCCAGTGCCCGCATACGCACCCGGTTCACGGTGGAGAGCGCCGTCTCCGCAGAGGAAAAGAAAGCGGAGAGAATAATCAGGATTAACAGGATCACAAGTTGTATGACAGCAGAACTGTCCAAAATAAACCACTCCTTTTTTGTCATTTTACTAAGAATAATATAATATAATTAATCAAAAGTCAATATGCTCACAGTGCAGAACATAATATATAATATAAGGAGGATTTTATGATGAATGAGGGAAGACAGGGAAAATGGGGGGAGATTCCGGTGCTGTTCCTACTGAAGAGCCTGCTGTTTTCCTACATACTCACCGGCGGCCTGCTGCTGCTTTTGGCACTGCTGTTGTACAAGGTGGGCCTGTCGCAGAAGGTGGTGTCAATCTGTATCATCGTGATTTATGTGCTGGCCACCTTTTTCGCGGGATTTATCACCGGTAAAAAGCTGAAAAGCAGGAAATTTCTCTGGGGGGCGCTGATGGGTCTGGCCTACTTCCTGATACTGGTGGTGGTTTCCCTGATCGTAAACCGGCAGCCCGGCGTGCTGGCCAATTCCCTTCTCACCACTCTGGTGCTCTGCGGCGGGGGAGGTATGCTGGGCGGGATGCTCAGTTGAAAAATTTGTAAAAAACTATTTTACAAATCTTAATTATATGTTATAATACATAAAGTTTGGATGCGCGGGTATGCCATCGCGCCCAGGGCGTGTTCCGGGTCAGGGACGCGGTATGCATGAAGAGGCAAATACAGGAAAGCTGCGCCGGGCGCAGTGGTAAAACGACAGGAGGCTATTTCTATGAAGCACATTAAAACATTAACAACCAGAAATATGAAGGAGTCCATGAAGAAGGGCGGCTGCGGCGAGTGCCAGACCTCCTGCCAGTCTGCCTGCAAGACTTCCTGTACAGTGGGCAATCAGAGCTGTGAGAAGATTAAATAAGTCGGCATCGGAAATTATTTTGCCGACATGAGCGGGCGGCCTCGGAGTGCAATGGCATTTCGGGGCTGCTTGGTGTGAGAAGGGCAGTAAACATTGAGAGGATAAGTTATCGTGATACATCAGTTTAAAAATAACGGCTACAATATTGTCATGGATGTGAACAGCGGTTCCATCCATGTGGTAGACGAGATCGTATATCATGTAATCTCCCTGATAGAGCCTCTGGTAAACGAGGGCATCCGGGACGCGGCCACGATACGAGCGGCGGTACTGAATCTGGCAGATGCCAGATTCAGCCGGGAGGACCTGGTGGAAGCCCTGGAGGAAGTGCTGGAATTGCAGGAGGCCGGGCAGCTGTTCGCGCCGGATGTCTACGAGAATTACGTGTTTGACTTTAAGAACCGACAGACTGTGGTGAAAGCCCTGTGTCTGCATATCGCCCATGACTGCAATCTGGCCTGCCGGTATTGCTTCGCGGAGGAAGGGGAGTACCACGGAAGACGGGCACTGATGTCTTTTGAAGTGGGGAAAAAGGCGCTGGATTTCCTGGTGGCCAACTCCGGCAGCCGGGTAAATCTGGAGGTGGATTTCTTCGGGGGTGAGCCCCTGATGAACTGGCAGGTGGTAAAGGACCTGGTGGCCTATGGACGCAGCCTGGAGGAGCCGAACAACAAAAAGTTCCGTTTCACCCTGACCACCAACGGTGTTCTCCTGGACGATGAGGTGCTGGCATTTGCCAACCGGGAGATGGCCAATGTGGTGTGCAGCATTGATGGCCGCAGGGAGGTTCACGACAGGATGCGTCCCTTCCGGAAAGGGCAGGGCAGCTATGACCTGATCGTTCCCAAGTTTCAGAAGGTGGCGGAGACCAGAAATCAGATGAACTATTATGTGAGGGGGACCTTCACTCACTATAATCTGGATTTTTCGGAAGATGTGAAGCATCTGGCGGATCTGGGATTTCGGCAGATTTCGGTGGAGCCGGTGGTGGCCCAGCCCCAGGATGACTACGCCATACGCAAGGAAGATCTGCCCCGGCTGCTGGAAGAGTATGACAAGCTGGCCCGGGAGATGATAGAACGCCGGAAAGAAGGAAGGGGATTTAATTTTTTTCACTTTATGATAGACCTGGAGGGCGGTCCCTGTGTGGCCAAGCGCCTGTCGGGCTGCGGCTCCGGTACGGAATACCTGGCCGTAACCCCCTGGGGGGATTTCTATCCCTGCCACCAGTTCGTAGGACAGGAGAAATTCCTTCTGGGCAATGTGGAAGAGGGAATCACCAACACGGCCGTAAGGGATCTGTTTAAATGCTGCAATGTCTACGCAAAGGACAAGTGTAGAAAATGCTTTGCCAAATTTTACTGCAGCGGCGGCTGCGCGGCCAATGCCTACAATTTCAGCGGAGACATCAACGGCGCCTACGAAATCGGCTGTGAATTACAGAAGAAACGTGTGGAATGCGCCATCATGTTAAAGGCGGCCGAAAGCGATATGGAGGAAGAACAACATGATTAAGAACATGACCAAAAGCAAAGCGATTGTTATTCTGATCGTGATGATGCTGGCTCTGGCGGGGATCACCTATGTGGATATCGCCGGCGTGGATGCCAGCGGCAGGGGAAGTGCCTCAGACATCAAGCTGGGTCTGGACCTGGCGGGAGGTGTCAGCATTACCTATCAGGTGGTGGGAGAAGAGGAGCCCAGTTCAACGGATATGGCGGATACCATCTCCAAACTGCAGCAGCGTGTGTGGAATTACAGTACCGAGGCAGTGGTGTATCAGGAGGGTACGGATCGTATCAACATTGAGATCCCCGGCGTTTCCGATGCCAACGCAATCCTGCAGGATCTGGGACGCCCCGGCGCCCTGTACTTTATCAAGCAGACAGGCTCTGACGGTGTGGACAACTATAGTTCTCAGCTTGTGATGCAGGCGGACGGCAGCTACGGATATGAGCATCACTTAAACCGCAGCTTAGAGGAAATCATGGCGGACGGCGGCGTGGTGCTGGAGGGCACGGATGTGGCGGACGCTTCTGCGGCTACCCGCTCGGACAGCATGCAGAACCAACAGATTGTGGTGGTGCTGACCCTGACCCCGGAGGGTACATCCAAATTTGAGGAGGCTACCCGTGAGGCGTATAATAATGGGGTGAACAGCAAGAGCATCGCCATCTATTACGATGGGAATTTTGTCAGTGTGCCCACGGTGAGCGCGGTGATCAGCGATGGCAGCGCCCAGATCAGCGGTTCCAAGAATTTTGAGGAGGCGGAGAAGCTGGCCTCCACCATCCGTATCGGCGGATTGAGCCTGGAACTGGAAGAACTGCACTCCAAAGTGGTGGGCGCCCAGCTTGGCGTAGACGCCATTGAGACAAGCCTGAAGGCCGGGGCCATTGGTCTGGTGATCGTGATTGTGTTTATGATCGCGGTGTACTTTATTGCCGGTTTGGCTTCTTCCCTGGGACTGGGCATGTATGTGGCGCTGATTGTGCTTTTGCTCAACGGCTTTGATATGACGCTGACCCTTTCCGGCATTGCAGGTATCATCCTGTCCATCGGTATGGCGGTGGATGCCAATGTGATTATTTTCGCCCGTATCCGGGAGGAACTGGCTACCGGCAAGACGGTTAAGTCTTCCATGAAGATCGGTTTTGACAAGGCCCTGTCCGCCATTGTGGACGGCAATATCACCACCCTGATTGCGGCGGCGGTGCTGTGGCTGCTGGGTCCCGGTACGGTGAAGGGCTTCGCCCAGACCCTGGCGCTGGGCATCGTGTTATCCATGTTCACGGCGCTGGTGCTCACCAGGCTGATTATGAGTTCCCTGTATACCCTGGGCCTCAAGGACGCAAAGTGGTATGGCATCGGCAAGGAGCGCAGGGCGCTGCAGGTGCTGAAGCATAAGAAACTTTTCTTCGGTATTTCCGCCGGACTGATTCTGGCGGGATTCGTGGTGATGGGCGTGCATCAGGTGAATTCCGGCGACGCGCTGAATCTGAGCCTGGAGTTTAAGGGCGGTACGGCTACCACGGTGACTTTTGCGGAGAGCAGGACTTTGGAGCAGATCAACAGCGAGATTGTCCCCTATGTGGAGGAGATCACCGGCAGCGGCGTGCAGATTCAGACGGTGCAGGACAGCAGCGAAGTAATCTTTAAGTCAGACTCCCTGAATATGGAACAGAGGGAGGCGCTGAACCAGATGTTTATGGAACGCTTTGGGGTGGAGGAGTCGGAGATCCTTTCCGAGACCATCAGTTCCACCATCAGTGACGAGATGACCCGGGATACCATTATCGCGGTGGTGGTGGCCATCGTGTGTATGCTGGTGTACATCCGAATCCGCTTCAGCGATATCCGCTTTGGAGCGTCCGGCGTGGCGGCCCTGCTTCACGATGTGCTGGTGGTGCTGGCTTTCTATGCCGTGGCCAGAGTATCCGTCAGCAATACCTTTATCGCCTGTATGCTGACCATCGTGGGTTACTCCATCAACGCCACCATTGTGATCTTCGACCGGGTGCGGGAGAATATGGCGGAGATGGGCAGGAAGGAGAGCCTGGAGGAAGTGTTGAACAAGAGTATCACCCAGACTCTGTCCAGAAGTATTTTCACTTCCCTGACCACCTTTATCATGGTGGCAGTGCTGTATATTCTGGGCGTGACCAGCATTCGCGATTTCGCGCTGCCTCTGATGGTGGGCATCCTCTGCGGTACCTACTCTTCCATCTGTCTGGCAGGTCCCCTGTGGTATGTGCTGCGCAAAAAGTTTCCGCCCAAGGCGACGGCAGGTAAGTAATCGGAAATGTGCAAAGGGCTGTTCTCACTTGGAGTGACAGCCCTTTGTTCTATTGTGCGCAGTGATCGGTTTTAATCTCCCAGGCAGGACAAACGCCATTCGTGGGAAAAATAGCTGTATCGGAGCCGGAATGTTTTCTGCCTGCCGTAAATGCAGGCGCTGCAGGAAAAATGCGCCCCCACCCGGTTTCTGTCCTGGTCCCGGGCCAGGATTTTGTCTATGGTTATGGTGACGAGTTCCCCGGTTTTATCGCGGAATCGGAACCGCATGGGCGTAATTTTTCCGTTGGTATCGGTACAGGAAATCATCTGTACCGGAATGTCAACGCACAGAATGCTTTCCAATTCAATTCCCCCTTTCTGATTAAGAGTTCCACATATAAAGTATATCACGCAGAACATATGTTTGCGAAAGGTAAATTTTTCCAGCGAGGGAGAATCCAAAGGACAGGAGGTAGACCTGATGAGTCAAACGGAAGATGTGGTAAAGATGTTGGACGCCATGACAGAGGCTGGTGTGGGCCGTATAAAGGTGGAGATTTCGGAGACGCTGGGGGAAGGGGCCGCAGAGAAGGCATACCATCACGGAAGATGTGATGTGGGCAGTCCTTTTGCTACAGGACAGCTTTTTGACCTGGAGGATGAGGAGGCGGGGGAAGAACCCCGGGAACGGGAGCAAGAGGATGCAGTATGAGCTGGCCCCCATGGAGGGGATTACGGGTTATATATACCGTAATGCATACAGAAAATATTTTGGGGGCATGGATCGGTATTACACCCCCTTTATCGCCAGTACGGGCTTAAACCATAAGGAATTAAATGATGTGCTTCCGGTGCATAATGCGGCATTTCTGCTGGGGCAGGATGCCGGCAGAAACGCTGTGGACGGTCCGCCCCGGCTGATTCCCCAGATACTGGCCAACAGGGCGGAGGATTTTCTGGTGATAGCGGACAGGCTGAGGCAGATGGGATATAGCCATGTAAACCTGAATCTGGGCTGTCCCTCCGGCACGGTGGCCAGCCGGGGCAGGGGAGCGGGATTTCTGGGCTATACCTGGCGGCTTGACGCCTTCCTGGCAGAGATTTACGCCAACTGTCCTCTGGCCATCTCCCTTAAGACCCGCCTGGGGGTGGCGGATATGGAGGATTGGGAAGAACTTCTGGAGATTTATGAGAAATATCCAGTGGAGGAATTGATTATCCATCCCAGGATACAGCGGGATTTTTATAAGCATCCCATAAGGTGGGAGGGAGTGGAACTGGCTCTGGAGCGTTGGGAACGAACGGGAAGCGGCATCCCCATCTGCTATAATGGGGAGATTCACAGCCTGGCGGAGTATCGGGCGCTTAGACAGAAGTATCCGCAGATCCGGCGGGTCATGCTGGGAAGAGGGGTGCTGAAAAACCCCTTTTTGGCAGCGCAGCTTCGGCAATGGGAGAGCGGGCGGCAGACTCAGGAAGAGATCCCGGCTGCAAAGCAGCATCGGGAGATACTTTTGGCCTTTCATCAGGAATTGCTGGAGGGATATCGGGAAATCATGTCAGGAGAGCAAAATGCCTTATTCAAGATGAAAGAGTTGTGGTCCTATTTCGGAGAGTCATTTCCCGGAAAGGAAAGAGCTCTGAAAAAGATTCGCAAAGCCGGGAATATGGCTCAGTTTGAAGCGGCGGTGCGGGAAGTCTTTGGTTAAGGGACAAAGCCAATAGGAGAAAATATGACGGTTAAAAGAGAGAAGACAAAAAAGAAACTTGCCTGGTGGAATTATCTGCTGTGGGTCCTGGGGGTTCCGGCGGCCTTGATCGCATTGGTTCTGTTGGGAGCCAGGCTGTATTTTCGGGTTCCGGTGAGGGACTATTATAAGGCTTCAGAGCGGGGGTTTTTGATTCCGGACTGTAACCGGGGGTTTGTGGCCCAGGGGATTGCCTATGACGAAGAGACGGATCGGTTTCTGGTAAACGGCTATCAGAAAGACGGCATTGCCTCGCCCATCTATATCATTGCGCCGGGGGCGAAAAAGCCCGATAAGACCATTCGCATGGCGCTGCCGGACGGCTCGGCCTATACGGGCCATGCCGGAGGGATTGCCAGATATGGAGACTATGTCTATGTGGCGGACGGCGGGGAGCATAGGCTGCTGGTCTTTTCCAGCGAGGATCTCTATGGCGCCGGAGACGGAGACAGCGTGGCAGCCATGGGGACTTTCGATACGGCGGTATCGGAG
>OFHA01002469.1_pt1 | contig 10790 bp, 10 predicted proteins | sample 1521891 | NCBI WGS metagenome assembly OFHA01 (sample SAMEA3504089, study PRJEB24116) | mouse gut metagenome | biome: mouse gut; feature: mouse-associated habitat; material: faeces | place: Denmark | collected 2011 | reverse complement strand
TCCTGCGCCGCCGGTATTTGCGGTTCTGGTTTCATCCAGACGGAAGAACTTTTCAAACACGGAATGCAGCTTGTGCTCCGGGATTGTCCTGCCGCGGTTGATAAAAGAAATCGAAATCTCTGTGTTTGTCTGTTCTGCCAGGATGTCAATGGCAGTATCCGGATAGCTGTAAGCAATTGCATTTTTTAAAATATTGTGGAAGACGCGCGCCAGTTTATCGGGATCGCCGCAGACGGTTAGGGATTCTTCTGCGCAAAGCCGTACGGTATTGCCGTGCGCGGCAAGAAGCGGGTAAAATTCATCCGTCATTTGAACCAGCATATAATATAGGTCGACGGTTTCTTTTTCCAGTACGATCTGCTGCAGGTTATACCGGGTGATTTCAAAAAATTCCTGGATCAGCAATTCTAAGCGGCGGGCTTTGTCTAAAGCGATGGAGACATATTTGATCCGCTGGGGATCGGGCATGTCTTTTGCTTCGTCCAGCAGACTTAAATAACCGATGACGGAAGTCAGCGGCGTTTTCAGATCGTGCGCTAAATAGGTGATCAGATCGTTTTTACGGGACGTTTCCTCTTTTAAAATCTGTTCATTTTTCTGCATTGCGGACTTCAGCTCCGTCATCTGTGCTGAAATTTCCGCATATTCTGGCGGAAACAGATCACAGGCATCCGTTTCCGTACGCATAAATTCATGCAGCAGAGTCCTGGTTTTGGTAATACTTTTTCGTACCTGAAGTCTGGCATAGACAAAGGAGGTTATGGATGCGGTCAGTACAAGCAGGAGGATCGTAAAAATAAAGACGCCTAAAATAAGATATTTTAATTTATGCCATATGGGTTCTGTCCGAATCACGGTCGTGCCGGTTACAGGATCGTAAGAGTCCCACGTCTGTATAAAACGGTCTGTAAACCAGTCCACAAAAAAGCCGTTGAATACGACGTCGATCAGATAATATAAAAACAGGCTGATACACATGCCGGCGGCCAGAACCACGATTACGGCAACCGATTTGGGAAGTTTATTTTTCAATTTTATATCCGCACCCCCAGACTGTCTTGATATAGTTCGGATGTTCAAAGGAATCCCCCATTTTTTCCCGCAGATGGCGGATATGAACCGTGATCGTATTGTTGCTTTTGCTGAAGTATTTTTCACCCCATATTTCATGGAACAATTCTTCGGAGCTTACGACCGTGCCTTTCCTGCGGCAGAGAATACTTAAAATGGAAAATTCGGTAGGCGTTAAATCCAGTGGTTTTTCGTTCAAAAAACACTCATGGGTGTCGACGTTTAATACAAGTCCGGAGTGTGTAAGGATTTGTTCTTCCGACCCGCTTTGGACATTGTATTTTTTGTAACGGCGCAGCTGAGCTTTGATGCGGGCGATCAGCTCCAGCGGAAGAAACGGTTTGGTCATATAGTCGTCTGCGCCCAGCGTAAGCCCTGTGATCTTGTCGGTTTCTTCTCCTTTTGCCGTCAGCATGATCACGGGATAACAGTGGAGTTTCCGGATTTCCCTGCAGAGGGAAAAACCGTTCATATCCGGAAGCATGACGTCTAAGACGGCAAGGTCTATCGTCTGGGTACGGATACACGCCAGGGCGTCTTTAGCGTTATAGAATTTAAAAACGGTAAAATTTTCATTTTCCAGATAGAGTTCGATCAGGTCGGCGATTTCCGGCTCGTCGTCCACGATTAATATGTTATCCTGCATGGCGGGTCTCCTTTCTGTTTGTATATGGTGTGTCTGCAGCCGATTGGAACAGTGTCCGGCAGATTTTGGGATACTGCAGGAAACTGTTTTGTCCACAGGATGCCGTTCTTTTATTATGGCAGAAGAAACAGGCGTTGTACAGAGGTTTATGGCGGTATCTTCTTTCTTTCGGGATCATCCTAAGCCGCTGATTGCCATTTTACACTTTTTATAGTAAAGTAACCTTGAATAGTGTAAGTATGTAGTTTTTTTGCTGCAAAAGCGGAACAAAGAGGAATACGGGAGCATGAACTTGTGAAAGAACATGACATACTGCCGTCATGTTTAATATGTTATATTCAAGGAGCGCATATGAAAATCGATCGTTTGATTGGGATTTTATCGGTATTATTGCAGAAAGGGAGCGTCACGGCTCCCGAACTGGCGGAGATGTTTGAAGTCTCCCGGCGGACGATTAACCGTGATATCGAGGATTTGTGCATGGCCGGGATTCCGGTTGCAACGAGACAGGGAAGCGGCGGGGGAATTTCCATTCTGGACGGTTATACGTTACAGGATTGTCCGGATAAAACGAGCGTCTGTAAAACCGGGGCGTCCGGCGGATACAAACTGGGGCGGACGGTACTCTCAAAAACGGAAATGAAAGATATCTTAGCGGGGCTCCGCAGTTTAGACAGCGTACATGGCACAAACCGGTACGGTCAGCTGATGGAAAAGCTTTCAGCGGGATCTTCCGATTTTCTGCAGGGGGACCAGTCGATACTGATTGACCTTTCTTCGTGGTATAAAGATACGCTTGCGCCGAAAATTGCCGTGATCCGTGACGCGATCGAGCGGGGAAGGGAACTGGAATTTCTGTATTATGCTCCTTCGGGGGAGAGTGTACGCCGGATCGAACCGTATTATCTGATGTTCCGCTGGTCGAGCTGGTATGTCTGGGGGTATTGTCAAATCAGAAACGATTTCCGCCTGTTTAAACTAAACCGTATGGAGCAAGTCGTGCAAAACGGCAATGCTTTTTTGAAACGCAGCGCGCCGCTGCCGAATTTAAAACAGGAGCAGATCTTTCCGGGAGGCATTTCGGTAGAAGCGCTGTTTGAAGCGTCGTGTAAGTGGAGACTGGTGGAAGAGTTCGGACTGGGCTGCCTGAGGGAACGGGAAGACGGCAGGCTGGTGTTCCATGCGGAATATACGAATGAAGAAAATCTCTTTTCCTGGCTGCTTACTTTCGGGGACCGGGTCTGTCTGTTGAAGCCGGAGCATTTACGGGAGAAGATGAAACGAATGATTGAACGTATGCAAAACAACTATCAGGAAAGATAAGGAGAAAAGACATGAAGTTAGACGGAGTCGGAATTATGGTAGAGGATATGGCTGTGATGCTGCGGTTTTATAGGGATGTGCTCGGATTTGAGATCAGTGAAGGAGAGGATACTGCAAACGTGCATCTGGTAAAAGACGGCACGCTGTTTATGCTGTTTGGCAGATCGGATTTTGAGCAGATGACAGATCAGAAGTTTTCTTATGTGAAAGGATTCAACGGGCATTATGAAATTGCGCTCAGTGTTTCCGATTATGCAGAAGTGGATAAAACATTTTCGGATGTTACCGCAGCCGGTGCAAAAGCGGTATTGGAGCCGACCACACAGCCCTGGGGACAGCGCACCTGTTATGTAGCGGATCCGGAAGGAAATCTGATTGAGATCGGATCGTTTGTGAAAGGAGACGCATAGTGGCATTTGACTATAAAAAAGAATATAAAGAATTTTATCTTCCGCCGAAAAAGCCGCAGATCATTGAAATTCCTGCGATGAATTTTGTGTCGGTCTGCGGCAGGGGAGATCCGAATGAACCGGACGGAGCGTACCAGAGAGCCATTCAGATTTTATACGGCATTGCATTTACGATCAAAATGAGCTGCAAAGGGGCGCATAAGATCGACGGATACTTTTCTTATGTGGTACCTCCCCTGGAAGGGCTTTGGCAGCAGGAAGGGATATTTGAGCTTGATACGTTTCGTAAGGAAGATTTTCAGTGGAGATCTATGATACGCCTTCCGGATTTTGTGGAAAAAAAGGATTTCGACTGGGCGGTAAAAGAAGCGGAAGCGAAAAAGAAGACGGATTTCAGCGCGGCAGAGTTTTTTGCCTATGAAGAAGGATTGTGTGTGCAGTGTATGCATATCGGAAGCTATGACGATGAACCGGAGACGATTCGGCGAATGGATAACTTCGCCCGGGAAGCCGGATATCAGATCGATGTTTCCGGTGGGCGGATGCATCATGAGATATATTTGAGCGACCCGAGGAGAACGAACGTCGAGCGCCTTCGCACGGTTGTGCGGCATCCGGTAACGCGGATGACAGAGCGTGTAAAATAAAAGCAAACAGAAAATAAGCGGATGGGGCGTTGTGCTTCATCCGTTTCTTGTGGTATGCTGAGGTGTGTGGTATGATATCTGCATCATACATTGACGAAAAGCAAGACGAAAAAAATTTGTGAAGAAACGAAATGGCAAGGAGGAGAACAGATGTTTGCATTTATTGTATGGACGGCATTGGGAGCCGCATTTGTTTTATTCGGAATTTTTGCGGCACATTCCAAAAAAGAAAAGGCGTTCGGCTTTTGGGCGAATGCCAAGATGTTTCCGGTAAAAGATGTGAGAGCCTATAATCGTTCGGTCGGGAAACTTTGGATCGTATTCGGAGCGGGGCTGATACTTCTTGGGATACCGCTGCTTGGCGGAAAAAACTCACCGTACGCTGTACTTTCCGTATTGGGAATCATGATAGAAGCAATTGCCGCAATGGCAGTGTACGTTATGGTGATTGAGAAAAAGTACAGAAAATAATACGTCGGCAGCCCGCAAGGCAGACGGATGTTTCCAATATTACAAAACTGTAATTCAAATGTCAGGATTTTTCTGATTCGCTTATTTATAATAGACTCCAGATAGGAGGTTAACAGAAATGAATGAGAAAAAAGTATTGGAAATCAAAAATCTTTACAAGAATTACGGAACGCGCGGGTTTTGTACCACGGTTTTACGTGGAATCGACCTGGAGATCTTAGAGCATGATTTTATTGCGGTTATGGGACCGAGCGGATCGGGAAAGACGACGCTTTTAAATATTCTTTCTACGATCGATACGCCGACGCAGGGGTCCGTGCGGTTAGACGGCAGAGACATTACCCGGGTTTCCAACAAAGACCTTTCCAAACTGCGCAGGGATAAGATCGGTTTTATTTTTCAGGATTACAACCTGCTGGATACGATGACGCTGGAGGATAACATTGCGCTTCCGCTTTCATTAAACGGCGTTTCCGGAAAGGTCTGTATGGAAAAAACGGGAGAACTCTGCCGGATATTCGGCCTAAGCGAACACAGAAAAAAATACCCGTATCAGTTGTCCGGAGGGCAAAAACAAAGAGGCGCCGCCTGCCGTGCACTGATCACGGATCCGGAAATTATTTTTGCGGACGAACCGACCGGAGCGTTGGATTCCCGTTCCGGTAAAGAGCTGCTGGAATCGTTAAAAAAGGTCAATGACAGCGGAAGGGCGACGATTCTTATGGTAACGCACGATGCGTTCAGCGCGTCGTATGCAAAGGACGTCTATATATTAAGTGACGGGCAGATTCAGTGCAGGATCAGCAAAGGAGCCGACCGGAAGGAATTTTACGACAGGATTATTGATATGCAGTCCTCCATGGGAGGTGATTTCTCATGAGCATGATGAGACTGGCGATGCAGAATGTGCGGAGCAGTTTTAAAAATTACCTGTCCGTTGTACTGTCCCTTTCGTTTTCCATATTGGTTCTTTTGAATTTTCAGAATATTATTTACTCTGATGTGTTTGACGGGCTGGGAGGACAAAGCAAAGAGTATATCGATACACTGATCCGGGTGATTTCGTTTGTTCTGTGTTGTTTTATGTTTTTCTTTCTCTGGTATGCGACAAATGTATTTTTGACGAAACGGAAAAGAGAAATCGGCATCTATATTTTTATGGGCCTTAGTCATCAGAAAATCGGAATGCTCTATATGCTGGAGACAACGATGATCGGTTTGTCTGCCCTGTTGATTGGAACGGTATGCGGCGTGTTGTTTACGCAGCTGTTTCAGATGATTCTTCTTGCCGTTTCCGATATTGCCGTAGAGATTTCGTTTGATTTTTCCTATCAGCCGCTGTTTATCACAGCGGGTATTTATCTGGCGATGTATATCATTTTTGTGATCAAAGGCTATCGAAACATCGTAAGGAGCAGCGTGATGGATCTGGTGTCTGCGGCAAGACAAAATGAATATGTGCGGCAGAACAAGAGACTGCTTTGGATCAAGGCGGCGCTTGGGATTGTGATTCTTACAGCAGGATATTATCTTGCCGTCAAAGAAGGCGGACAGGAAGTGATGGGAAATGTATTTGCGGCAGTTGTTCTCGTGGTCGTCGGCATCTATTTTTTGTTCGGAGGTTTTCTGCCTTTGATCTTTCAGAGCATGGCGGAAAAGAAACTTTTTTTGTATCAAAAAGAGCGCAGTCTCTGGATCAATCACGTGATCTTTCGTATGAAGAAAAATTACCGCACCTATGCGATCACATGTGTCATGATGCTTTGCTCCGTGACGGCGCTGGCAACGGGGGCAGCGATGAAATTCAGATACGATGCGATGGTACATTTTCGAAATACGTATACATTCCAGCTGCTGAGCAATCAGAACAACCTGTATGAGACGGCGCGGTCTTTGATCGAAAAAGAGAATTCTATTGCATATGATTCGGAAATTTCCATACTGCAAATGGATTCTGATCTGGTGAAGACCAGGCTCTTTCATGACAATTACGCATTTCTTTCGTTTTCGCAGGTGAAAAGGCTTGCGGAGAATACCGGACTGGAATTTGAGTATGAACCGCTTGAGGATGATGAAATCCTGGAGGCTTCGCATTTGTACCTGCTGTCGCTGATGACAGACCGTTCCGGTGAAATGGTAACGATAAACGGGAAATCGTACCGGCAGACGGACGAGACAAATGTTCCGTATCTGGGATATCTTCAGGAACAGATGAGTTTTTATATTTTAAGCGACGCAGAATACGAGCGCCTGCTGCCTCTGGGAGAAGAATTATACACGTATAATTACAGAATAGAAGATATATTTCGTTTTCGTGAGTCTTCGGATGACCTGGATACGATAGTCAGCAATACGGACCAAAACTATACGGCAAAAGTTACGATTGATCCAAACAGCAGCGATATCGAGTGGATCAAAGTTTTGTATACGGTTTGTATATTTATGTTTCTGGTTTTTGTACTTGCCGGCGGCAGCATCTTGTTTATGAAGCTTTACAATGATGCATTTGAAGAAAAAGAGCGTTATCAGGTGTTAAAAAAGCTTGGGATTGCAGAACGAACACTGAAAAAATCCCTTGCCCGTGAACTTTTGACGGCATATGCCATGCCGTTTCTCGTGACGGCAGTTTCGGCGTATTTTTCGGTTCATGCACTGGAACAGATGATGCACAGCAGCCTGATGCCGATCTATCTGGGCAGTTTAGGGGTTATGTTTTTTGTGTTTTTCATCAGTTACCGGTGTTCGGTTATGGTTTATGCGAAACATGCAGGGGTAACATCTGTGTAACAAACAAAACGTCCGGCCAAAGAGCAGGCAAGTCCTCATCTCTTTGCGCCGGATGTTTTTGTATTATTGTATGCCGAAATAGGCGTCGATGCCGTCGGCAATACCTGAGGCAATTTTATACTGGTAATCGGCGTCTGCCATGGCGGCGTCTTCCGCAGGATTTGTCATATATCCCATTTCTACAATGGTCACAGGCGTCTGGCACCAGTTGATGCCTGTCATGGTATCGGTTTCCCAGACCGATTGTCTGGCGCATCCCGCAGCGGCGCAGAGCGCGTCTAAGACATTTACGGAGAGGCTTTTGCTCTGCGGATAAAGCGATGCGTTATACGGATTGGAGGGGCTTTGGCAGATCGTCATGGCGCCGTTGGCGGCGCTGTTTTCCGAGCCGTTGGCGTGTATGCGGATAAAAGCGTCTGCGCCTGCCTGATTGGCAATCTGGGCGCGTTCGGCATTGCTGATATTCACGTCGCTGCTTTCGCGGATCATTAAGACCTCATAGCCTCTTGCCTGCAGTTCATCTCTTACTTTCATGGAAACCATAAGCGTCAGCTCATATTCTGCAAGACCGGAAGAGACGCCTCTTGTGCCGGAGGCGACCTTTGCTTTCTGTTCCGAAGCGCCGGGACCTACCGGTTCCGTTTCGCTATTTCCCTTCGATTGATGTCCGGCGTCGATGGCAATAAGGAAGCCCGTACGTTCACCGGGAGCCGGCTTGTCTTTGACATATTCGCTTTTTACGTAATAATAAGCGTTTTCGATCAGAATTTTTGTCCAGCCGTCGGATTCAGAAACCTTCTGTAATACGGTTCTTGGCCTTACGGTCTGAAATACGTCGGCTTTTGTGTCAGGACCGATGCGCAGGTTGACCGAATCGGTAGTGACAATTTCGGTGACGGGAATATCCTGTGGATGTTCTGCGGTTTCTAATACAAAACCCTCCGTTTCGGAATCGTTTGTTTGTTCCGTTTCCGGCGAGAGCGTTTCTTCCGGCAGGTCATTTCCGAAATCGTCGGTTTCAGGTTCGGTATCTTTCGGTTCGGCCTGTGTGGCTGCCTGTTCTGTATCTGCGGGAAACGCTTTGGTCTGCTGCTTGGTTTCGCCGGGGTTTCCGCAGCCGCAGAGACAGAGAAAAAGAGCTGCCAGCAGTATGAAGAGCGGCTGTCGTTTGCAAGTGGTTCTTTTCATGGAATATTCCTTTCTTTTGCGGGTATTATTTTTTGTAAAATAATAGACCGTCTGCCGGTGTACTGGGTAAACGATCCTGCGTGTGTGTTGGATTTACTGAAGTTCAGTATAGCATAATAAGAAAGAAAAATCAACTTGCCGGATATCGGAATGCCCGGCACCGCAGTTTTTTTCATTCCAAATGTTCCCATGCAGAATGTGATGATTTTGTCGAATAGTGACGAAACTCATGATCAAATAAATTGCAAAACTCACTGTTATACGCGTTATGAATATTTTTATTCGTGACATGAATAAAGCGGAAGTATAACAATATTGTGTGGCTGAAACTATAAAGCATTGACAATATGAGAAAATTTTTATATCATACTATTGATTATCAAATTAAACATTCACTAAAAGATACGCGTGACGGCGCGGCGATACTTATGAGATCGCAGCAAATTTGGTATGGGAGGAGAACATGGGGAACAAAGAATCATTTATCATGAGCAAACGGGAACTGGATATTATGAACGTGCTGTGGGAATCTGAAGATTCGTTGATCGCATCGGAGATTCCCGGAATTAAGCCGGAAATCAGTTTGAATACCGTTCAGTCGGTACTGAGAAAACTCTTAAAGAAAAAATTAGTAAAAGTAGCGAAAATCGTGCAAAGCGGTACGGTGTTATCCAGAAGCTTTGCGCCGGCCATATCGCCGGATGAATATGCGTTAACCTATGTGAAAACGGCAATATATCCGTTTCATCAGTTTGTTTCGAAAGAACTGCTTTTTGAATTGCTAGTGGAAAATGCAGAGAATCCGGACGAATTGATCCATGAATTAAAAGACTACATAGCAAAACGGCACGGATGATATCTGCGCCGTATCATGACTACAGACACCTGCCGGATGCATAAGCTTCGTGCAGGTGTTTGGCATATATGTACGGCGCACTGCCGTTACCCGGGACGATGCGGTTCTATTGTGCAGGGCGGGAGAAAAAAATGTAAGAAACTGTGGGGTAAATTCATAAAAAGTTAAAAAGATATTCAGGAATGCGGACGTATGGTATGTTATACTGGTTACAGTTCAAGGGTTTCCTTACGCTGCAATCAAGATACTGCGGCGTCTGCGGCAGAGGCTGCGGGCAAAAAAAGTGTCCGTAACGTGATTTTATTCTTGTAAAATGGCGGAAACTCATGTATCTTAAAATGCAGGAGATGCAGACAGATGGATTTATTTGAATATATGAGCGAACAGAATAAAGAAAAAGAATCTCCTCTGGCGTCCCGGCTGCGCCCGGATTCGTTAGAGGAAGTGGTAGGACAGCAGGTTAGCATTTTGGTTAATCTGGAACCCAAATTGTTAAAAGGAATAGAATCTCAGGGAATGATTCTGATGGCCGAGAATGCAGATGGTTCTTTGGCTTTTGTCCGGCCGGACAAAGAGGTAAAAGCCGGGTCTGAAATCAGATAAAATCACCGGTTTTGATTTACACTTCTTTTTTTCGGGAGAGTAAAACATCAGAAGGCGCAATTTCTTGCGCCTTCTGTGTGTTTTAGGGAGACATTCCCCGGAGACTTTAAAACCGTTCTGACAGGGATTTGAAAAGAAATTATTATATGTGCGTGCGTCTGTGTGGTGTGTGCGTGGTGTAATATCCCGTAGTTTGTCAGACTGTCATTTTAAAGAACTGTCGTGGAAAACAGCTTGTTTATAAGCTTCCTCTCCCCGTGGTGTGTGCTAAATCATGGAGTTTTACGGGGAAAAAAGGATAAGGTTACAGATTTCTGAATTTTTTTTGAAAAAAATATGATTTTTTTTTCTTGTGCTGTCTTTTCCCTGTTAATTGCGGGTTTACGAATGAATAAACAATGCTATTCCATGTATATTATCCGGGGGAAATGACAGGAGACTTGTCTGGTTTCTGAGTAAGCACAATAAGTATGCCTATAGATTTTATGATTGCTGCCCCCCGCGTGCCTGAGGAACGGTGAACGGGCGGATATAACGGGTGACCCAGAAACTGGGAATGGTGCAAATGATAATCCAGATAAAGAAATTCTGGTAGCCGATAAATTCTTCTACCCATCCTGCAAGCATGCCGGGGCCCATCATACCCAGAGCCATAAAACCGGTACAGAGTGCGTAATGTGCTGTCTGATGTTTTCCGGCACAGAATAGCATCATAAAATAGGTCAGGGAGGTGAAGCCGAATCCGTATCCCAATTGTTCTATGGCTACGCAGCCTGAAATCAGGGGCA
>OFHA01002468.1_pt1 | contig 10791 bp, 9 predicted proteins | sample 1521891 | NCBI WGS metagenome assembly OFHA01 (sample SAMEA3504089, study PRJEB24116) | mouse gut metagenome | biome: mouse gut; feature: mouse-associated habitat; material: faeces | place: Denmark | collected 2011 | reverse complement strand
TGCCTTCCTGGTTTGGTTTTCTGATTACTATCCGGCCGGAAACAGGCATTGACAGAAATCATGTAACGGCCTGTATCGAACAGCATAATATTCAGACAAGACTTCTGTTCAGCGGGAATATTATCAGGCATCCATGTTTTGATGAATACAGGGATACAGATCGTTATCGGGTCGCTGGAAAACTGGACGTTACGGATACCGTGATGCAGCACACCTTCTGGGTCGGCGTGTATCCGGGTATGACCGGACAGATGACAGACTATATGATAAAAATAATCGGCGAAGCACTGCAAAAAGGAGAAAAAGAATGCTGACAGAACTGGAATTAAAGCAGTTTGCGCTGCGCATAAGGGCAGGAATTTTAAAACAAACCGGCGCAAACGGAGGCGGACATATCGGCGGGAGTCTTGATCTTGCAGAGTTACTTGCGGTTTTATACGGCAATTACATGCGGGTAAGGCCAAACGAGCCTGATTGGGAATGCAGAGACTATTATATTAGTTCCAAAGGACATGCAGGCCCGGCGCTGTATGCGACACTGGCACTGAAAGGATTTATGCCATATGAACGTTTAAACACGCTGAATCAGGCAGGGGAAGATCTGCCTGGTCACTGCGACCGGCTGAAGGTTCCCGGTGTGGATGCCACGACAGGAAGTCTTGGACAGGGTCTTTCTATTGCCTGCGGCCTTGCGCTTGGAAGCAGGCTGAAAAACAGCGGCCAGAGAGTCTTTTGCGTCACGGGAGACGGAGAATCTGCAGAAGGGCAGATCTGGGAAGCCGCGCAGTTTGCGGCGCATTACAGACTGCAGAACCTGTTTGTATTTCTGGACTGGAATAAAAAGCAGATCGACGGTACAAATGACAGGGTCATGGAACCTGGGGATATGGAAATGAAATACAAGTCCTTTGGATGGAATGCATATCGGGTGAACGGGCAGAATGCGTCTGAAATCAGCCGGACGCTTCAGCTTTGTATGGAACAGGCAAAAAAGCCTTCGGTGATCATTCTGGATACCGTGAAGGGCGCGGGTATCCGCTGTGTGGAAGAAATGGAAAACAACCATTGTATTGGCGTATCCAGGCAGCTGTATGAAAAATGTAAAAAAGAACTGGAAGACCAGGCAGAAGGATTAGGAGTGGTTTTGGAATGGTAGCACCTGTTTATGACGGAAAAACAATCAGAAAAGAACTGGCGCAGGTTTTCTGCGAGACGATGGAAGAACTGATACAGTCGGATGCAAGAGTCGTTTATCTGGACGCGGATCTGATGACTTCCATGAAAACGACTGGTTTATGGGAAAAATATCCGAAGAATGTTTTTAATACAGGCATTCAGGAGGCAAATATGGCTGGCGCTGCATGCGGGCTGTACCTGGCAGGATTTCTTCCTTACATTCATACGTTTACCCCGTTTGCAACCAGAAGGATATTTGACCAGATCTATGTATCTGCGGCGTACGCGCATAAAAGTATACGCATCATTGGCAGCGATGCGGGAATTGCGGCTACGCATAACGGGGGAACGCATATGTGCTTTGAAGATATGGCGCTTATGCGTACAATTCCCGGAGCAGTCGTTGCCGACATTACGGACGGCGCGATGCTTGCGGCCATGTTAAAACTGACAAAAGAGCGGGAGGGAGTCAGTTATATCCGGACAGCGCGCAGGGACGCGCCGGATGTGTATCGTACGGATGAAACGTTCGAGATTGGAAAAGGGAAGATTTTAAAGGACGGTGCGGATGCCGCGGTGATTGCCAGCGGCCTGCAGGTGGCGCAGGCGCTGGAAGCAGGAAAGATACTGGAGCAGGAGGGGATTCATGTCCGTGTGATCGATATTGTTACGGTCAAACCGCTGGACAGGGAACTTGTGCTGCGTGCCGCAAAGGAGACGGGACTGATTGTTACGACCGAAAACCACAGTATCATTGGCGGTTTGGGAGAAGCAGTCTCAGCTTTGCTTTGCGAGAATTATCCGGCGCCTGTGCTTAAAAACGGGGTCAAAGACCGATTCGGGCAGGTGGGAACGCTGCCGTATTTAAGAGAAGTATATGAACTGCGCGCGCAGGATATTGTAACGATGGTAAAACGCGGCCTGCAGATGAAAACAAATATGGGTAAAGGTGTGTGAGAAAATGGAAGACATCAGTAAGAAATTAAGGATCAGCAGTCTGGAATTATCGCACAGATGTCAGGACGGCAATCTGCAGAGTGTATTTTCCTGTCTGGATATCGTCTGGACATTATACGACAAGGTGATGCACTGGTCGTATGCGCTTGCGCAGGATGAGGACAGAGATTTTTTTATTATCAGCAAGGGTCAGGCAACGCTGGCGCTGTTTCCGGTTTTAATAGAAAAAGGGATGTTTTCGATGGAGGAGCTGTCAGAGATAGGCAGTTTTCAAAGCAGATTCTGTATTCAGACGGACCGGACCAAATTTCAGGGAGGCGTGGAAAACAACGCAGGCTCGCTGGGGCATGGAATGCCATTTGCTGCAGGAATCGCAGCGGCAAACAAAATAAAGCGTTCTCCGTCAAAGGTATTTGTACTGGCAGGCGACGGGGAATTCTGCGAGGGAACCATGTGGGAGACATGCTTATTTGCCTCCGAAAGAAAACTGGATAATTTCTGCGTGATTATAGACGATAATGACTCTGCGAAAGCCATGGTTCATATGGGCAGTCTGCAGAATAAGCTGGAGTCGTTCGGTTTTGATGTCTTTCCGGCGCCAGGGCACGATCTTTCGGCGTTAGCGTCCGTCTTTTCCGGTATTTTTAATGACAACGGGAAACCCAAAGCAGTCATTGCCCAAACTGTGCGCGGATATGGCAGCAGGACAATGATGGAAAACGACATATGGTTTCATAAAGCTCCGGATGAAACAGAACTGGCGCTTTTGATCAGGGAGGTGCAGCAGTTTTGAGAAGAGCATTTTTGGCAAGAGTGGACGAAATGATAAAAAATGAGCCGGACACAGTCTTTTTTACAGTTGATATCGGGATGTGGGCCATCAGGGATATTTTAAGAGAGTATCCGCTGCGGGCGTCGAACGTCGGTATTTTTGAAGATGGAATGACGGGGATTGCGGCAGGCATGGCAGCAAGAGGACTGATTCCGACAATTTTCGGTATCCAGCCGTATGTAATCGAACGTGCATTTGAACAGATCAAGATGGATCTGGCTTATCAGAAACTGGGGATTAATGTCGTGGGAACGGGCGCTGCAGTGGATTATTCAAAATATGGATATTCCCATTACTGTGCGGAAGATGCAGGCATATTAAAATTTATTCCGGGAACGGAATTTGCGGCGCCCGGCACCGCCAAACAGTTTTTGCAGCTGTACAACCAGAGTTATCGAAACGGGCATACGACTTTTTACAGAATCAGCGATCATCCAAATGTGAATTATGATCCGGATGTCGTATTCGGAAAAGCAGCGATCATGCAGACAGGAGAAAAGGCAACGGTACTTGCAGTGTCTGTAATGCTCGATATGGTGATGGAGGCATGTAAGGATGAGGACGTTACGATATTGTATTATACGACGCTGGAACCGTTTGACAAAGAGACGCTGGCGGAAAACTGCGGCAGCGGGAAACTTCTGATCTGTGAACCGGAATACGAAGGAACGCTTTTGTATGACGCAGTTTCAGCGCTTTCGGGAAAAAAGCTGCAAATCGAACAGGCCGGATTTCCAAGGGAGATATTTAGAAATTACGGGACATATGACGAAAAAATGAAGCACTATGGACTGACCTGTGAAACGATCCGTGAGAAAGTCCAAAGACTTGTGAAGCAGTAAAAAACAAAAGAAATATACCAGGGAGACAATATGAAGAAACTTCAAAATAAGACGGCGGTGGTTACAGGAGCGACATCCGGCATCGGAGCCGCATGTGCGCTGACATTTGCAGCGCAGGGGGCATCTGTGGCAGTTGTCGGCAGGAATGAGGAAAGAGGCCGGCAGGTAGTATGCCGCATCAGGGAAAATCATGGAACAGCAGAGTTTTTTCCGTGTGACGTGACAGACGAGCATCTGGTAAAAACGATGATTCAGTCTGTGGCGGACAGGTACGGCCATATCGATATTTTATTTAATAATGCCGGAAATATGCTGCCATCGGCGGAAATTGAGAGAATGGATGTGAAAGACTGGCAGGATACGTTTGACGCGAATATTTACAGTTGTTTTCTGGTGTCCAGATATGCCAGACCGTATCTTGCCGCGGCGCGCGGCGTAATTTTAAACAATGCATCCATTGCGGGAATGCAGCATTATGCAGCTGGGAGATCCTATGCATACAGTGCCTCCAAGGCAGCCGTAATCCAGTTTTCACATATGATGGCTAAAAATTATGCGCCGGAGGGCATCCGTGTCAACTGCATCTGTCCGGGAATTATTCAGACGCCGATTCTGCACGGCCGCGATCCTAAAATATATGAGGAAAGAATCCCGCTCGGATATGTCGGTACACCGGAAGATGTGGCAAAAGCAGCGCTGTTTCTTGTATCAGAAGATTCCGGATATATTACAGGCGCCGTGATGCCTGTGGACGGAGGAGCCTCGCTCTAAAGATTGGAAGGAGAATACAAATGAAGGTAGTGATTTTAGCCGGAGGGTTCGGTACAAGAATCAGTGAGGAGAGTCATTTAAGGCCGAAACCAATGATTGAAATAGGCGGTATGCCTGTATTGTGGCATATTATGAAATATTATTCCGGATACGGGTATCACGAATTTATCATATGCTGCGGCTACAAGCAGGAAGTCATTAAAGAATGGTTTAACAGTTATTATCTGCATAACAGTGATGTAACGTTTGATTTTACCGACGGGAAAAAAATGAAAGTACACAATAATATAGCGGAATCGTGGAAGGTTACGCTTGTGGACACCGGACTGCATACGATGACCGGCGGCCGGATCAAAAGAATTCGGGATTATACCGGCGGGGAACCGTTTATGCTTACCTACGGCGACGGCGTCTGCGACGCAGATCTTTCCAGGCTGCTTGCATTTCATAACGAAAAAGGAAGGATAGCGACGCTTACGACAGTAAAGGTGTCGCAGCGTTTTGGCGTACTCGATATCGATGCAGGGACCGGACTGGTCAAAGATTTTCGGGAAAAAAGCGAAGATGACAGTGTACGCATCAACGGCGGGTTTATGGTACTGGAGCCTGGGATTTTTGATTATATTAGCGGAGATGACTCGATATTTGAACAGGAATGCTTTGAAAAACTTGTACAGGACGGGCAGCTTGCAGCGTACAGACACAACGGATTCTGGCAGTGTATGGATACGCAGCGGGAAAAAGAAAAACTGGAAGAACTCTGGGGATTACAAAAAGCGCCCTGGAAGATATGGTAAAGATAACTGGCTTTGCGTCAGGGAGGAATTTATGGGAGAAAAAAAGCTGCTGGACTGCACGTTGCGGGACGGAGGTTATGTGAACGACTGGAATTTTGGACAGCAGTCCATACAGGGGATGCTGGAATTGCTGGAACGCACAGGCACGGAAATTATCGAATTGGGATTTTTAAAAGACGAGCCGTATCATAAAGACAGAACCGTCTTCCAGTCCATGGAACAGGTAAAGAAACTGATTGGAAAAAAGAAAAAAGGTCTGCAGTATGCGGTTATGGCAGAAGTAGTAAATCCCCTTCCGCTTTCCATGCTTGCTCCTGCAGATAAGGACAGCGCGGATATGATACGGGTCATTGTCTGGAAAACGAAGCATGATAAAACCGGACAGGTTACAGATGCCCTCAGGGAAGGATACGAATACTGTAAAGGCATTGTGGACAGGGGATACCGGCTGTGCGTGCCGCCTGCGCGTGTGGAACAGTATTCAGACGATGAATTTCGGGCAATGGTCAGGCAGTTTGCCGCGCTTGATCCAATGGCTGTATATGTGGTGGACAGCTGGGGAACGCAAAATGCGGAGACCTTATTGCATTATATGCATCTGGCGGACAGCTGTATGTCAGAGAAAACGGCGATCGGCTATCACGGACATAATAATCTCATGCAGGCGCCGGGGGTGGCACAGGCGCTTTTAAAAGAAGCGTTTCAGCGGGATATTCTGATCGATGCAAGCGTCTATGGTATTGGACGCGGAGCGGGCAACTTAAACCTGGAAATCATTGCAAAGTATATGAATGAATATTATGGAAAATCTTATAAGCTGGAAGAAATGCTGATGATCTATGAACGGTATGTAAAGAGGATATACAGACAGGAACCGTGGGGCTATTCACCAGCTTATTATATTACGGCAAAGTACGGATGCAATCCGGGATATGCCGGATATTATCAGAACGAAAAAGGGATGTCCGTGGAACACATAGAGCAGATCGTCAGAAATATGGAACCCCAGGATCGGGTAATGTTTACCAAAGAAAGGGCAGAACGGTATCTGGTTACAGAATTATGAAGACATTATATATTCATATTGGAACGCCAAAGACAGGGTCTTCCACCCTGCAGCATTTTTTTGAAAATAACGAAGAAGCTCTGCTGCGAAATGGAATTTATTATCCAAAAGGTATTCCATACGACCGATGGGGCGGACAGGAATCAACGGCTGGTAATTTTGCATGGGTAACGCGTCTGAATCTGGGGATGGATCAGCTTGGAAAAACTGTGAGGGAATGGTTTGAGGTTTCGGATAAAGTGTTGTTATCTACGGAACATATATGGTTGGAAATCGGTGATAAAGCATCTTTTTTAGCTGGAATTGCTTCTGCCAGAGATGATCTTGAAATCAAGGTAATCGTTTATTTAAGAAAACAGGCTGACTATCTGGAATCACAGTATCGGGAATGTGTAAGAACTGTTTTGATGGAAGAATCAGTTTTTGATGTCTTTAATTTGGATCATGAGATTTTAAAGGGAGTCAAAGACAGTCTGGATTATTATACGGTGCTTGAGGAAATGGCAAAAGTAACAGGAGTAGAAAACATCATTGTGCGTCCATATGAGAAAACGCAGTTTTATAAGCAGAATATAGTGGACGATTTTCTAAACATTTTAGGACTGCGTATGGATGAGACGTTCGTTCTGCCGGAAAGAAATTATAATCCGCCGATTAGTAATCCGGCGTTAGAGTTAAAGCGGCAGATGAATACTTCGGCAAAAGCAGAACAAAAGTTAATGAATGACTGTTTTTATAATTTATTGATGCAGGATGGGACAGAAAGCGCGGCGGATGGAGCATGCGCGCATTTTAAAAGTCTGTTGTCGTATCCGCAAAGACAGAAGTTTATGCAGAGATTTGCAGAAGGAAACAGAAAGATTGCGCTTTACTATTTAAACAGAGAAGAGGGAAAACTGTTTTTGGAAACAGATGACGTAAACACATGTGCACATACCGTTTCCGGAGATGAGCTGCTAAAACAGACGATCCGTGTATTTACGTCTGCATTTCTGGAAAATTATGAAAGGCAAAATGTGTCTGAATGCAGTCAGCGTACTTTGGAACATAAGATGGAGTATTTAGCCGGACAGGTAGAAAATCAGCAGGCGCAGATAGAAAGCTGCCGAAAACAAATAGAATTTAGTCATGCACAGGTGCAGGAACAACTGCACGGATGCATGGAGCAATGGATGGAAATACTGCAGTTAAAACAGCAGGAACTTGAGAATATTAAAAGCAGCAGCTGTTGGAGAATGACGGCTCCGTTAAGAAAAATCGTGAATTCTTTCAGGCAGTTTAGACGCAGGTAAGGAAAGCGGCTAATGAACAGAACCATATCCGGCTGCTTATGGAATCGTATGGCGGATCCGGTATAAGAGGGGATAAAGAGCAAATGAAGAATGTAAAGTTATGTGACTGTACGCTTCGGGCAGGAGGTTATTGGAAATTTCGACAGGATATTATTAAGGATATTATATGTGATCTTGCAAGATCGAATGTGGATATGATTGATCTTGGAATTTTACGAACGGTAGATTATAACAAAGATTTTACGATTTATGATTCTTTGGACAGATTAAATGCGTTTGTCAAAAAAAACGACAGAATACAATACGCTGTGACAGTTACATTCTCTGATGCCGCCTGTATCAAAAAAATGCCCGACGCAAAAGACAGTCCGGTGGATACGATTCGTGTTTTATTCGAAAAAGAGAAAACTTCGGAATGTATGCAGTATATCCGGAAAATAATTGAGAAAAATTATAAGGTTTTTTTGTGTCCCTTAGCTATAAATCGTTTTAAAAGCGATGAATTTGTACAGCTGCTTGAATATGTAAATGAGGCGGATGCTTCGGGCATTTATCTTATGGATAACTGGGGCTGCTGTGATGCCAGGGAGGTTGTACAATATGCAACGCTTGCTGACAGGGTGTTAGCACCGGATAAAACAATTGGGTATTATGCACAGAATAATTTGGGGCAGACGATGGATACATTAGCGGAATTGTTAAAATGTGCGTGTAACCGAATGCTTCTCGCAGATGCCAGTATCGGCGGTATTGGGAAATATGCAGGCGATATGCAAATAGAAAATGCGATGTGTTATCTCAATCAATATGAGCAGGTCAGCCGGTATCAGCCTGCTTTTATCGTCAATGCGTATGATAAATATATAAAGCATATTTATAATCAGAAAAAACAGCGTGAAGATATGATGTATCATCTGCTGGCAGCACATAAAATAAATCCACAATACGGAGATTATTATTTTTATAAAAGAGGGGTGAAACTTGCAGAACTCCAAAGGGTAATCAAATGGTTTCCGGATGATAATTATGGAAAGTTCAGCAGAAAAAGGGCGGACAGGTATCTGAACAGATGCAGAAAAGAATACTGGCAAAAAAGACTTGCAGTGATTATTCCTACGGCAAATCGTGCAAAAGCAATCGATTATTACTTAAGTATCGTTGCAGCAATGTATCATAACAGAAAGATAGACCTTATCATTTATGACAGCAGTTCGGATGATTCTACACGGGCGGTTGTCCGTAAATACAATAAAAAAGGTTATGGGGAAATTAAGTATGTCCGTTATCATGGAGCATATGACGGGGTATCCATAGACAGAAAATGTCTGACAGCGTACGAGAAATTTGGAACTGTGTATGAATACATCTGGCCGGCGAGGGATGGAATTATTATAAATCTGGAATTTGTGATCGATGATATTGACAGTATTCTGGCAAGGAACCCGCAGATGATTGTAGTGAATGCAGATTTTCGTGATGTGAAAGGGATCGGAAATCGTTTTTATGATGATGCCGCAAAACTGTTCAAAGATCAGTGCATGCAGATGTCTGTACTTGGAGCGACGATTATGAACGGAAAAGTCCTTCTTGATATTATGAGAATTGTTCCTTTGGATAAAATAAGGAATTACGGACTCTGGCAGCCGATTGCTTTTTTTGATTATTTTGCCAAAAATCCTGTTCATGTGGAAAGTTATGTCGGTTCTTTATTTTTGCCCAATTTTCATGCGGTGCCATCCTCCTTTTGGACAAAGAGAATACTCTGGCAGTGGGGAGAACGATGGTACACAATGATAGACAGGCTGCCCTCGCTGTATGACAAATACAAAGAAGACGTGCTAAAAGATGAAATGTTTGACTTTCATCCTTATCAGATAAAATTTTTAATTATGTGCCGCGGTTATAACGGTATTAATTGGAGAGAACTGAAAAAATACAGGCGGTATTTGCCTTATGTCTGCGATAAACCGTTATGGATATTTTATGCGATCTGCCTGATTCCAAAGTGGCTGATTCGGGTGACCGTATCGAGACCGCAGAGGCTGACGGGCAGAATTACAAGGTACCTATACAGAAACATCGTACAGCTATACAGGAATCTGCAATTAAAAAGCGATATGGAAAAAGACAATGGATAGCACAAAGATCTCAGATATGAGAGCAGATGAAAAGCGGATAAGTATTATTATACCTGTTTATAATGTAGAGCAATATCTCAGACAGTGTCTGGACAGCCTGTGCGGGGAGCTGGTGGATGCAGATTGTGAAATGATACTGGTGGACGACGGCTCTTCGGATCATTCCGGCAGCCTGTGCGATGCTTACGCCGGAAATTATGAGACAATAACGGTCGTTCATCAGAGGCATGCCGGAGCTGCCGCGGCAAGAAATACAGGACTTGGCGCGGCACGCGGAGACTATATTTTGTTTATCGATGCGGACGATTATGTGGAAGAAGGCGTTCTCACGCTGCTCTCGAAGGAGCTGCGGGATCAGGCGGATTTTTATTTTCTGCAGATGCAGAAAAGATATCCGGACGGATCGGTAAAGCTGCTGGACAGGATCGACGATCTGCAGCTGAAAAATAAAGAGAAGGCGCACTGTATCAGGTATCTGTCCAAACTGGACAGGTATCCGGGCAGTGCCTGCGCAAAGATGGCGAGGCGTCAGATGGTACTGTCAAATCATATATTTTTTGAAGAAGGCGTGACGGCGGAAGATCTGGCCTGGACAATGAAATGCATTCTGTGCGCGCGAACGTTTCGCGCGCTTAATATTCCGTTTTATGATTACAGACAGATGCGTGCAGGATCTGTAACATCGGTGACAAATGTACAGACGCTGCACGATTTGAAACATGCCATCGATCAGGCGATTGCTTTTGCAGACTTCTGGAAGTTTTGTGCATACAGGCATGAAATTTATGCGATGACGGCATACGAGGCAGAAGTCTTTTTGCTGTTATACGGCAGTATGGACGCCGCGCAGCGTACCGCGTATGAACATACCGCAAAAAAAATATGCAGGCTGCTGAAATACCGCAGGAAGAAACGGACGG
>OFHA01002467.1_pt1 | contig 10793 bp, 10 predicted proteins | sample 1521891 | NCBI WGS metagenome assembly OFHA01 (sample SAMEA3504089, study PRJEB24116) | mouse gut metagenome | biome: mouse gut; feature: mouse-associated habitat; material: faeces | place: Denmark | collected 2011 | reverse complement strand
GCAGGCCATCGCGCAGCGATTTTGTTCAATTCTAATTTGTTCCTGTATAAAAAGTATATCACGAAGGCGTGAAGATTTCTATACTGTTGTTCATTTGCATAAGCAGTAGCGTGTCAATGTAACGCTATTGCCTAATGAGAAGCCTTGTTTTGTTACTATCTGCAAGCCCAAAATACAGTAGGGGAAGTATTATCCTCCACCCACTGTATTTTAAGGCAATAAGCGTTACGCTCATTAGTTATAAATCAGTTCGCTATATACAATTTCTCTCGCCCTCGCTTGTATTTCATTCATTCTTCCAATCCACAATATCATGCTTTCTGCTTTTAGTTGTTCAGTCACGCCCTCCTTGTCAGCCATTTGTTCGACCAATCGAAACATCATCTTCGTTGCTTGTTCGTCAATATCAGCAAGATAACAGTTCAATTTTCCGCTTGTGAGAAGCGTGGTGTAAACTGCCCGTTTATGTTCCTGCAAATAGTGTTTGTGTCGCTGCCCCCATAAGCCGATAGGCTTGTGTCCTTTTTCGGCTGGTAAAGTAAGGCAAGGAATATAATAATCTCCTTGCAGTTCATACCAAAGACCGTTGCTTTCATCATAAATATACTTATCCATTAAAAAGTCCTCCGTTATAATATATGAGCGGTCTCGGAAACTCTTTAAGCCCGAATTTCCGCTCTTTTTTCATGTTCTTCTTTTTTGCTTTCCTCCATATCCCGGAAAACATTTTTGTTAAATTTTCAAAAAAGTATTGACATATAAGTCAAAATGTGCGGCGCGTTTGGTGACCATATACGCCAGTCACCAAACGCGCCCCTTGTAGTTAAGAAGCGTCTGTGCCACATGCACAGCATTAAACTAAACTACTAGGAGGTGCACTTTATGATCAAGTACTGGCAGTCCATGCAAGATTACAAGTACTTTCTCAACGAATCCAAAGTCCATTTCGATTCCTCTGAAAGAATCCGGCTCCATACGGAGCTTTGGAAACCATGGCAGAAGCTCCGGCTTTTCGATTCCGATAAGGCCATGGAGTTCCTTTTGCCCTTTTACTCCAACACTGGCAGGCCCGCTAAGAACCAACCGCAAATCTTAAGGTCTTTTATCCTTTTCTTCCTTCTATTTTCAGAAGGTTTGGCCAAGCTGTCCCTTACCCTTTGGGTCGACAGGCTCAAACATGACCGCCTCCTTGCCGCTCTCATCGGCTGCACTACGGATTCCCTGCCGCCCCTCGGTTCTTATTTTGACTTCATGGACAGGCTCTGGACTGCACCGCCAACGGACTTATATGCGCGGGACAAACTGCTTCCGGCTTCCTGGAACACCAAAAAGCCGGATAAGCCCAAAGGCAAAAAACAGAAAGCACAGGAAGCAAAGCCCAAAATCACAGAATCTATCGAAAAACGGCTCATGGGCGGGAAGGATATCCCTTTTAACTTTGAAGGGCGGCTGCAGCGCTTCTTCTATCACGTGGCTGTCCTGCCTTCCATGGAATCCGGCCTCATACCAAGGGAACACCTTACGGTTTCCGGAGACGGCACCGCCGTGCATACCCATGCCTGCCCACGCGGGCACCACAGGGTTGGCGCACCGGAAAACCTGCGGCATTTCCCCGACCCCGATGCTTCCTGGGGCTGGGACAGCGACTTGGAAAAATATTATTTTGGCTACACTTTGTTCCAGTTATCCTGCTATAACAGTGACCTTAGGACAGATATCCCCCTGCTCCTGCGTTTTACCAGCGCAAAACGGCACGATTCCGTCAGCTTCCTCGTCGCTTTCCATGAAATGGAAAAACATATGCCGGCTGTTTCTCCTGAAAACATTTGCCTGGACTCCGCAATGGACAATTATCCCACTTACAGGCTCCTCAAAAAAAAGCAGATACGGGCCTTCATCGACCTGAACGACAAATGCGGCCGGCCAAAAACAATTCCTGATACCATCACCATTGACAAAGATGGGACTCCTCTATGTCAGGAAAAACTGCGCATGAAACCTAACGGTTATGACAGATCCAGCGGTTATCTCATGTGGCGCTGCCCCTATGGGAAAGAACACTGTTCCAAATGTAAAAACTCCTGCACTGATTCCAAATATGGGAGAGTTGTCAAGACCAGGACCGAATGGGATATCCGGCTTTACACCGATGTCCCCCGCGGCACAGATGCTTATAAGAAGATCTATAACCAGCGCACCTCCACAGAACGGATCAACAACCGCATCCTCAATGATTACGGACTGCACCGTATGTTCATACACACGAAGGAGCATTATTCTTTCATGACAACCATGATTGGAATCTGCATCCATCTGGATGCCCGCTATAAACAGCAGGTGCAGGCAGCCGCATAAACCAAGTTTCCTGCTTCTGGATTCTTTCAGGCCTGTTTTCCGACAGGTTTTAAAGTCATGCACATTTTTATTCTTTATGCTCTCTGGACTGCTCAAGCCCCATAATCATCCATCCCTTATCCCTCTCATTTCTGAAAATCAACCTTTTCCTGCTTATTCTCTATTGAGTTTCCGAGAGTGCTCTGCCTTCATTTTTCCTTTTTTTCGTTTTTGCCCTGCCGGGAGACATTATGCACAAAAAGCAGCGCATAATGTCTCCCGGCAGGGCATCCTGGCAATTAAGGAAAAATAAGGATGGCCAGCGCTGCTCTGCAGCCGTTCCACTCAGGCTATTTTAGCCCTGTCCCCGAACTCGATCACAAACTGCCCATAGGTTTCACCCCAGTCACGGTAAGGCATGGACCATTTCTTTATGATGTCTGTCGTACACAGGTACAGTGTCTTGCGCAGCGCATCATCATTTGGGAATACGGCTTTATTCTTAGTGGCTTTTCTCAGCTGCCGGTTGAAGCCCTCGATTGTGTTTGTAGTGTATATAAGCCTGCGTATCCTGTACCCGTAACAGAAATAAGTGGACAGGCTGTCCCATTTTGCCAGCCAGTTATCCAGGACAGCAGCATACTTTTTCCATGTATCCTGCATAGCCTCCAGGTTTCCAAGCGCAATCTCCTCACTCTCTGCACCATATACTTTCTTAAGATCTGTAAGGAAAGCCCGCTGGTCCTTATAGGATACATATTTGATCGTGCTGCGTATCTGGTGGATGATGCACAGCTGGATGCGCGTCTGAGGGAACACTGTGTGGATGGCATCCGGAAAACCTTTCAGTCCATCAATGCAGACAATCAGGATATCTTCCACGCCGCGGTTTTTCAACTCATTGCATACTTTCAACCAGAATTTTGCACCCTCGTTTTCACCAATCCAGATGCCAAGGATATCCTTATAGCCTTCCCCGTTGATCCCAAGTGCCGCATAGGCTGCTTTTGTTATAATCCTGCCTTCCTCGCGCACTTTAAAATGCACCGCGTCAAGAAAAACAACAGGATAAAAGCTGTCAAGTGTCCGGCTGTACCAATCTTTGGCCTCTCCGGAAATCTTATCCGTGATGTTAGAAATAGAAGCAGCTGACAGATTAATCCCGTAAAGCGCCTGCATATGCTCAGAAATATCACGCACAGTCATCCCCTTTGCATACATGGATATAATCTGCGGCTCCAGCCCTTCTTCAATCACAGCGCGTTTCTTTATGATGTCAGGTTCAAACCCTGCTTCCCTGGTACGCGGTACCTGAATTCCAATATTTCCATAAGCGGTTTTGATATTTTTATGAGCAGTTCCATTCCTTGTAACGCTGCTGCCTTTTTCCTTTTCCTGTAAAATGAAATCTTCCATTTCCATGCCAAGCACATGCTCTGCAGCATCTTTTATGATTTTCTGTACCAGGCCATCCTGTCCGGTAATGTCCTGCATGGTTTTGCATTTTGATAATTCTTCCTCATAATTAAAATCCTGTGTCATAGCGGTTTCCCTCCTGATTATATTATCTGCCAATTTCTTCCAGCTATTCACAGTATTGTCGAAAACATTTTTTTGTTCTAAAAATAGGTGTGTCGAATAATCTGTGAAGATAAACACAGTTTATTTTACACACCCAATGAAGCTGCCACCTCACGAATTTTCATCCGTTAAAGCGACAGCCCCATTACTTGGTTATATGGAACATAGAAAGAATATATAATTGTCTTACCTCCAAATTCGTTCTCATCATCAAGAATGAATAAATGACTACTAAAATGACCTTCTTCTACCGTAATATTATGAATTTTTTCTGAATTATCTTTAGATATAAATAGATGACTCTTCATATTTTAAAAAAACAGAAAAAAGAGTCCCCAGTATTTTGGAAACCCCTTCTTATTGTCATAATAATATTTTTAGCACTCTATTCAGGTATAAATCCTTTTCTTCCAATACTTGCCTCCCCTGAAAAATGTAAATAACTTATCTTTCCCTTCACTTCCTCATTAGGTTCTTCATTATCAAATATTATTATCTGCTTTGAAGTTTCTTCACTTGCAAGCATTGTATAAAATTTTTCTTTCGTGCCTTCTCCTACACTCTCGTCATTCTCTCCATTTTTCTTATCTTTTTCTTTATATGTCGTCAATGGTGAATCTAAAACAACGACTCCTGGGTGGCATAAATCACGATTTAAGCAATAATTCATTATCCCCAATAAAAAAGCCGAATTAATAATTGCTCTGGCTCCTTTTCCAAATGAAGCCTTCGCCTTATTATCTATTTCTAAATCATGGGTAGTATTATTAAACTTCACTTCTGCTTCTTTCTCAATAAAATTACATTCTCTCAATAAAACATAAATCTCATTGCACAAACCACTCAAATATGATTCTGCAACAGGCTCAATTTTATTTCCTTTATCTGTTTTTGTATTATCCATCTTATTTGTCAAATCAGATATTCTATCATTATATTTTTTTACCTTTTCATTATTCCTTAGAATAAGATTTACCTGCTCCTGAATTTCAAGTAATGCTTGAACCTCTGCAAATTTCTCTGAAATAACCGGCAATAATATAGTATTTAACTCCTGCGATATCAACTCGCTTTTTATCTCTATGTCTTTAAGAATCTGTTCCTCTTCCTCTACTTCACTTTGCATATCTGATATCGTATCATCTAACTCCGAAAGCTGAATTTCAATCTTAGTCCTTTCACTGGAAAGCGCAATAAAATAGTCATTTGAACTTTCAGCCTCTTCTACCTGCATATGGGAATGGCATATTGGACATTCAACATCCACCAATTGTTGTGTTAGATCATGTGCATCAAAAATAAATTCTAATCTTTCTAAATCAGATAAATAATTTTTCTTCAATAAATGAAATTTATCTATATTATCATTCAATCTATAAATCTTTCTTTTGATGTCATCACTTTCCATTTGAAGTTGCTCAAATTCGATTTCGTATTTTTTTACTTCTTCATTTTTACTATCAATAAATTCATTAGTTTCCTTTATTTTTTTCGTAAGATACTGTCCATCTTTTATTTCATTTTTAGCTTCCAAATTTGCATTTTCAATCCTCAACTCATCTATCATATGACTTAGTTCTTCAATCTGTCCCCTAAGTTTTGCTTTTACAATTTCTGGATTGTCTTTTTTATCTATCTTTTCATAATCATTGCCAGAAATAACCGTCTGAAATGATGTCAATTCTGCCGTAGAGAAATTACTCCCTTTCGGATTCATTCTATAAATAGCCGAATGCTTTTCTGTTACCCGCAATTCCCCCATCATTATCATTGGAATAAATGATCTAAATGTAAAGCTCTGTGAAGTTCCTTTTGTTTTGTTACCAATCACTGTTTCATATGGACAATCACACATATCCAACAGCTTTTTAGACAGGCTTTTCTTCGCTTTATGTATTGCTGACAGTTTTTCAAAAGTGCTTTGTCCAATATCTTTGTATTCTGAATAACAAATAAAAATTGATTTGTTATCATCTTTTGAAAAATCCCGCTTTAATGTAAAAATTTCTTGTTGACATGAATCCTTTATTTCCATATATACAGTCTGATAGCCTTTAGCTTCTGGCGGACATGATGGAACCTCACTTGATCCCAAAATATAATTTATGCACTCAAACGCAAATGACTTCCCAGTATCAGAGGCTCCTGCAATAACATTTAATCCTTCATGAAAATTGATAACAGCATCCCGTTTTCCATTTCCTGTCAATATTAGCTTCTTTAATATTAATCTGCTATGCATTTCAATCCCCTTCATCTTCAAATTGTCCAACCCATTTTCCGATATTGTTTGTCACATATTTTGTTATATCATCATCTTTCATATTTCGAAAAAAATTATCTACTTCTATAACGCATTTTTTATACTCCAATGAATATGTATTATCCAACAATTCTATCAGACGGTCTGCCAAATCTGTATTTTTGTACTTAAATCCAGAAGCGCTATAAACAACCATAAGCAACCCTTTACTAATTAAATATGTTATCGCATTTTTGATTGTTTTTCTTTTTATAATGATTTCCGATGAATGATTAGGATTAGATGGATGAAGTCCTTCACACCCATCTTTTAAATCATTAAGATGTAAAGAAAAATAGTCATAATATCCCAGTCTTTCTGCTGAATATGCTTCTTTTACAATTCCAAGTAATAGTAGTATTCTGCATCCTATTTCTGGATTAGTATTATATATTCTCACTTATATCACTCCATGTTAATCTGTTTTCATTTACAAGTTCATGACACATGCCCGTTTTATCTTGTACAGTGACATTTTTGATTTCATCATTACTAATGGATAATGTATTCGCTTGCTGTGTAGTACTTTTCACCCGTTGTAATTCGCTATCATATTCACGCTCGTATATATCCATTACTCCATACTCTACCTGGTCTTTTAATTCTTCATAGCTTTCTTCATCAACCAGTTCATCTCTTACAAATCTTTTTAATGATTGTGCTGAAAAATATCCTTCTCTTTGTCGCAAAAAATGTTTATAGAATTTTTGCTCCTGTTTTAATTCATCCTGAGTTTTATATTGCTGATTACCTTCCTTTGAATACACCTGCAATAGTTGCATGACGTATGGTAACCTTTTTTCATCTGGTTGCAATTTTTCTGGTGGTCTTTCATATTTCGGACGTCTTTTTAAACCTCCACCAAAATGATATTTATACCATACTGAACTGCTAAAATCCTCTATCAATGTAATAGGAGATACATCTGAAACAATTGAAAAGTCAAATTCCTCAATATATTTTTTCAATTCATCCGTTAATTTTATGCCCTCTGAAATAATTTGTCTTTTCTTTCCGCATTTATCGTCCCATTCCTCAATCAATTTTGTATTTATTTCCGAAGGATTCTCTATTAAACTTCTTAAAGATTTTCCAATTCCATTACTTGCTACTATATAGTATTTTTGTGGTACATTATATTCCCCTATGAATGTATAATAACATAATTTCCCAAATTCAACCATGTAAGCCGCTGGTGAGAGCGGCTTATCATACTGCTTGCACTGATAAATATCAAATTTATTCATATCTGAATCTATGTAGGCAACCAAATCTCTCCCTGAATCCCCTGAACCTCCCATTAAAGCCACATTACTATACTTTTCTGAATTTTTAGACAAGAATACGCCCATTCACCAACTACACGCTCAAATTCATCATCACCCATGTCTCTAAGTCGCAATAAAGGCTCTGTTGTATCAAATATACGGGATGTATCCTTCGGTTTTTCCGGTGTCGAGATTGGTCTTGTTTTCATATTACTCATCCACCTTTTAAATAAATATTGTAATTATTGCTAAAAAGGTCAAAAAACTTTTCTTTTTTGGCATTTAATGCTATTATACCCCAAAATGAACAAAGCCACAAGCACTCGCTCATGGCTCCGTTCATTCTCTTACTAATTCCCCCGCTTCTAAGCAGATCCCTCCTGGCCTTCCAAACCGTCTCACACCTGCCTTCTCCAAGCCTAGCCAAAACAAGAGACCAAATTAATACAATCCCTTGATTTTTCTGGATTCCTTTAACTTGCCCCTATTACAACACCAGCATCTGAGTCTAAGCATTTGCATATAATGCACTTTCTGCTTTATCATATTCCGCTTCCGTGTATCCCATAGATAATATCTGCTCTCTTGTAATATTAGCTCTGATCATTCTCCCAATAGCATCTATTCTTTCCCGTATTCTTTCCCGTTCTATAATACTCTCTGACCAATTACACATAATCTGGATTCTCCTTTCCAATTCAGCAGTCATTGTCATTCCATATTCATCTGCTAATATACGTTTCTTCTCTGATGCGTCTTTCCTGGAAACTAACTCTTCCAGCATAGCTATCAACACATTTTGAGACTTCTTCACAGCTTTTCCAGAAGAACTATCCGCCCCACTCCTGATATTAACAATAATGCCTTTCATCAGATCCGTATGATATGAATTTCTCTTATTCCCAAAAACTGTTTTTCTGTCAAAACCGATTTCCTCGATAGAATCTTCTGTTTCCTCGCTATCCATACATATCCAGATACTTCGGACTTTTTTCAAATTATCAAAATCACTATGGAAAAATTCTGTCTGTTTCTGTGCTGAAATCATCCTTGCAAGATAGAATATAATCCTGTTCTCCAAGTGGTATCCCAGCTTACCGGAATTCGTTGACTTCTGCGCCTCAATGTTGATCAGGATCTTCATCTCTTTTTCCTTGAGGTACGCAGTGAAGCGAATATCATAATAGATAATGCCCTCTCCCGGAATATTATCTTCTGTTACTGTTCCTTTTACCCGTCCAAGATTAGAAAGTCCTGCATCAACTGGTCTCGCTCCTATTTCAATATCGTCACCAATGCAACCAAGGATATCTTCAATATCCATCTCCCGAAACTCATCAACGGTATACTTTAAAATACGTGATAGGATCTGCTTGTCCGCAAGCAAATATTTTACATTTGTATCATATGCAGAACCAGAGTCATTCGTAGCATTGACTGTCTGCGCTAAATTTGTCTCTATCATTGGCATTCCCTCTTTTTTTATTATATGCGATATAAATGATAAAATCAACCGCCTCTCGACGAATCGTGGTTACTGGCATATCCTGTTCATACAGTTCACGCAGCCCTTTTATCTACTATATATAGATTTTTCTTCTTGCAATTCATCTATATATTGTATGCAGTTAGTTTTAGTAATAGTAGGAGACGAAATATTCTACCGCATTCTCAGGGAAAAACTCCTTGAACTCCCCATATAATTGCGCCTAATCAGGAAACAGGAGCCACATCATCTTTGATGATATATCCTCGTTGTTTAAGCAGATTAAGTGCCTGTGAAGTGGTCAATACTTTCGATTCGTTCACAGGACGTGATTCAAGAAAACCTTCAGGTGTATATGGTTTTAAATCTGTGAGTATGTGCCAGATAGCGGCCAGGAGCATACGACAGATAGCAATGACAGCTTTCTTGTGGCCACGCCGTGCTTTGATACGCCGGTAACGGTTCGTAATTTCAGGATGTTTCTTGGATTTAATTAAAGCATTTGCAACTTGCACCAAAACTGGTTTAAAATAGGAACCTGCACGGGAAATCCGAGTGGATTTGATTTTGCGGTTGCTTTGGTCATTACGGGGACAACATCCGGCCCATGAAACGAGGTTTTTAGCTGTGGGGAAAACAGACATATCACCTCCGATTTCAGAGAGCACCTAAATAGCAGTTAATGGGTTCTTATCGAATCCCGGTACGGTTCGGATAAGAGTAAGGGCTTCTTCGTATTTATCACTGAGACGAAAGATTCCCCGTTCTATTTCTGCTTTGTGCATTTCTAATTCATCAATGTGGTTGAGGCATTGCCTGAGTTTCACAGCCTGTTCCGTAGAGATAGCGCCATCAACCGCAGCTTGTATTTCTTCAATTGGAGTTTTACATCTGCTATCCACAAAAGGTGTTACATCAAAGGCTTCCCCAGAGTGTTGTAAAATCTGTTCTGTAACAGAACGAGAAGATTTACCAAATACATCAGAAAAGACATCATCCAGTTTAAGGTTGGACACGGTAAGACAATTTTGAGCAGGGTTCTTTTCACCGGTAACCATACAGGTGAGTTTATACCGGTATCTTACCAAATCTCTTAATTCACGGATGTCAGCAGGAGGAATACAGGAAGGTTTGGCCATTCCGCACATATATAAATCGCAGATCCACTTGGCATCCATACGGTCAGTCTTATTGCCCTTTTGGGGCTTGGTATATTTGGGGTGGGAAAGAGTAATCCAGATATTATTCTTCTCCAAAATATTAAAAACAGGAATCCAGTATTTGCCGGTAGATTCCATACAGACATCCGTACAGTGGTATTTCGCAAGCCAGTCACACAACTCCTGCAATCCTTTGGAAAAGGAAGAAAAGCGAGCTTGCTTATATTCTGTACGGCTGTGAGGATCGGTAATACCAATACAGGCAAAGATCCATGTTTTATGGACATCAAGTCCACAGCAGTTGTTTTTTAGGATTTTAAAGGACACAAAAAAACCTCCTGATGATTTATCGTTATAAAACTGACAGTGACTGGTCATCCGGCAAAATCGGGTCGGCTTTGGAAGAGATAAGTTTACGGGCTACGGTAATGCGCCAATCATTGATGCCTTAACGGACGACCGGCAACAAATAAGAATACGAGGGCGCCGCTATACAGCCCCGCCACTCACCTCCACGTGTTCTGTAGTGTGTCAGCCTTATAGGAAAATAATATCAGAAGGTGAATACCCATTATCACCTTTCTATGAGCCCTTTTCCGCTGACGGCCATGAGTCCGCTCCCTGTGAGACTGGCCGCATGTGCGTGAATGGACTCTGAGCAA
>OFHA01002464.1_pt1 | contig 10810 bp, 8 predicted proteins | sample 1521891 | NCBI WGS metagenome assembly OFHA01 (sample SAMEA3504089, study PRJEB24116) | mouse gut metagenome | biome: mouse gut; feature: mouse-associated habitat; material: faeces | place: Denmark | collected 2011 | reverse complement strand
ATTCCGATACCAGGAAAGCACTGTGCCTATAATGCACTGGCTGCTGCTGCGGTTGGAAAACAGCTTGGCCTGTCCAATGACGAAATACGGGCGGGCATAGAGCAGATTCAGACAATAGACGGCCGTACCAATCTGATCCAGACAAATAATATGACAATTATAGACGACTGCTATAATGCAAATCCGATTTCTATGAAAGCCTCTATTGATGTATTGGCAACAGCCTGTGGCAGAACCATCGCCGTACTCGGAGATATGGGAGATCTGGGTGAAGAAGAGCATGAAATGCATTATGACGTAGGAAAGCATCTGGCACAAAAAGGCATTCAGGTACTGTTTTGTGCAGGAACATTAGCAGCGGATATCGCTAAGGCAGCACGTGAACACAGTACAGAATGTGATGTGCATGTGTTTGCAGACAGAGATGAAATGCTGGCAGAGCTGCTGCCGTTTTTTGAACGTATGGCTGAGATCAGAGCAGAAAAGAAAGATGGAAGTGTGCTGCAGGTGATACGATTTTTAAAAGATTTTATAGAAAATTATAATTGTATCGATATGACAGGAATGGCGGATTGTCTGCAGGCTCAGGCGTGCAGCCTTGTAAATACCTATTGTGTGGATGAATCATAGGCAGAAGGAAGGATGGAAACATCTATAGATGAAATTATTAGAGGAAAACAAAAAAGCATTAGAAGCAAACTATCCGGAATGTATGGAAAAGCTGCAGCAGGTAACGACAGCGGACCACATTCATATTTATCCGACAGAAAACGGAGATAAGGTAATTGGAATTGAAAAGGATCAGCATCTCTGGTATTTAAACAGCAGGCTGGATCCGGATTATGCAGCTAATATATATGCAGATCGATATCAGACGAGAATTTTTGGGACGTATTTTATTTTTGGACTTTCAGATGGAAGACATATTCGGAAAATATTGGAAAAATGCGATAATACAAATCAGCTGATTGTATATGAGCCGGATATTCAGCTTTTTTATCAGGCATGTTGCCAGTTTCCTTTGAAAGATCTGCTGGAATCTGAAAAAATTATCTTTTATGTTCCAAACCTAATTGGCAGTATCGAAAAAATTGTATCAAAAACGGTCAGTTATATGAACCGTACGATTCTGGAGATGTGCGTATTGCCGGGATATGATTTTCTGTATAGAGAAGATTATACAAAATTTGAAGATGAAATTATCGATGGAGTAAAGGAAAGCGTTGTTACCAAAAATACGAAACTTGCAATTGGTCGTAAAAATCCACAATATACATTGTATCATATGAAAAACATCATTTATCACAGTGATTGCGAACAGCTGAGAAGGAAACTGGCGGAATATGATCTTAGCCATATTCCTGCGATTATTGTGTCCGCGGGACCATCTCTGGACAAAAACATTCATGAATTAAAAAAAGCACAGGGAAAAGCATTTATTATTGTTGTAGATGCAGCGTTAAGATCTGTGATCAAAGCCGGTATACGTCCGGATATGGTATATACTGTAGATTACAAGGCTCCGGATTATTTCTTTCAGGACATCGATTTAAGCGGTCTGATCTGGATGTGTGAACGATTATCCAAACCGTGGATCGTGGAGCAGGCAGATCAAAAAGTATTCTATAGTGGATATTTTTGCACCTACTATAGCGTCTTATCAGTGAAAACAATAGGCTATGCACTGCCGGCAGTTTCTTCAGGCGGATCGGTGTCTACCAATGCATTTACACTGGCGTGTTATCTGGGATTTCGGAAAATTATATTCACTGGTCAGGATCTTGCCTTTACAAATGGCGTATCCCATACAAAAGGCGCCATCGGGGCATTTGGGGATAATAAGAAATACATGAAAAGCCGCTATATCGTTCAGGTGGAAAGTGCGGACGGCGAATTATTGGATACCGATTTTCAGATGTGGGGATATAAACACTGGTTTGAAAAATCAATTCGGGCTCTGATCGGTAAAGTGGATGTAATAAACGCTACAGAAGGTGGCGCCAACATAGAAGGCGCAGAAAATCGAAAATTAAGCGATGTGATTGCGCAGGAATGTACAGAACAGCTGGATATTTATGAAATAGCGCGAAATATTCCTCCGGCATTTACAAAAGAGCAGCAGCTGGAAATGGCGGCAGAACTGAATCGGATCAGGGATTATCTGACAGAATTGCGAGAACTGACAGAACGATCGATTGAAAAACAGGAACATCTGCTTCGCCTGCTGGAACAAAATCCGGCAGCCGATATCAAACAGGATCTGATAGAAATGACGAAGGATAACGATGCAATCGGTACGCATGTCATATCAGAGTTAGTGGCACTGTATACGCTGAAAGAGGAATACGAGTCAGGTGAGAGCATTTGTGTAGAGGAAGATATGGGAACTGCGGAACTGATAGAAAATAATCGGAATTTATACAAAGAATATCTGAAAGCAATGGACTTGCTGGAGGAAGATATCGAAGAATATTTAATAAAAGGCTGATGCTGGTATCAGCCTTTTACCATTTGCAGGAACTCATTTAGTTGTATAAAATATCCATCATCGCGTGCACACGATGAACAAATGTATGCGACTCCTTCATTTTACCTATACAGTTATCGATAATTTGCTGCCGTTCCTTTTCATGTGACAGGTACCAGGCAATTTGTCTGATAAAATCTGTCTCGCTTTCATAAAAGACAAAATCTTCTTTTGGTATAAAATCGTCCAGCAGATCTTCCTGAAAATTAGTTAACAGAAAGCCTCCGCTGCCCATAATTTCCATACATCGCAGCGGAATACCGGTCTGAATACTTTTTAATGTAATATTCAGATTGATGCGGCTGTGCTGAAAGACGAACGGCATCGTATCATAAGGATCGATCGGCCCGATAAACTGTGCGTCTGACAGTTCTGCAAGCGGCTGGTGGGTAAACAGTTTTACCTGAAACTGACGAGAAGCAGTTTTTAATAAGCTGATTCGTTCTCTGGACGTAATTTTGCGGCATAAAAAATAATTTGCGTATACATAAGCATCTGTTTCCGTACCGTCAGAAAGCGGCGAGTAAGGGCAGGATTTTTGCAGATCGCCAGTTATTTCAGGAGTCAGCAGATCTTCAAGAAAATTACAGCCGTATATTTTTTGCTGCGCCGCCATAACAGCGTCCAGATACCCTCTTGTATAAGGGGAAATATCCGTCAGCCGCTCAAATAAGTGGTGATCTTCGTTATATAAAGATCCGACAAAGGAGACGTCGGAACTTACAATCGGAAGCAGATGGTCCGGGCATTTCATGGATGTCAGTCGTTCTACATTTGCGGCGAGCGGCAGATAATATACGGTAGGAATCCCTGCATTTTGAAACGTCAGCCAGGTGGCTTTGTCAAAGAGAAATACGTAATTGCATGGATTTAACAACGTATAAGAATACAGAGCTACATGCGGGTTGTCATAGACATACGAAATATATCTGATCTGATGTCTGAGACAGCAGTTGGAAAGTACCGGATGATAATTAAACGAAAATACGAAATCGTAGTTTTTTCCGCTGACTGCCTGATCAAAGGCGGCGTCGAATGCAGGATCTTTCCGCTCATTATACGATGAATGAAAAAATAAGTCGCAGGATATCTTACATTCTGCAAATGCGTCCAGCATATCCTGTTTTGCAAATGCAGGGGAATCAAGAAATAGTAGTCTCATAGTCCTCCTTGGAAGTGCGTGCTGATCGATGTCAGGGGAACAGCAATGATCACTGTTCCAGTCCGTATGCGAGTGAAAGCATCTGTAACAGCCGCTCCGGGTAATTATGGTATTGAATGATTTTCAACAGGCCGTTATGTGCAATTTCCTGACAATCTTTTTCATGTGACAGATAATATTCTACTTTGGTTAACAGGTCTTCTTCACTCGTATAACATTCCAGATCTGTACCGGGAATAAAATAATCGGTCAGCTCTGACTGATAGTTGGTAATCAGAAAACCTTCGCATGCCAGTACGTCGTAAACGCGCAGGGGCAGGCCGGTGTGAATGGCTTTGGCAGTAATGTTCAGATTAATTTTACTATAATGAAAGACAAGCGGCATTTCGGTCAGCGTCTTTGCAAATCCGCAATTTTTTACAGGTAGTCCGTCTGTGTTGCTGCCAGTATAAAGATGCAGCGGATATCGCTGTCCAAGCAGCTGCATCAGCCGGATCCGTTCGTTAGAGGAGATTTTGGCGCTTAAATATAACTGTGCCATTGCCGCGCGGTCGTTGCGGATACATTTTTCAGGCGGCAGGTAAAAATCCGGAAGATGATTGCGAAACTCGTCGACAATGGAATCAGGAAGCAGTTCTTCCAGAAAATGGTACCCATATATTTTCTGCTGAGCGGCCATCAGGCCGTTCAGATAGCCGTTTAGATAATCAGGAGCATGCTCCAGTCTGTCATACTGACATTTTTCGGTATAAAGAGAGCCGACAAAAGAAAGATCACATGTGAATCGTTCTTTCTCAGAGTCAGAAGCAGTCTGAATGACATTTGTCCATCGGATCGGATTGCTGGCAAGCGGCAGATGGAAGATGCAGTCCGGATTGCGCGGAGCAAAGGTCTGATACTGATCCGCGTCAAATAAAAAGATACGGTTCCACTCGTTTGTAATGGAATCTGAATACAGCTCCATAATCGGGCAGGAAACTGTCCAGCAGATATAGCGTATCCGAAAGATGGTGCAAACATCCGATATAAAAGGATAGAAGTTCACGCTGAATATAAAGTCATAAGAATGCGCCAGCAGTTCTTTTTCCAACAGGCGTACGCCGTCGCCAGGCAGAAAGTTTTTATTTGTAATTTCAACAGTAATTTCATCGACGGTATTTCCAAGTTCCTGAAAACCGGAAATAATATCTGGTTCACAGATACTGCCATAACGGTAAAATAATATTCTCATAAGGACCTCGTTCGTTTTTCTGTAATTGCAATTATGATGTGATTATTATATACTAAGTACAAAAGAAATGAAAGAAAAATAGTGGGGGTAGCATGAAGATTTTAAAGCAGGATCCTGCGGGTATTTCTTTTATGGAAATACTGCTGGATGAGACAATCTGTCAGGGGACCATTGCAGTGCCCTGGGAACTGGCAGTACAGTCAGGAGGTTATAATCAGAGGTTAAAAGCAAAACGAAAATATGAGCTGATCCTGCGTATTGCAGCAAAAGGACCGGTTGATTTTATAGAGCAGGAATTAGATACAAAACAGGAAAAATATCTGATTGTGTATGAACAGGAAGCGGAGGAGAGTGCCGACGACCGATGGAAAGCAGACTGCTATGTGATTGGGAAATACAGCAGTCAGCTGCAGGAAAGCGGGTTTTTTGATCAGGCAGTCAGCGATATGCTGCAGCTGGCTGAAAACGAAGGCCATCTGCAGCAAACGCTCGATTATCTGGAACAGATGATTCGGCACGGAAACAGTTATGATTTTATTGACAGCGGATCGAGACCAGTATTAATTTATAAAGGAGATCCGGTCTGCCATAATGTGCTGACAGTTATGGCAGAACAGTTTGGAAACGCACTGGAACAGCTTGGGATTCCGGTCATTTATTTTGATTGTGAAAAAGAGGATGTGAAAGAAGTTACGAAATATACGTATCAGTATTTTCGGGCGATTGTCGGCGTTCAGTCTTATATGTTTTCGATCCGGCAAAAAGATGAGATTCATGATCTGCATGACGTCATTTATGGTCCGAAATATAACTTTGTTTTCGATCATCCCTTGTGGTTTCAGCATCATTTAAAGCATCATCTTAAGCAGTTTTATATTTTGACAAACGATAGCTATTACCAGCGATTTTATCAAAAATATTATAAGAAAGAGGCGATATTTTTTCCTCCGGCAGGAATCGTACCAAAGGATGGAAATTGCCGGGAGCGTATTTATGATATGACGTTTGTCGGCGAGTATGGGGATTACTGGAACGAATTGCTCATTATTCATCAGATGGAACGGAGCAGACGGTTTCTTGCAAATCATTTTTTACTGGTGATGCGAAGGAATCCGCAGCTGACGGCAGAAGAAGCGCTTATGCAGACATTATCCAGCCGCCAGATTACGCTTACGGAACAGGAGTTTCTGGATTTGTTTTATGAACTGCGCAGAGTGATATTTTGTGTAATGAATTACTATCGGGATCGCGTATTACGTGTGATTTTAAAATCGGGTCTGTCACTGCATGTGTTCGGAAACAGCTGGAGGCGTTCGCCGCTGACGATGCGGTATTCTAATCTGATTTGTCATCCGGATGTTTCCGTAGAGCAGAGTGTGGCAGTCTGGCAGCAGTCAAAGCTGTCGTTAAATGTAATGTCCTGGCATAAGTCTGGTTTTACGGAACGAATGGCAGGAATTATGCTGGCGGGGGCGGTGCTTGTGACAGATTATACGCAATATTTGCCGGGGCGCTATGACAGCAGCGATCTGCTTTGCTTTCATCTGGAGAGGCTGCAGGAGCTTCCCGCACAAATTATGCGCCTGCTTGGAAATGAGCAGAAAAGGAAAATTATCGCAGAAAATGGCAGAATGAAAACGCTTTCAGAACATACATGGAAAAAACGGGCGGAACAGTTTTTAACGCTTTTGGAGCAGCAGGCAGAACGATACGAATTGCAGCATATAGGAGGATAATGACATGAAATTATTTCTGACTGTATTTCAGGAGATGATCAATGAGAAAGTATCAGATAATAAAATCAGCGAAGAAACATTGCGCCGAATGGCTGCAGAATATAAACGATTATCCAGTAGCGAACAGGCAAAAAGTATTCAGATTCTTCAAGATGTCCTGCAGGATTATGATCTGATTGTGTATTATATGTCATTGTTATTAAAAATGACACAGGATAGCAAAATATTGTTTTGTCTGGAAAAGGTATTGATTTCGGATCAATATCCGTTGTGGGACAGAATGAATGATATGTCTCATATGTATGCACATCTGTTTCTTTATCCAAATTTGTGTGAGGAAAAAGAAGAATATCGTTGTATCAGAAATGTATATGAACATATCGTCGATGAGATACAAATAAAAATGAAATCTGTATTTTCTTATATTCCATATGCGGAACGAAAAAAATGTGTAATAATTGTATTAAGAGTATTATTATCAAACAGACATGCTCCAACAAAGCTCGCAAGATATATTTATGATTATTACAGCAGTATCGGGTATCAGGCAGAGTGTTTTGTCTGTTATTTTGCTGCCGAAGACGGATGTTGGGTGACGAGATATGTAAATAATAATTTTTTGGATACAACGACTTTCTTTAACTATAAGGTGAATCAGACGGAAATAGCGGGATATAATCAGGTTTTGCATTCTGCGGATTATATCGACGAATTGAAAAAAGCCGTTGGTCTGATATGGAGCAAAAAACCAGAATTTGTATTTGAAATTGGAGGCTATACCATTCTTCCAGAGTTATGTACAGGGTTTACGATGGTTGTGTCTGCAACATGTACAAAAAAACTGCCGGCAACGCGTGCTCCGCTGTTGGTATCGTTTGTCGCGTATTCAGAGGAGGAACAGCAGGCACACAGGCAAATGATCGGAAACGGCCAGCGTGTGCTGGAGGTAAAATGTGATATTTCTGAGATAAGTTTTCAGGAAGAAGCAGAGCTTATAACAAGGGAACAATTTGGAGTCTCTGATCAGGATTTTGTTGTTGTAATTGCAGGAAACCGTCTGGATGCAGAGGTTGACGATTCATTTATGCAAAAAATTTATCAGATTGTGCAGATGGATGAACATTTTATAATTGCAGTCATTGGAGAGTGTTCAAAACTAAAACAACGGATGCAGCACGAGAGAATCTTATATTGGGGAGATCAGAGTAATTTCAGGTCGGCAGTTGCAATTGGCGATGTTTTCTTAAATCCTCCAAGACAGGGAGGAGGAACAGGCGCTTTATTCGCAGTACTGGAAGAAATACCAGTTATTACTTTAGATAATTGCGATGTGCAGATCAATGCAGGATCCGATTTTGTATGTGCGGGGACAGAAGAGATGCCGCAGTTAGTTTACCGATACTTTTCCGATCGGCAATTTATGGAACAACAAAAAATAAACTGCAGAAAGCGGGCACAGGTATTGCTGCATGCCGATAGCAGTCAGGAGCTGCATATCGTATGCGAGGCGGTAAAAGAATATGCTTTGCAAAAAGAGCAGAATTTTTTTCAGGGAAAGTCGCAAACGGAACAGAATGAATAAAGAGGATGGATAGATGAGAAACAGATTAGCAGTTATTGGTGCTGGTGATTTTCAAAATCAGCTCATCAAAAAGGCAAAAGCAAGGGGAATGGAGACGCATGTATTTGCCTGGAAGTCTGGAGATATTGGAGAAAGAGAAGCAGATTATTTTTATCCGATCAGCATTATAGAAAAAGATCAGATTCTGGAAAAATGCAGAGAAATCAAACCGGCAGGAATTGTATCGATTGCCTCAGATCTGGCTGTCGTTACTGTCAGTTATGTTGCGGAAAAGCTGAATCTGATCGGGAACGGAATGGAAAGCGCAAAAATTTCTACGAATAAATATCTGATGCGCAAAGCATTTGAAGCAAATAAGGATCCGTCTCCGAGATACTGCCGCTCAGATGAAATGACAGACGAGATGCTGCAGAACATGCATCTGCCGCTTATTGTGAAACCGGTCGACCGGTCAGGAAGCCGCGGAGTTACGAAGATTACGGATCGATCAGAGATTAGGGACGCAGTAAAAAGGGCAGAAGAACAATCGTTTGAGAATCTGGCAGTAATTGAAGAATTTATCGAAGGGGACGAATACAGCGTAGAATACATTTCCTGGGAAGGCAGACATACGTTTCTGGCTCTGACACAAAAATACACGACTGGAGCGCCCCATTTTATTGAAACAGGACATGTCGAGCCGGCTATAGTATCGGAAGAGACTTTAGGAAACATACAAAAAACAGTGGTTCATGCACTGGATTCTTTACTCATAAAATATGGCGCTTCACATGCGGAGATTAAAGTGACTCCTGAGGGAGATGTAAAGATTATTGAAATCGGAGCACGTATGGGCGGCGACTGTATTGGATCTGATCTTGTACAAATTTCTACCGGATATGATTTTGTCAATATGGCTATCGATATTGCCTGTGGAAAACAGCCGTCTTTTGAAAAAGTATGCACTCCACAACGGGCAGAAGTGAGATTTCTGTTCAGAAAAGAAGATTTTCAAAAACTGGAAGAACTAAAAAAGACAAATCCAGACTGTCTCTATCGTGTGAGCGAACTAAAGGAACCAGAAGAAGGAATAACAGTGACGGACAGTTCAGCCAGATATGGATATTATATTATAAGGGGATAAAAATGATTATTTTTGGTACGAGTACATTTTCGAAGCTGATGAAATGGTATATGGAAAATGATGCGGGGATGGGCAAAATTGAAGCCTTTACAGTGGAAAAACAATATCTGACAGAGAGGGAATTTTGCGGTATCCCAGTGATACCGTTTGAGGAACTGGAGGAGGTTTTTGAAAAAGAGCATATTTCAATATTAAACACCTGCGGTTATCATGATATGAATGATGTAAGAGAAAAAGTGTTTGTTATGTGCAAAAATAAAGGATATGAGATTCAGAGTTATGTGCACTCTTCCGCGATACTCAATGGAGTGGAAACAGGCCAGGGAACGATTATTCTGGAACATGTGCTGTTTGAGCCGTTTGCAAAGATCGGCAGCGGGAATATTTTTGCTCCGGACGTTTTAATCGGTCATGACAGCGTGATAGGTGATTTTAATTATTTTTCCAGCGGTATTAAAGTATGCGGCGGATGCAGTATCGGTAATCATAATTTTATAGGAACAAATGCTGTGCTGAAAGAACATTTAACGATCAGCGATTACAATCTGGTTGGCGCGGGGACATATCTGAATGTGGATCTGCAAGATTATATGGCAACGGCGCCCGTACCGTGCAGAATCAGACAAATGACGAAAACAAATCTGGACAGGCTGATAAACAGATAACAGACAGATATATTTTCAAATATCAGGGAGAAAATTATGATACAGGAACTGGAGTATCCATTTGACAGCGGCAGGATTTTGCGAAAACGAAGATCTTTACGCAGAATGCTGCAGCAGCAGGATATGTGGATGGAAAAAAAGATAGCGATACTGGGCGGTTCGACGACGCATGATATCAGAGAAATACTGGAATTATTTCTTTTAAATTACGGAATCAGACCAGAATTTTTTGAATCAGAATATGGGCAGTACTGGCAGGACGCAATGTTTGGAAATGAAAAGCTCGCGCAGTTAGAGCCGGATATTATTTATATACATACATCGAACCGAAATATTACCTCTTATCCCAAACTAACGGATCGTTCGGAGGACATCGAACAGTTATTGGAGCAGCAGTACGCACATTTTGAAACAATGTGGGAAAAACTGACGCAGCAGTATCACTGTCCGATCATCCAAAACAATTTTGAATACCCATATTACAGACTGTTAGGCAATCAGGATGCAGTCAGTCCGGGCGGAAAGACACATTTTGTTATCAGGCTGAATCAGAAATTTGCAGAATACGCGCAGACGCATGAACAGTTCTTCATCAATGATATTAACTATCAGTCTGCAGATTATGGTTTAAAAGAATGGTCAGATCCATTTTACTGGCACATGTATAAGTATGCGCTGTGTCAGGAAGCGATTCCGCAGTTATGTTTTCAAATAGCAAATATTATTAAGCCTGAATTATTCACGGAACAGTATTTGAACTGATAACTGTACCATGAATCTGAAA
>OFHA01002463.1_pt1 | contig 10811 bp, 13 predicted proteins | sample 1521891 | NCBI WGS metagenome assembly OFHA01 (sample SAMEA3504089, study PRJEB24116) | mouse gut metagenome | biome: mouse gut; feature: mouse-associated habitat; material: faeces | place: Denmark | collected 2011 | reverse complement strand
TTAAAATCTAAGGCGATGGTAGAGGCGCAGCAGGCAAAAGAGGATATTATGGATGAACTGGCGCATGAAAAGATCGTTTACGGAATCGATGAGACAATGATCAACAGCCTGCTGGTAAACAGAGAATACTGTACGGAATATCTGATTGGAAAAGGAACGCCTCCGACGCTTGGAAAGGATGCCAAGATCGAGTATTATTTTTCTACCCGTAAAAGTTTAAAACCAAAGCATAACGATGACGGTTCCGTGAATTATCACGATTTAAATATTATCAGCAAGGTGGAAAAAGATCAGCTGATCGCAAAATTGATCCCGGCAGTACCGGGGGAAGCGGGATGCGACGTACAAGGCGGCAAACTGAATCCCAAAGACGTCCACGATTTAAAGTTATCTTTTGCCAATAATATCCGGATATCGGAAGACGGGACAAAGCTGTATTCCGAGGTGACGGGGCATGCGTCGCTGGTACAGGGAAAAGTATTTGTATCCGGCGTGTATGAAGTTCCGGCGGATGTGGACAATTCCATCGGGGATATCAATTATCCGGGCAATGTTTCGGTAAAGGGCAACGTAAAAAGCGGTTTTATCATTCATGCAAACGGAGATATTATCGTAGAAGGCGTCGTGGAGGGAGCACAGCTTTACGCGGGCGGTCAGATTATTGTCAAGCGCGGGATTCACGGCATGGGCAAAGGACTGCTTTCGGCAAAGGGCAACGTTGTGATCAAATTTATTGAAGGGGCTACGGTAAAATCCGGCGGTTATGTGGAGACGGAGTCGATTATTCAGAGCCAGGTATCCGCAAATTCGGAAGTGATTGTAAGCGGAGGCAAAGGATTGATCCGCGGAGGCATGGTACGGGTGAGCAATAAAGTATCGGCAAAAGTCATCGGTTCTGCGATGGGTATTGCCACACATGTAGAAGTCGGTATCGAGCCGAGGAAGCTGGAGCGGTTTGCACAGCTTCAGCAGGAAGCAAAGGATATTGGGAAAAAGATCGAAACGATCCGTCCGATTCTGATGAATTACAGTGAAAAAATGAAGCTGGGAATTACGCTGACACCGGAACAGGCGCATTATATGAAGACGCAGGTACTGGCGTTAAAGGCGCTGCAAAAGCAGTATACTCCGGTGAATGAAGAGATTAACCGCCTGCGCATGGAGTTTATCGAAGCAGGAGGGGCAAAGATCGAGGTGCAGGATACGATATATCCCGGCGTAACGATAAAGATTTCCGATTTGTCGCTGACGACGAAAAGGGAGAGAAAATACTGTCGTTTTTATAAAGACGGCGGAGAGATCAAGACAGTCAATTTATAAAATCAGCAGTATGAGGTGATAACATGGCAGTAGGACCGGTAACATTAAACGGCGTGATACCAAGAACACAGGATATGACCACGATTAAACAGCAGGAGGATCATAAACCTGTGCTGGATCAGCATAATATCCAGACGACGATGAAGACGCAGGGAGAACGTCAGTTAAAACAGGTAAATCATAAAGACGATGCAAACGAGCATAAAAAAAAGTACGATGCCAAAGAAAAAGGCAGCAATGCATATCATGGTCAGCAGCAGAAAAAAAAGAAAAAGCAGGAAGAGAACCCTGGGGAGAAGACACAATACAGGCAGTATGCCGGTGGGTTTGATATGAAAATTTAGAGGAGAGCAGAAAAAATGACAGGAGTAGAGATTCTGTTACTGGTAACAGGCGTAGTGTTTTTTATTGCCAGTTTCTTTATTACGGAAAAACTGGGACCGGGAGAACTGAATAAAATCGGGGAATTGAGCAATGAAGAAATCCAGAGAATTATGGAGAGAGAGCTTCAGAAAGTCACCGATGAAATCGAAGGCAGAGTAGAGGAAAAAGCAGAGGAAGCCCTGGTGAATTCCGAGCGTATGATGGAAAAGGAATGCAATGAAAAGATTATGGCAATCAGCGAATATTCCGATACGGTCGTAGAATCGATGAATAAAACGCATAACGAGATTATGTTTTTATACAGTATGTTAAATGACAAGCATGCCGAGCTGACTGACTTTTCGGCTAAGCTGAATGAGCTTGCGAAGGAACTGGAGAAGAAAGACGAGGCGATCGTCGGGCATTTAAGCTATTCGGCGCCGTTTGAGGAAAAAAAAGAACCCGCAGGCGCCGGAAAGGACGAGCCGGCGGCTTTTCGGACGGAAATCAAAGAAGAAAATTTTCTGCCGGAAGAAGATGCGGACGATTCGGAAGAATCCAATCACAACGCAGATATCCTTGCTTTGCATAAACAGGGAAAATCGGCGATCGACATTGCAAGAGAGTTGGCGCTTGGACTCGGCGAAGTTCAATTGGTCATTGGTTTGTATGAGGGGAAGAGGAAGAAGTGAAGCTGAAATATTATCTAAGAGGAATCGGAGTCGGCGTAGTGATCACCACGATCTTATTTATGATTATCATTCCGCTCCATAAAAACGATGCGAAATCCCAGGATGCCGCAAAGCAGAATACGGAATCCAAAACGGTGGCGGATCTTAAGAAAGAGACGGAGACACAAGAGGAACGCGATACACAAAAGTCTTCCGAGACCGGGACGGAGCAGAAAGAAAAGCAGGATACAAAAAAACAGGATACCAAAGATCCGGACGCTTCCGATTCGTCTCAAAAGGACACGCCGAAGGAAAACCCCAAACAGGATGAAGCAGAAGCTTCAAAGCCGGAAACAAAACCGGAAGAGAAACCGCAGGAGAAGGTCCGCATCGAAATCAGCGGCGGAGAGTTTTCGGATGATATCTGCCATAAGCTGGAAAAGACCGGATTGATCGATAGCGCGGAAGCGTTTAACCGGTTTCTGATCGAAAAGGATTATGACAATTCGATTATGCCGGGAACTTACGATATACCAAAGGATTCCACATACGAGCAGATTGCCGTATTGCTGACGACAAAAGTAGAATAAAATATATTGCATTACACATAAAATTATGATATAATCGGATAGTTGTGTAAAGTATGCGATGGTCCTCTGTTACGAAAGCGTATTAAGAACATCGGACAGTTTAGGAGGAAATAAAATGAACGCACATGAAATTATCAAAGGAATTGAGGACGAGCAGTTAAAAGCGGAACCGCCTGTATTTCACGTAGGAGATACCGTAAAGGTTTACGGCAAGATCAAGGAAGGCAACCGCGAAAGAATCCAGGTATTTGAAGGAATTGTTTTAAAAAGACAGGGTGGAAGCAATCGTGAGACATTTACGGTTCGTAAGTTTTCCAATGGCGTCGGTGTAGAAAAAACATGGCCGCTGCATTCTCCGAATGTTGAAAAAGTAGAAGTGATTCGTTTCGGTAAAGTCAGAAGGGCAAAATTAAACTACTTAAGAGGACGTACCGGAAAGTCTGCAAAGGTAAAAGAATTAGTGAGATAAGAAAAAGACAGCCGTATCCTGCCTTGGAGAATTCCAGACAGATGCGGCTGTTTTTACGACAGAAGCAGAAACAGAGAGGATCCTTTGATATGCACAAGGAATACACAGGAGTAAATCAATGAGAAGAAGAGGACTACATTTTGGGCAGGAAAAAAAGAAAGTGAATCTGCCTGTCATGAAAAATGCGGTGGTATGGATGCTCGAAATTGCGATTGTGCTGGCAATTGCATTTGTATTTGTCTATTATATCGGTTTTAGGACGAGCGTGGTAGGCCAGTCTATGGCGCCTACGCTGGAAAATAAGCAGGAAATTCTGGTCAATCGTTTTATTTATTCCATATCGGATCCAAAACCCAATGACATCGTGGTTTTTTTGCCGAACGGCAATGAAAAGGCCCACTACTATGTGAAACGTGTCATCGGTGTTCCGGGGGATACGGTTCAGATAAAAGACGGAGCCGTTTATGTAAACGGGGAGTTGTTTGAAGAAAAGGTGGAGACGGCGGCAATTTTAGACGCCGAGCTGGCTTCTGAGAAAATCGTTTTGGAAGAGGACGAGTATTTTGTACTGGGTGACAACCGCAATAACAGCGAAGACAGCCGATATGCGAATATCGGAAACGTAAAAAAAGAATATATGATCGGGAAAGCGTGGTTTATCGTTTCCCCGTATCAGAAATTTGGCTTTATAGATTAGAACAGGAGAACAGACATATGCAGTTTCATTGGTATCCGGGACATATGACGAAGGCAAAGCGTCAGATGCAGGAAGATATAAAATTGATCGACCTGATCATAGAATTAGTAGATGCAAGGATTCCGGTTTCCAGCAGGAATCCGGATATTGACGAGCTTGGTAAGAACAAAGCCCGTTTGATTTTGATGAATAAAGCGGATTTGGCGGATGCAAAAAAGACGGAAGCCTGGAGCCGTTATTTTAAAGAGAAGGGCTATTTTGTCGTATGCATCGACGCCAGAAGCAAAAAGGGAATGAAAGCGATCCAGAATGAGATTATGGAAGCGTGTAAAGAAAAGATTGAACGGGACCTAAGACGGGGGATCAAAAACCGTCCGGTCCGTGCAATGGTCGTGGGGATTCCGAATGTGGGAAAATCTACGTTTATCAATACGTATGCCGGAAAAGCATGCGCCAAAACGGGAAACAAACCGGGAGTAACCAAAGGAAAGCAGTGGATCCGACTGAATAAAAACGTAGAGCTTTTGGATACGCCAGGAATTTTATGGCCGAAGTTTGAAGACCAGAAGGTAGGGCTTTTTCTTGCATTGATCGGATCCATCAAAGACGAAATATTGAATACGGATGAACTTTGCGTCGCTCTTTTGGAACTTTTGATGAGGGACTATCCGGGAGCGGTCGCCAGGCGTTTTGAGGTGGAGGAAACAAAGGAGCCCGCAGCACTTCTTGGTCAGATTGCACAAAAGCGGGGATGCCGGAAAAAGGGAGACGAGCCGGATTACAGTAAAGCGGCGGCGCTTGTCATAGACGAATTCAGAAGCGGAAAAATCGGCAGGTTTACGATTGAGCTGCCGGAAGAATAGGAGCTTGTATGGCAGAAGAAAAGAAGACGAAGAAACAGCAGGAACGGGAGAAAAAACGGTTAGAAAAACTTGCGGCGGAACGGGAGAGGACGGAAGGCCTGAAAGTATACGAGAAACAGTATGCGTCGTTTGGAATCGTCTGCGGAGTCGACGAAGCGGGCAGGGGACCGCTTGCCGGGCCGGTGGTAGCGGGGGCGGTGATTCTGCCGCCGGATTGTACAATTCTTTATATCAATGATTCCAAAAAACTTTCCGCCAAAAAAAGAGAAGAGCTGTATCCCGTGATTATGGAACAGGCAGTTGCGGCAGGCATCGGCATGGCGACACCGCAGAGGATTGACGAGATTAATATCCTGCAGGCAACGTATGAGGCGATGCGGGAAGCTATACATAATTTGGGCGTACAGCCCGATATATTATTAAATGATGCAGTTACGATTCCGGGGATTTCCATCCGTCAGATTCCGATCGTCAAAGGCGATGCAAAAAGTATTTCGATCGGGGCGGCAAGTATCATTGCCAAGGTGACAAGAGACAGACTGATGGAAGAGTACGACAGCATTCTTCCGGAATACGGGTTTGCATCCAATAAAGGATATGGCACAAAAGCACATATAGAAGCGCTGAAGGCTTACGGTCCGACGCCTATTCACCGGAAATCGTTTATCAAAAATTTTGTCTGATACCGGACAATAAAATGCGCTTTCGTTCTTTGGCAGATGCCGGTATGCGGATGTGCCGCGGGAGGTTAAGATGCAGATTACGGATATGCTAAACCAATATAACAGAAATATTGCAAACGGCACGGAAATTTCTTCCGGAACGCAGGGGATCAAACAGGTGGTATCTTCGATTCAGGAAATGTCCGTAGGAAATGTATTTGAGGGAAATATCAACCAGATTGAAGACGGCGTGGTAACGCTTGGGCTTGGAGACGGAAAAACGATTCAGGCGAAATTGGATTCCGGCGTTACGGTGCATGTAGGGGAATCCATGTTTTTTCAGGTGCGTTCCAATAGCGGAAGCCAGATTGCAATCCGCCCGTTTTCCGGCGGAAACGGCAGTAATCCGACGCTTTTAAACGCCTTGAAGGCGGCAAATCTTCCCGTGAACGGCAAAACGCTGACCATGGTACATACGATGATGGAGCAGTCTATGTCCATCGATAAACAAAGCCTGACGCAGATGGCAAGGTTTGTCATGGGAAATGAGGGGCTGGATGTTACTTCCATCGTGCAGATGGCAAAACTCGGCATTCCGGTGACGGAAGAAATGATTGCCCAGTTTGAAAATTATAAATCCGATCAGTATGCGATACTGGATCAGATGGAGTCATTGATGGAGATCTTGCCGGAGCAGCTTGCCGGCGGGGAATTTGGCAGGGAAGAGATGATTTCTTTGAATCGTCAGATCCTTCAGATATTTTTGGGAGAACCGGATGTGTTGGAAGGCCGGCCGGCAGAGAGCCTGCCGCAGGGAGCCGCAGATGCAACCGGACAAAACGGGACCGTGCAGGCGTCTGTTTCGGACGGGAAAGTGCTTTTAAATTCATCCGGAGTGTTGGACGGCGGAACCGAACCGGGTACGGCGGAGCAGGCCGTAAACGCCCGGATTCTGGGGACGGCTTCGGAATCTGAGATGCTGACGTCAAAAGAAGATGCGGCGCAAAAGACAGAAAAACCTCAGGTACAGACGCAGGAGCAGATGCAGACGGCATGGAAACACCTCTTAAACGGGGAGGAGTTTTTGCAGTTCTCCAGACAGCTTGCAAAATTTCCGCAGTTTGCAGAAAATCCCGCTTTCTTTTCGAACGGCCAGTTACGGGGGGATCTTTCTTCCAGAGAACTTTTACAGCTGTTGGAACAGGTGTTTTCCGAAGCACAGGCGTCTGACAGACAGTCTCTTTCGGAACTGGTTTCCTCCAAAGAATACCGCACGCTCGTCCGGAATATGATCGAGCAGCAATGGCTGTTAAAGCCGGAGGAAGTAAAGAGCGAACATAAGGTAAACGAACTGTATGAGCGTTTGGACCGCCAGTTGGAGCAGATGGAGAGAGTCTTAAAATCGTTCGGGCAGAGTTCGTCCCAGCTGTCTCATACGGCGGCAAACGTACGGGACAATATTCAGTTTATGAATCAGTTAAACCAGACGTACGCGTATGTGCAGATTCCGCTGAAACTTGCGGGACAGAATGCGCACAGCGAATTGTTTGTCTATACGGATAAACGGAAAAAAAGAGAAAAGGACGGAGAGTTCAGCGCTTTTCTGCACCTGGATTTGGACCATCTGGGTTCTACGGATGTTTCTATTAAACTGCACAACAAGCAGGTAGCAACCAATTTTTATCTTGCAGACGATCTTTCGTACCAGTTGATTTTAGAACATCTAAACCTGCTGGAAGAGAGACTGAAGCAAAAGGGCTATCAGGCTAAAATCCAGGTGATGAACCAGGAAGAGAATGTAAATTTTGTAGAAGACATTCTGAAACGGCAGACCCCGTCCGCCGGAGGGATGGTACACAGATATTCATTTGATGTCAGGGCGTGAGCAGTATGGAAAGAAAAAGGAAAGAGGAAAAAGTCAAAACCGCGGTTGCGCTTGCCTATGAGGCGGGAGATGTGGCGCCGAAGATTTTAGCGACCGGAAAAGGCGAACTGGCGGAGCGGATCATAGAAAAAGGCAAAGCGGGCAATGTGCCGCTGTACAAAGATAACAAACTGGCAAATACACTCTCCAAGCTTGAAATCGGAGATACGATACCGCCGGAACTCTATGACGTCGTAGCGGAAATTTTGGTGTTTGTAGACGATATGGACCGGCTGCGGTCCAAGATCAAATAGAGAAGAGGAAGCTGTTTCATCTATGGAAAACAAAAGAAAAATCGGGACAGAATACGAAAAAAAAGCGGCGGAATATCTCAGGCAGCAGGGGTTTTTGATTCTGGAACAGAACTTCTACAGCCGTTTCGGTGAAATCGACATTATTGCAAAAGACGGCAGATATTTCGTGTTTATAGAGGTAAAGTACCGCAGGGACAATTCCTGCGGCACTCCTTTGGAGGCGGTGCATGCAAAGAAACAGAAGAGAATTTGCAGGACCGCTTCTTATTTTTGCCTAAAGCACGGCTATCCTGATACGACGCCATGCCGTTTTGACGTAATTGCAATGACGGGAAAGGATGAGATCGTACATATTAAAAATGCGTTTACCTATACTGTATAATGCCGTGCTGTTTCGCATGTTTTTCGGCGGGTTTTCGAATAACACGGAGATTGAAAACGAGTAGATTTTGTATCGGAAAGAAAAGAGAGAGGATTGGAATGCAGAAATTAAAACAGGTTGAATTAAAACATTTTTCTGTCGGAGAAGGAGAGGAGCTTCCGTTATTTGTGTTCCCGTTGTTGGAGTCGTCCGGCATGGTAACGCATGGGTTTACGACGCGTTTGGGCGGCGTGAGCGAAGGGATTTTTTCTTCTTTGAATTTAAGTTTTACCAGAGGAGATCAGAAAGAGGCAGTGGAAGAAAATTACCGCAGGCTGGCAAACGCGCTTGGCGTTTCGGCGGAAAGTTTTACAGCTTCCGATCAGACACATACGACAAATGTGATTCGTGTGGACAGGAAAGATGCCGGAAACGGTATCTGGCGTCCGCAGGATTATAAAGATGTGGACGGGATGGTGACAAATGATTCCGCGGTTACGCTTGTGACGTTTTATGCGGACTGCGTACCGCTTTATTTTGCAGATCCCGTGCACAGGGCCATCGGGTTAAGCCATTCGGGCTGGCGCGGCACGGTGGGGCGCATGGGAAGCGTTACGCTGGAGAAAATGAGACGGGAATTCGGTACAAAGCCGGAAGATGTGCTATAATAGATTCGTTTAAGAGAAGCAGACGGAGGGATCACAGATGATAGATTTTGAAGAGGAATTGAAGAAATTTAAACCCAGCCTTGAAGTAGAAGAAGCAGAAGAAGCAATTTACAGCCATGACCTGACAGATCTGACGGATATCCTCCAGGAGATGATCAGGGAGGCGAGACGAAACCGGTAACATGCCTTTTGGTACATTATAAATAGGAAGGAGCAGATATGGAGTGTTTTAAATGCGGAACGCATTTGGGGCCTGAGGATACTTGTCCAAAATGTGGTATATATGTCAGAATGTATAAAAAGCTCATAGCCACTTCCAATTGTTTATATAATATAGGGCTGGAACGGGCAAAAGTAAGGGATTTATCAGGAGCGGCGGATGCGTTAAAAATGAGCCTGCAGTATAATAAGAAAAATATACAGGCAAGAAACCTCTTGGGGCTGCTGTATTATGAAGCCGGGGAAACGGTATCTGCATTGAGCGAATGGGTTTTGAGCAAGAACCAGCAGGATAAGGATAATATAGCAGATGTTTACTTAAATGATGTGCAGAGCAATCCGGCGCTGTTAAACACGATTAACCAGACGATTAAAAAGTATAATCAGGCATTGATCTACTGTCAGCAGGACAGCACGGACTTAGCAGTCATCCAGCTGAAAAAGATCTTATCTACCAATCCAAAGCTGGTCAAGGCCCATCAGCTGCTGGCACTTTTGTATATTCATGACAGGAAGTATGACCTGGCGAAAAAGTCACTGCGGACAGCAGAGCAGATCGACCGCAGAAATACGATTACGATGAAGTATCTGTCAGAAATCAACGAGCAGTCAGGTGAGACAGAGGTAAAAACTAAGAAGCGGAAAAAGAAGGAGAGCAGGGTCGAGTATCATAACGGCAATGATACGATCATACAGCCGACAAATCTGCGGGATAATTCTGGATTTATGATGATTGTCAATATTCTGGTCGGGCTCATTATCGGAGTGACTGCGACTTATTTTCTGATCGTGCCGAGCATACGCCGGAATCTGCAGAGCGATGCAAGGGAAGCGGTTGCAAATGCGGATGATCTGATACAGACGAAGAATCAGGATATTCAAAAGCTGCAGGATCAGGTGTCAAAGCTGACCAAGGATTTTGAAGATGCGCAGAAAGACAAGGAAGAGTCCAAAACTGAGGCAGAGAGCTATCAGAAACTGCTGGCTGCGTACAAGTCCTATGAGGACGGTGAAGCAGATGCAGCAAAAACGGCACTTGAAAATATCGATGCAGACCAGCTGGATGCCGCAGCAAAGCAGCTGTATGATTCTATTCTGGCAGAAATTGAAGGAAAATATCTGGAAGAGACTTATAATAAAGGCCATTCTGAGTATATGCAGCGCCATTATGAGAACGCTTCGCAGCTGTTGCAGGATGTTGTGGACATAGATGATACGTATAACGAAGGCCATGCCGTTTATTATCTGGCGCAGTCTTACCGTATACTCCAGCAGTATGAAAAAGCGGCCCAGCTGTACCAGAAGGTCATAGACGAATATCCGACTTCTTATCTGTGCCAGAATGCAAAGGGATATCTGGAGCAGGTAGAAGCGCAGATCGGACAGCAGCAATAATTTATAAATGGATATAGTAATTACGAAAGACGTTGATCAGATAAGGATCAGCGTCTTTTTTTAGCAAAAAATGTATATAGTATTTAGGAGGAGCAGCAATGGAATGTCATTATGAGTTAAAGGCGGGATGTCTTACGATATCCATGCCGAAGGAGCTGGACCACCACAGTGCGGAGCAGCTGCGCATGGAGGCTGATTTATTGATTGATTCGTACCGTGTGCGCAGCCTGGTATTTGATTTTGCAGGAACAGAATTTATGGACAGCTCAGGAATCGGCGTACTGATCGGCAGGTGCAGAAACATGAATTACTGCGGCGGCAGTGTAAAAGCGCAGCATATGAATGACCGGATACA
>OFHA01002460.1_pt1 | contig 10823 bp, 15 predicted proteins | sample 1521891 | NCBI WGS metagenome assembly OFHA01 (sample SAMEA3504089, study PRJEB24116) | mouse gut metagenome | biome: mouse gut; feature: mouse-associated habitat; material: faeces | place: Denmark | collected 2011 | reverse complement strand
TTTATCATATTTTTACATTCTTCTATTTCATCAATTTCATTTTGTAAAAAAAACTGCTGCTGTTCTTCTGACAAAAATGCAAAAAGCATTTTTTGATAAATACCATGCTTGTAATTGTTTTTGTTTCCCTTAGGCGCACCATGCATAACAGCATTTTGATTCCCTTTTTTTGCCCCTCTTTTTCTATATTCGTTTGCAACGTTGCAATCATTTTTATCACTTGTTTGCAACGTTTCACTCTTTTTTTGCTCCCATTTATAACGATTTTTCCAGGAACGAACTGTCCCCTCCGAAACATTTAACTGCTCCGCAATATCCTTTAATGTCAGCATTCCTTCGCTTTCTACAAATAACTTTTCTGCTTTCTCACAATCTGGATTTTTTGCCTTTGGCATTACATATCCACCACCTCATTTCCTTATTTGTTTGAATTTAAAAAATTACTTTTCTATTGCAACGCAACAAAAAAGGCACTCTTTCGAGTACCCTATTTTTTACTTTTTTCTATTGCCTTTTTCAAAATTTCTGTATCAAATCCAAAATACAAATACCCCTCCATACAGATATCAACATAATGCTGGCTAGGTATTCCCCGAGGACTGTTTTCGTGCATAATATAAATATATCCCTTTTGATTTTTTACTTTTCCTGTTTCTATTTCTTTAACAGGGAGTAATATTTCTGTTTTATAATAAAAAATTGGAAAACCTTCGTAATGGTCAAGTGCTTTTTCATCTTCTGCTGTAGTTTCCCATACAGCAACTGGAACACTCTCTCCTTTTTTGGGTTCAATGGTAAGATAATATCCTGTTTTACTTCCTTTAAAAAGCAATTCATAATTTTGAATATTAGACACTCCTACAATCTGTGCAGAAGGACATCTTTTTTTCATTTGATTTACATTCAAGTTACTTCCATAAGCAATATAATATTTTTTATTCATCACTACACTATCCTTTCTAAAAAAGTATATTGTCGCCTCATATTGAGGCGACTTGTTTTTATGCTACCCTGCCATTTCTAAAAGCGGTATCTCCTGCAAGTCGTTTTGTTAAAACTTCTCTTGCTGTTTTAAATTCCTCTCCAATAAAACCCAGTCTTAGCAACCATGTTCTCATAGCATATTTTGGATTTTCATTTTGCTGTGGTTTTGGGCTTGCTGTTTTCAGTGTTTTTGCCATTTGGCTAAGTGCTAAACAAAATTGAATGTAACTTTTTAACTGTCCTGCATGAAGTCCGTTTTGCTTTCCGTCTGCTGGTGCATCAAATTGAAAAAGTCTAAACTCAATTGTTCCTTTTGTAAATGTTGCATGATAGTTCAGCATATGGTATCTGCTGCTGTTGTAATGCTGTGTTCTATCAAAATCTGTATGATGGGAAGTATACCAAATATCTGCAAATTGTTCCATTGTTTGAGGTTTTATTTGATTGACCTGTTTTAAAAATTCTGGATGAACCATTTTGCAGTATCTTTGTATTCTTCCTTCGTCAATATTCAATGCTTCTACTATCATACCTTCATGGCTTGCCATAATATTTGTAAGATTTCTAAGTGTTTGTGCAGTATGTCCATCTGCTCCTATGTGAATATGTACTCCGCAGCCTTTTGTTGCATCGCTTTTTGCTCCAGCCCTTCTCAATTTTCTAACTAATTCCTGAAGCATTTCGATATCTTTATAATATAATATTGGCGTTACCATTTCGCATTTTTCATTGTCATTCCCTACAATACTAGCATCTTTTTGAAATTTCCATTCTCTGCCTTCTGCATCCCAAGCTGACCAAGTGCAGTAGCCGTTTCTATCTGCTGTATTTTTGTATTTTTCTGTGCCGAAAAATTTTGCTGCAATACTTGCTGCTTTTTCTCTTGTAATATGATTCATTTCTATTTCAACACCTATTGTTTGTTTTTTCATTTCTGCAATCTGTATTTTTATTTTTTCGTTCATAATGTGTACCAACCTTTCATTTTTTTATTTTTTTTGTTTTCTCCCTTTTGGTAGTACACATATTACCGTTTATTTGATACGATAGCAAGTATTATACTGCACAATAATATTACAAATTTATTGTGTATATTTGTTGCTTATATAAATACGAAATATTGTATTCATTTTGTTATGTTATCATAGGAAATAGTTTCTCCATTTCGTATCATAAAAATGTTTTCTGTATTTCCTGATTGCTCTATGTATCTTTTTACAATCACATCACAGTATTTTTCATCTAACTCTATTGTATAACAAATGCGGTTTGTCTGCTCACAAGCAATCAATGTTGTACCGCTTCCTCCAAACGGGTCAAGCACAATACAGTTTGACATACTTGAATTCTGAATTAAATAAGCAATCAGTGGGACAGGTTTCATAGTAGGATGTTCATCACTTCTTTTTGGCTTGTCAAATTCCCATATGGTAGTTTGTTTTCTATCAGAATACCATTGATGTTTCCCTTTCTTTTTCCAGCCAAATAAACAGGGTTCATGCTGCCATTGATAGGGACTTCTGCCAAGTACAAAAGTTTGTTTTTTCCAAATACACGTACCAGATAAATAAAAATTAGCATCTGCAAATGCTTTTCTAAAATTTAATCCTTCTGTATCTGCATGAAATATATAAACACTTGCATCATTTGCCATTGCAATTTCTATATTACAAAAAGCATCTAACAAAAATTGATAAAAAGTATCGCTTTTCATATTGTCATTTTTTATTTTTCCTGCATTTCCTTCATAGTTAACATTATATGGAGGGTCTGTTACCACTAAATTTGCTTTTTTTCCATTCATAAGAAGTGTATATGTTTGTTGTTTTGTACTATCGCCACATATAAGACGATGATTTCCTAATAACCATATATCACCGCTTTTTGTTATGCTTGGTTTTGATAGTTCTTCATTGATATCAAAATCGTCCTCTTGTATTTCTTCCTCTATATCAGCAAAAATATCATCAATTTCTTTTTCATCAAATCCTGTTAATGCTATATCAAATGCTTCTGATTGTAATGATTCAATTTCTATTCTTAAAAGTTCCTCGTCCCAGCCTGCATCCATAGCCATACGATTATCTGCAATAATATAAGCCTTTTTTTGTGCTGGAGTAAGATAATCTACAAAAACACAAGGAACTTCTTTGATATTTTCTAATTTAGCTGCTTCTATTCTGCCGTGTCCTGCTATCACATTATAATCACTATCTATAATCACAGGATTGATAAATCCAAATTCCCTTAAAGAAGAACGAAGTTTTGTAATTTGCTCATTAGAATGTGTCCTGGCATTATTGATATAAGGTATTAATTTTGAAATCTCCACAAGCTGCATATTTTTTGTTGTTTTTCCCATTCTTTTCACCTATATTCACAATATTTTTAAAACAAAAAAAGATAACCACTTTGGCTATCCTTTTCTAAAACTTCATGCTATTATCATAACACATATTTTTATAAAAAATTCCCAACTTTGTCTCATTTTGTTGCAACTTTGTTCCATTTTGTTGCAGTTTTGTCCCAAATCGTTGCAAAATCGTTCCATTTTGTTTCACGTTTTTTCAAATACTCCATCATACTCCATCATTTTGTATAACCATTCGTATATATCATAAAGATTTCTGCATATCGTTGATTTTGACAAATGCAGTAATATAGATATTTGTGTTACACTTTTTTTGTGCTTGTATTTATATTTTAAAAGCATTTGATTTTCTTCATTTAACATGTGTATGTAAAATTCTGTTTGTTTTCTTTCGTCCTCCAGTTTTTGTATATTTATTTTTAACTCCAATATGTTTTGTTGTGTTTGCTCGTAATTCCTTTCCAATCTGCTGTATATTGCTTCTATATTTCTGTCCATAAGGCTTTGTGGTATTCCTCCAGCATTTCCCCCAACATTATCATATCTTACGCCCTTCAAATCCGTACACAATGAAACAGGTAGCAAGGGGCTGTTTCTGTCTTTTTCGATATCCTGCAAACGCTTTGTCAATCTTTCCAACTCTTTTTGATTCCACACAATCACCTTTTCATTATAATAATATCGCTCTATTTTATTTTTGACCGCTTCCATTTCTTTTTTATTTATCAAAACTTCCGCCCCCTTGACTGTATTTATAAAACATGGTATACTACTTTCAGCGTATATCGGGACGGAAGTTGTTTTTTAAGAACAGAAGTCCCTTTTTTTATCTCACCAACTCAAAACGATACTTCTGTTTTGTCCCTGGATACTTCTCCCTGTCCACTTCAGACACAAATATATCATATGGTCTAACATAAACCCTACTGTTGTATAATGCTTGATATACAACAAATAACTCACTTGTTTCAGTATGTTCTGCAATGGCTAACACCCTATACAACTTCCCTTTGAAATGCCTGTATCTTTTTCCTACAAAAATCCTTCTTTTGACAATCATTTTTTCTTCCTCCTGCTGAAAAGGATAATCCAACACATCAATACAAAAATTCAAAACATCTTCACATATCTTACGCATATCTTTCAGATGGACAATCATCGTATTTGCTGCTCCATAACGATAAGTATCACGTATAATTGAATGAACTGGAATACCATTTATTTTTAATACAGGAATACCTTTTTTATTGATTTCTATTGTATCGCTATATTTTTGAGCAATATATTGAAAATATTTTACAATCATTTCTTTATCTTTCATACTATATTCTTCTTTCTATTTCATTATTTTGCATAATTACTGATTATCAGTATCAATTTAGTTTTTTCAACTAAATGAGAATATTAGCCTGATTCAAATCAAATAATATGGCATTTTCTTCATGTATCAATTTTCCTTCTATTCGATATAATTTTTCTTCAATATTCCATTGCATGATATCTTTTATGGTATTTAGCAAATCTCTATTATTCCATCTTATCGAAATAGTATTTGTTTTCTTTTGTTTATAAAAAACTGTTGCATTAGGTGTTTTTTTATCACATACTTGTAATGCAATTTGTTGGGAATTTTCATTGATAAGAAATATTACATATTGTGGATATTTTAATTTCATTACAACACCCTTACTAAATCTAATTCCATTCTTTGTTATAGATATATATGGAATACCTTCATTAAAATTAAACGTTTTAAATTTTTCTAGCATTGACATTTTATTTCACCTGCTATCTTTTGATTACCTTGTGATTTTATCGTGAAAATTCCAAAAAACCGCCTTTTTCATTGATATCATCCTATTTCTATCTTTTGGCTATCTCGTGATTATCTTTTTTTCTGATTTTTTTCATTCTTCTACCCTTTCATAATCCGTTATTGTAATTACCCTCTCTGTTTTTCTCACTTTATAAGGCTGTTTATAAAAAGCATTTTCTTGTTGTTCTGTCAGTCCTTTTCTCCAATCAATGGCATACAGTTCACCATCAAACTCTAATACAGTTGTCATATTTTTAGACCATCTTGTGTCATCTCTTTTTATGACTTCAATTAGATTATCTGAAAATAATTCACCCCTAAAATCACTATTAAAAGCCAATTCTTCCAATTCATCCTCTGTAAGTTTTTTCCTGTTTTTTATTTTTTCTATTATTTCAGCTTTTGCTTTTTCTATATTCATATCAATTTCTCCTTTTGAACAGTAATCCTCTTCATATTCTTTCTGCCATTCTCTGACCTCAGCCATGCCACAGCCCATTATATAAAATACAGCTAAAACAAATTCAATACTTTCCCAATCAGCCAATGCACCATAATCTGTTAACATCATATCATCGAACTGTTCAGCATCCATATTATCTATATCTTCATAGATATCCTCACTAAGGACATGATGTTTAATCAGTTTTCTCATCAAATCCCTGAAAGGCATTTCTTCATTAAAATTTCTATACCATGCCTCGCCATTTTTTATAAACATACAATTATCTGCTAATTCACACATACTCATATCCTTTACATCATCAACAATCTTTCTCATGTTTCATTACTCCTTTATCCACATCAATCCCTGTTATTTCTTTGAATATTTCTTTGTCAAAATTCGGTATTGCCATAACAATGTCTTTTTGTTTTTGACTTAATTGATTCCAGTATTTTTGTCTTTCTTCTGCTATTTCTTCCGAACGTAGTTCTTTTAAATAAAATCCTGTTGTTTGATATTCTGGGTGTTGTTCTTTTTCTTTCTCTGTCATATCTTTTTTATTAATTTTTTGTACTGGACTAATTCTTATATCATAGAATATACTTCTTGCTTCACTATTTTCCCAATCTTTCATCGTCCAATCAGACAACTTATTAAATAAAAATATTTTTTGTTCTACTGTATTAAAGCAACCAGTATTCCAATTTCCAGTATTCCAGTCTCCAGTGTTCCTGTCTCCAGTGTTACAGTTTCCAGTGTTACAGTCTCCAGTATTTCTAAATCCTGTACAATTTTTCCCTGTATTGACCATATTAAGCACTTCATTCCAGTTTAATTCTTTTTCAATTTTTATTTTATTTGTGCAGTACTTTTTCTCATATTCGTCAATGTCTATATCACCATATGCTGTTACTTCTGCCACCTTATTGTTTTCATCAAATCTATAATGCTCATAACAATCCAATAAATTTTTACAAAAATGAAAGCCTCTTTTGCATACTACTGGCTTTTCATCCATTTCGTAACATTTCCCGACCTCATACTGAAATCCCCTACAAGTCCAATCTGGGTTGAATACTTTATAACCTTTTACTACTTTTTGTTTGCTCATTTTTTTCCTCCTTTTCTTTTCTCCAACAGCCCACACTTTTCAGGCTGATTTTGACAGGCAAACCGACAACATTCTTTTGTTTTGCAGTCTGCACAGCAAATATTTTTTAACAGTATTTTACATTCAAATGTTGTGCATTTTCTTCTATGTTTTCCCATGTACACACACCCTTTACTGTTCAACTTCCTGTACTATAACATCAATTCTAGGCATATCGCTATAAAACTTTTCAATGCTCATTTTCACAATGTTTTTATCATCTTTGTAGCAAACACCATTTAAAGCGTCTGCTACTGCCTTCAAAATATTGTCACCATCTGGTTTTTTTGTAGGGCGGATTTCTTCACAAAGCATTGCTATTCTTTTCTTTTTGCTTGCGCTTTTTGGTATTTTGAAGTATGCAGCAACAAACAATTCCAATTGACTATTTTCATCAAACTTCACATTCCCGCACTGTTTGTAATAACCAACTATAATTTGTTGTTCGTATGTTGTTGTTTGTTTTGGTGTATATATCTGTCCATTGTGGCAGAATCGTGGACGTTCTTTGCCCTTGGGTTCTCCCTCTACCACAAACTGTATTACAGTTTTCATGTATTGCTGCTCCCTTCGATTTTCGCCAAAAGTGCCATATATCTTTCATCTTTTGGCTTTTTTCTATTATCAGCTTCTTGTACAAGCCGTTCCTTTTCCATTTTTTCAATCTCTTTAAAATCCCATTCTCTTTGCTCATAGTTCACAAAACGATTTTGTTTTACAGGAGCAGCTTGTACTGTTTTTTGACTACTGTTTTGTTTGTTATCATCCAAAGGGTATACGCTCTTCCAGCCTGCTAATATTGACTGCTCCAACATCGCTATCTGTTTCTGCTCATCATTAGCAGCTAAATCATTCAGCTTATTTATCAATAACTTGATTGCTCTTTCTGTCATAGGATTCTTTATATTTTTTCTAAATTCAATAAAATCCAATATAGCAGCATTCAGCTTTTCATTCTCAACAAAACGCTTTTCTTGGGATACGTTAGTATCCTTCTTTTTTGTTTGGTTTGGTTTTGTTTCGTTTTGTTTTGTTTATTAATAGTCCCTGTTTGTGTCCCTGTTTGTGTTTCTTTAAGAGCCACAAGGGAATGTATTTGATATATTGTTGATTGTTTTCCTTTTCTGGTTTGAAATGAAATCAATCCCTTATTCTGTAAGGCTACTCTTGCATTATAGATAGCCTTCTTTTCTAACCCTGTTTTAGTAGATAACACCACGATAGCTACCGTAAAGGTATCCTGCCAGCCAGTTTTATTTGCTATATGCATTAAAGCGTGCCATAGCGCAATCGCTGACGTTGACAGTTGATTTACTTCAAGCCAATCGTAAAATGCTTTTATCTCTAAAATATAGTTCATTTCTTCACCTACTTTTTATTCAATTTTCAATGTGCATTTGCTGCTGTCTGAAACACAAACAGCAGCCTTTTTGATTTATCATCTCATTTTTAAAATATCAAAGCGTCTCAACTTATCATGTCCCTGCAAAAAATTCTTCGTCTGTCATTTCCTGCTGTTTTTCATTGGTATCTTTATACTCCATAATTACCTGTTGTTCTTGTTGCTCTGCTATTTGTTGTTGTTTTTGGTTTTGTTGTTGCTGTTCTAATATTTGCGAGTCTATGTACTGCACATTACCATCTTCATGCACTACACCCATATCCTTTTCATATGCCTCTTGCAATTCAATGGACATAATTCCCCATTTAGAAATTAACTGCCTTAACATTGTTTTACAAGCCATGGTATCAAAATTCTTATACCAAAAGCTTGAATATTTCCATAATTCCTTTTCTGGTATTTCTCCTTTTTCCAACATTCTTTTTTGTTTTAAATCAAATGACTTGGAGTAAATATTAGCATGGTTTTCCATTTTCTTTTTACTCCAATAAATCGCCTTCCTAAACCCATTTAAATATTCAAACATAGCATAATATCCTATTGTTTCAGTATTTTCTCTAATTTCCTCATCTTCAATTATATGCACTTTGATTCGTTCCTCTAAAGGGTCAAAATACTCTAATTCCCCCACTTTAATAGGAAGAACATTTATTTTTTTGTAATAGCCAGATCGTATAGCTAATTGCAAATAGCCCTTATATCCAATCTGGAATTGTGCTACTTTTACACCATCATCTCTTTTTTTGTCTTTGAAAGGCACTAAATAATAGTGCCCAAGTTGCGGAGAAGGTGACAAATTTAAACTTTCTCCCAGTAACGCGCCAGAAAGTATTGTACCAGCGTCGCACTTTTGCAATTCAGCATTCGCTGATACTGCACTTGTAATTGCTGTAATAAAGCGTTCTGCTCTTTTGCTATCGCCCAATGTATTTAATATTAACTTTTGATATGTTTTCCTTTGTATTGCCTCACTAAATTTGGGTTGTTCGTTCTGTGATAATTGATTTTTTACTGCCATACATTACTTCCCCCTTCCATATTTGATATTATTTTTAATCAAAAAGTCCTTTAAAAGCCTTTTTTATTCTGGCGTTACCCATACTCTAAAATCTAATATTTGTAAACTATTTGCCTCTTGTTTTTGTTCTTGTGGTTGCTGTTTTTGCTCTGCCTTCTGCTGTTCTATTAGCTTTTGTTCTGCTTTTTCTGCTAAAAACTCTTTGACTTGTTTATCTTTTTGTATTTCTATTGCTTTTTGTTTTTCTCTTAATTCCTTTAGCCTGGCATTTTCCTGCAAAGCTTGTGATATATCAAGTGTTTCAAAAAGCTTGTCTTTGATTTCCTGTTTGAAATCCGTATCAAGCCCCTCAATTATCTGTAAACCATTGTTTAATGTTACCTGTAGTTCTTGCATTTCTAAAGCAATTTCATTTAATTTATAAGTAGAATTCAGCCATTTGCAGTTATATATCTTTTCAAAAGGAATCAAATCCTTAAAAATACCGATACTATCCTGATAAAGCTTTTGAATTTCTTTTAATTTTTCTCCCTTCTTTTTATTATCAATTTCTTTTAATTGGCTGTCGATTGCCTGAATGGGTTCGTCTATCAGCGCAACCAACTCTTTTATACTTTTTTCAAAGTTTTCATAAGGTTGTAATATTGCTTTTTTAATTTCTTTTCTTTTATCCTCTAAAGCTGTTTTCAAGCGGTTCAAATTTGCCTTATCAGCTTTAAATTCTTTCACACAATCTTCTGTCACAACAATGTTTTGATATTTTTTTAGCTGTTCTGACAGCTCCGTTTTCAAATCCTCATGATTGTATTCAATCATAGCAGGAAATGTCTGCAAATCTGTTTTAATTATCAATTCCATGTTACCCTTCCTAAATATTTGGCAATATTAAATTCGGTTTTACTTTTTGTGTAACACATTTCCAAAACGCAATTTCTTTTTTCAATAAATATGTCATATCTTGTATGACTTCATTTCTTTCAATGGTGTAATGCCTTGTTTCTAGCCTCAAGCCATCGTATGAAAATTTTAATTGCGCCTTTACTATGGCAAAGTCGTAACCTGTCACCAAAAGCTGATGTAATACTTGTATGTAATAATTATCAGGTATACAATTTTTCCATTTTAAAATCTGTGTACTGTTTAATATTTCTGTTGTTTTGATTTCCAATATTCCTTTTCTGCCTGTATTTTTTTCTGTCAAAGCACCATCTAATGTAGCAAACAAAAACGGATAATTTTTTAAATTTGCTATCATTTTATATGGCTCATATGTTACATCATATTCTGGAAAATCCAGTCTGAATAATTCTCTCAAATATTGCTCTGCCTCTGTACCATATTTCACATGAGGCTTGTCAGAAATATCTTCTGACTGTCTGATACCTGTTTTTTCTTCCCAAAGTTCCACATTTGTTTTGTAGGGATTTCTTTCCAAAACACAAGCTGTATCACTTGCACCAATTCCCTTTTTTCTTTTTTCCAACCATTTTTTGTTATTTTCTATTGCAATCCCTTCTTTTTTCTGATAAAATAATGCTAAGTTTTATTGCTCAGCCCTGCCCCTTTTGGAAAGCTACTTCCTTAGGGGCATTTTTTATGCTATTTCGGCAACATCATAAATCTTATCCATCATACAA
>OFHA01002456.1_pt1 | contig 10834 bp, 9 predicted proteins | sample 1521891 | NCBI WGS metagenome assembly OFHA01 (sample SAMEA3504089, study PRJEB24116) | mouse gut metagenome | biome: mouse gut; feature: mouse-associated habitat; material: faeces | place: Denmark | collected 2011 | reverse complement strand
GGAGCCGTTGAGCCGTCGTACATAACAGAAGTAAATCCCAATTTCAGCGCCCTCTCCAGATAATCTAAGTCCTCGCCGTGATCTAAGTGTACGCAGACCGGCACCGTCGCTTTCTTCGCGTGTTCCACCATAATCGGCCCGATGATGTCAAGCGGGATCAGTTCCTCGTGCATCTGGCAGTGCTGGACGATGACCGGAAGCCCCAGTTCCTGAGCAGAATCAATCACGGAACGCAGCGCGTCCAGATTCGGCGTATTAAACGCGCCCACCGCCATTTTTTTCTCTTCCGCAATTGCTAATATTTCCTGTAATGATACTAACATCCGTCAGTCCCCCTCTAATCTGTAATTTTTAAAATAACTTTGTATGTATCGTTGCGCATCGCGCAGGACATAGCTTTGGCAAAATCATGATAATCATATACCGCTTCAATCAAAGGTTTTGGATCAAAAAGACCTTTGTTCAGCAGTTGAACCGCCTGCCAGAACGTCTTTACCGAACCATTCTGCGCCCCCGTAATATTTTTCTGGGATGAATGAATCAATCCCAGATTCACCTCTACCGGCTGATTTGGATGCAGGGATGAGAACATCACCATCGTTCCGTTTATTGCCGTACAGTCCAGCGCCTGAAGAGCGAGCGCAGGAACGGCGGTCGTATTAAATACCACTTTCGCGCCCAGTCCGTCCGTCACATTCTTAACCTCTTTCACAACATCGCAGTGTATAGGATCTATCACAATGTTTGCGCCAAGTTCCAGAGCCTTCTTTCGCCGCGCTTCCATCGGTTCAGACAGAATCACATTCGCCCCCCGCATATGGGCCAGCATCACATGAAGCATTCCCATGGTTCCTCCGCCGATTACCAACACGTCGTCGCCGAATTCCACCTGACATTTATTAATTGAATTCAGCACGCAGGCAAGCGGCTCCACCATTGCAAGCTCCTCATAAGGTACTTCGTCCCTGCAGATGTAGAGATCCTCTGCTTTCGCCGCCACATACTGTCCAAATCCCCCGAACCCGGATATCCCATTCGGATTCTGATACGCTGTGGTTGACGCAAAATCCGGACAGATATTTTCGCAGCCATGCTTGCAGTAATAACATTCTTTACAATTATCCACAACATAGGTCACTACCTTCTGCCCGATATGGAACCGATTCTTGTTGACAGCCGCACCCATCTCACAGATTTCTCCCGCAAATTCATGCCCGCCGATCCGGGGATAGCTGTAATGCCCTTCCCCTTTAAAATCCCTTACGTCATTGATGCAGATTCCCGCCGCACGGATACGTACCAACACTTCTTCCGGCCCGATGGCAGGCTTCGGCAGCTCTGTCATCGCTACTTTCCCTGGTTCACTCATTACTAGCGCTTTCATCATCGTCTAATCCTCCTGTTTTTCCTTTGACTCATAAATATACTCCAGCTCCTTCATGATATTCATAGCTATGCCATAAGACTGGCGAAACGCAAAGCCGGACGACCGCACCGGAGAAGACACAATCGTGATATCTCTGATCCCTTTTCCTCTGATCTTCAAGCGGACGCGCAGCTTCTTCACCACCTTCACAGACATCTTATTCTCTTTTAAATAAGTCAGTTCTTCCGGGGATAACTCAGGATCGCAGGCTAGTTTATATCCTTCCAGCTCCCTGTAATGATAAATTTCCGGCCTGCCATACACCTTTGTAACGCTTGGATTCCCCGGTATGCAGAATTTCCGGTTTCTCTCGTCTATCAGCAGAAAGGTCTTTACCCTGCGGGTTGTCTCAAACCCTCCTTCGCCCATCTCAATCGGAACCGCATTTTTCTCATACGTTATCTTAAGTTCCGCAAGGGTTTTCTTAGTAATCGTTCCGGTATAGCCGTTGCTTACCACCCCATAGCATTTTTTACATACCACGCCGTCCTGGCAGTGAAAGCCTTTGAAGCCGATTTTATTTCCGCAAATATCGCATTCTTTTGCCATCTTTTCTCTCCTCCGCTTACTCTTTCCCGGCTCTGCGCCTTTGCCAAAAGAAGGCGCTAATCTAACATAAGCGGCTTCCGCAGAAACCGCTTATGTTAAATTCTACCCGCTGTACTATGCAAGAATATTAAAGAAGCCTCCCACAACTCCCACGACAACGATCAAAAGTATAACCTTAATCGACGTCCATCTCTTCTGAAGCAGGCCGTATACTCCAAGGGTAGCGCCCAGCGGAAGAATGTTCGGCAGCACGGCGTCAAACAAACTTTCCTGCAGCGAAAATTCCGCCCCGGAGGTGGCTATCGTAAGCCCGCATTTCATATTTACGTAATTAACAATTAGCCCTCCCATAACCATACAGCCCATAATGGATGCGGCTTTCAGCAGCTTGTCTATGATTCCTTTTTCTAGGAAATCCATAATCGCGTCGCTTCCGGCATTATACCCAAACATAAAGTTTACATACGAGAATATATAACTAATTGCTACCATGAGGATCGTATACACAATCGCTCCCCATACGTTGCCGTTCCCTGAACGTGTAATGTCAATACAAAGCGCCAGCAGAATCGGAATCAGAACGCCCTGATAAATGGTATCGCCAACACCGGCTAACGGCCCCATCAGGGACGTCTTGATATTTGTAATAAATTCGTTCGGAATATCGTAACCCATCGCCTTCTCTTCTTCTAGGGCAATGGCAAGTCCTAAGATACAAGAACCGAACTCAATATGTACGTTGAAAAATTCCATCTCACGGGTCATAAGGTCAATTTGCTTCTCTTTGTTATCCGGATACAAATGCTTTACTACCGGCAGGAAGGTATGCGCACAGGCCATACCCATCATACGCTCGTAGTTATAACAGCATTGAACCCAAGTCTCCCAGATCAGGGAAGCCCTGATAAGCGCCTTTTTCGGAATAAGTTTCTGCTTCCACTCTTTCTTTGCCATCTCTACTCAACCTCCTTAATCTTCATCTGGATCATAATCCGGGTCATACTCGCCTGCCGGAGCGCCGCCTGCCGCAGCCAGCGCCGGTTTAGAACCCGTCAACTGAATGTAAACAATCGCCATAATCAGACCGATAATACCCTGCTCGATCAGCGTCATGCCGGATACGGTAGCTATCATGAATCCCAGGAATAAGAAAATACGCGCCTCACCTTTGAAAATGTACTGCAGTGTAATTGCTATTCCAAGCGCCGGCATCAGTCCGCCGATGATCTGGAAAATCTGAAGCGGCTTTCCTGCGCACATGTCAATAAACGACTGAATATAGTTTGCTCCAAAATATGCCGCCAGCGTACACGGAATCACACAGATTACCGCTGAAAACGTCTGCGGAAGTATAACATTGGACAAATACAGGTTGTTAAACTTGCCTTCTGCCACCCATTTATCTCCCATATGCACAAACACAGAGTCAAACGTCATACGCAGGTACCATACGATTGTGCCAAGCAGTCCAAGAGGAACCGCAATTGCCAGAGCCGTATCCGCGTCCAAACCGCCCGTAATCGCATACGCCGTACCCAAGATACCGGCCAGGGCCATATCCGCCGGCATAGAGCCTCCCGCAGATATAAATCCCAAGTAAACAAGGTTGATGGTCGCTCCAATCACAGCTCCCTCAACCGGATGTCCTAAAAAGCATCCTGTCAAAAATCCGCAGACCAAAGGTCTCTGCAGTGTCCAAAGCCCAACGAAAGGCAGATTCGCCTCAGCCAGCCAGTAGGTAATTCCACAAAGAATTGCTACGCCTAAACTCATTTCTCATCTCTCCTTTTCCTTTGCAAATTTTCTGTTACAAGCCAAAATTAGCTTTTGCTTTCTTCAAAGCCTCGTCAATCTCAATCACGCCCTGCTCCGGAACAAGCTGGTAGAACACATGCACTCCCGCCTTCTTCATTTCCTCACAGGCCAGAACCTCGTCTGGATTCAGCGCCACATTGTTAATGAACGGCTGTCTCTCCCCGCGGATACCCGCTCCGCCGAGATTCACTTCCTTAATCGGAACTCCCGCTTTCCCCAGCCGGTTGTACGTAATCGGAGTCTTCGCAAGCACGAGAAGCCTTTCGCCCTCTACTCCCGGAACCATCAGCTTTTCAGCCGCCTTTTCCACATTATACACGATTACTTTTGTTCCGGCCGGAGCCAGAGCCTTTACAACACGGACATTAAATTGATCCTTTGCCACCTCGTCGTCAACGATAATAATTTTGTTTGCCCGATAGGTAGGCGTCCATGCCGTAACGACTTCGCCGTGAATCAAACGATCATCCACACGCGCCAAAACAACATTTCTCATTCTTTAATCATCCTCCTCTTCATCAGATTCCTCTAACATTTTTCTGACATCCACATAACTGTCTTTCGCCGCATCAAGCGCCGCGTCACATACTTTCCCGCAATCCGCACCGTCAAAGTCACGTTCCAAAATCACCGTCATAAGCATGGCAAGATTTGTTCCCGTAATATGGTAGAGGTCATAATTCCTGGTAAGGGAAACCACTACATTAAACGGCGAACCATGTTTTAGTTCTGTCAGAAAAATGATATTTTCGGCGCCGTATTCTTTGATTTCCTTTTCCAGGTCTTCTGTTAAATCCGTTACAGACTGTTCCGGATACAGACAGTATGCAGCGATATTGTCCTGTTCTCCGAGCAGCATCTGAACCGTATTCAGCATCCCCTTGGATTGTTCTCCGTGTGAAACAAGCACAACACGAATTCTGGAATTAGCCATTGTCAATTCGTCCTTTCTATCTTATTTCATTCATACATTCACAAGCCAAAATCATCTACGTGTTTTTAGAGAGAAGCAGCGTATTTTGTTGTGACTCTTTTGGCAAAAGTCATATGTAACATGGCTTATGTTGTTATTAGCATAGCATAGCTGTTTTGTAAAAATTCACAAAAAAATTGCGCGGTAATTCCGTAATATGTGTAATTTTATTTCTGTCTTTCCCACAGTTGAATTTCGCAATTCACCCGGAACAAACCGGAAATCATTTCTTCCAAATCCGAAATTTGTTTAATCCTTTTCTTAGATTCGTGATGTTATACTGAATCTTAATACTTATAAAATGCCGCAGTCTGCATACCAGAACAATCGGCGTACAGGCTGAGCGAAAAAGATGAAAGGGGAACTAAAATTGCTGTTAAATCAACGACAATTAGAAATTGTTTTAGAACTTTTTGAGAATCCTGACACATACATGACTGCTTCCTATTTCTCAAATAAGCATCAGTGCAGCCTTCGTACCATACAAAACGACATCAAACAGATTAAACTGGAAATGAGTTCTGTCGATTGTGTGACCTTTGAATCCGTCGCGCGAAAAGGATGCCGGATCATCATCGGGGACTCCGACCAGTTCCTTGCATTAAAAGACTCTTATTACCAGCAGTTTAGTTCTGCTACCATCAACTACCCAAACGAACGAATCAGCCAGCTTCTCCACCTGCTTTTAAAGGAACACCGGGCTGTTTCCCTTTACGATTTGGAAAATACAATTTTTGTGTCCCGGTCTACTTTATTAAATGATTTAAAAACGGTAAGCGATATCATCGGCAGATACAACCTAGAACTGCTCCGCAGCTCCAATAAAGTAATGATCGACGGCAATGAAATCAGCAAACGGCTCTGTATGATGGATCAGAACTTAATCATTGCCAACAACATTGTCGCGTTAGCGGAACAGTCTCCCAATGCTCCTATTGAAAAGATTAAGAATATCCTGGTAGAAACCTTAATCTCCTTTAAACACCCCGTAACCGAAACTGCGCTTAACAACTCCATCGTTCAGATATATGTAGCCCTGCAGCGCATGCAGGACTGGTTTTTTATTGCCCCTTCTGAACTTAAATTTACCGAAGATTTAGAACCGGAACGGCCCATCGCTCAGGCGGTGTTTGACCGTATCAGTAAAGAATATTTTATCCGCATTCCGGATGCGGAAGTTGACTACTTTGCTCTCTATATGAAAGGGCAGGGAAGCTTTAACACCTCCGATATTATCTCCCCGGACATTGATAACCTTGTCCTGGACGCATTATCAGCAATCCGGGAACAGCACGGAGTCGATTTGACGGACAGCTTAAACCTCCGAATCGCCCTGTCTCTGCACACGACCTCTCTGGTAGTCCGGATTAAATATGATATGCAGCTAAAAAATCATCTTGTGGACTATATCAGGCAATCCTTCCCGCAGGGATTCGATCTGGGGATTTATTTTGCCTCCCATCTGCAGAAAGTATTTCACAAGACGGTAAGCGACGACGAGATCGCGTTTCTTGCAATTCATCTATACAGCGCGCTTGCCAGACAGCATCAGGCGGACGGCACGAAAAAAATTATGGTCATATCCTCCATGCGCCAAAGCGAAAATATCCTTTTACGCCAAACTCTGTTAAACTGGTTTTCAGACGTCGTAGCAGAACTGACTTTCAAAATGCCCGAGATGATAGATGAAGACGATATGGATCAATATATCCTGCTGACAACCGAGAAGAATAAGTTCTACGACGCGGGACTTGCTTTTTATGTGGATCCGTTCCCGGAACGCCAGGATTACCTGAATCTGAAACTTGCCATTGACGGATTCCAAAGCATCGACGATATTACCTCCATCTTCTACCAGGAACTCTACCATGTGCAGAGCGAGAAGCACCGGGAAACCATCATACAACAGATGTGCAGAAATGCCGCCGGCTATTTTGAGATAGAATTTCAATCCCTCGAAGACACCGTGTTTGAGCGGGATAATATGCGCAGTACCTATTGGGGCAACGGAATCGCCGCCCCTCACCCTCTGAAAGCCGTTTCTTCCGATACCTTTGTCGCCGTCACCGTACTCCCGCAGGCCGTCGCCTGGGACAAAGAGAAACACATGGTGAACCTGGTACTGATGGTCTGTATCGGAAAAAACAACCCCAAAGCTTTTCAGCTCTGGAATTACCTGGCGAAAGTCTTTACCGACAAAAATTTTGTAAAACGCCTTCTGCCAAACCCGGACTACAGGCATTTTATCCAGCTTCTCAAGGATACGATTTCTTTGATGTAATTTAATTATACGAGGAGGATTCATATGACAATTGATCAAGCGATAAGAATTACGCAGAAAAAGAAGCCCGGCGTAACGGCCAGAATATCTGTCCGCTACGCCCAGCCCCTGCTTCTTCCAAACGAAGATGTGGCCGCCGCGGTTACAGCGAATATTTATACGAAACGAGAAAAGTTCCCCGGGATTGCTGTCATCACAAACCAAAGGGTGATAGCCGCCTGCGGGCTTCCCGGCATCAAGCGCCTGATTTCTTTCCCTCTGGAAGATATTAAAAACTGTGAAGAAACCAGTTCCATCATCCAATATAAAGCAGTCTTTTACACCCGCAGGGAATCCTTCGCAGTTACCTTAGATCCGAAATCAGGAGAAGCCTTTTCCGAACACATTGCCCGGCTGAACGGAACAGATATGGACTCAGTCAAGCTAAAGGTCACCGGAAGCGTAAAGACCCCTACGTTCCTGCGGCAAAAGACGCGCAATCAAGCATACAAAGAACAGGCAAAATCCCGAGAACAGGCAAACAGCATCGACCTGCTGAAAAAAGGAGCCGCCCGGTTTGATTCCGCCGACTCTGAGTCCGACACATAAAAACGATTCTCAGCGGACAAGAACGATACGCGCCCTTTGTCCGCTGAGAATCTATACAGGATACAAAATTGTATGGGTTATTTCCGGTCTTCTACAAAATCAACTACTTTCCGAGCCAGTTCTTCCGTCACGCCTAAATCCGCCATCATAGACAGCATCGTATAACGAGCGCGTGTTTCTTTTGCGTAAATCAGAGCATGATAAAGCCGCTTCCCGTCAAATCCAATCTGAGCCGGATAATACGGCGCATCCAAACTTTTTAAAATCTCAATCATTCGGTTTGCCGTCGGCATATTATCATCCATCAGCTTCACGATTTCGTCCCAGTGAGCCTCAATAGCGTCAATCCTAGCAAGTCGTCCTTTGACCGCGTTTTTCTGTGATTCACGCTCCAGTTCTATGATAGAACTTGCGGAAGCTCCATACACTTCTTTGATCTGCGCCTCCCATGCCGCCTGGTCATATTCTCTGGCCTTTGCCCGGGCCGCTTCAAAGTCAGGCCGGGTCTCGCGCAGGAACTCGGTCATTTTCAATATCATTACGGTTCCCACCGCGACCTTGGTTCCGTGGAGTACCGGAATCTTTCCTTCCTGCAGTTCCAAAGTCTCCCAGAAATGACAGACGTGATGTTCGCACCCGGCAGCCGGACGCGAATTGCCGATAAAACTCATGGCAACGCCGGTAAGCACCAGACCCTCCATGATATCGCCGATTACTTTGGGATCCTTAGACGCAACGCAGTCCGCATTTGCCAATACATTTTCTATGCAGTCCGTTACCAGGTTCACAATGGTATCGCAGTAATACTCGTCATTTACCGTCTTAGAAATTCTCCAGTCATTCAAACAGGTAAATTTACCCAGCAGATCTCCCAGTCCAGCCGCTACCATCCGCGGCGGCGCGCCGCAGAGTACGTCCGTATCGCCGATAATAAATAGCGGCGTCTGCGCCGGAATCGTAACTTTCATGCTGTTAATAATCAAAGCCGCGCCGGAAGACGCAAAACCGTCCATCGGAGCCGCTGTCGCCGCTATCGCATAGGGAACACCCATCTGATAGCTGAAAAATCTGCACATATCATTGATGGAGCCTGTTCCTACCGCAACCACCAGATCACAGTCCCTGTCCGCGTCAATCATCAGCTCGCCCAGAGCCTTTTCATCGGGAATGAACCGCTTCCCTTGAAAGACATGGGCCTTCGCCTTAATATTCGCGTCCTTTAAAATCTGCATAACCTTCTCGCCCGCAATGCCGTATGTAATTTCATCACAGGCAATATACAAGTTTTTAAACTGATATTTCTCCACATAATCCGGAAGTGATTTCAGCGCTCCCGCGCCGACCGTTACCCCTTCTAACGTTGTAGAATGTGTGTTTCCGCAGGAACACTCAAAGGGTCTGCCCAGATAATCCGCAAGCTTCAAAGTACCTTCCATAATTAAAACCGCCTTTCAAAATAATAGAGGTTCTTCTCTCCAAACTCCGTAAATACTTAAAACTCTGTTACGCTTCCTCTTTTTTCAGTTTATCAAAAGGAATAATACGCAAAGCTTAAAGATTCTGCGTCTGCGGCCGATAATTATAAGTAGGAGCCGTCAAAAATTCTGCATATTTATTTTGAAATTACCGTTCCTAATCTGCACGGTCATTGCGGTATATCAAGGAAAGCTTCCCTGCTTTAACAAATAAAACTTTATGCTTCCTGGCATTCCATGGAGGCTTGCTCTATGTTATACGAAACGTTGAGTACACCCGTATTATAATGAAGCGTATCGGAAAGGATTGTTCACTTCATGATTTTTTACAAAACAAATCTAACAGAAAAACGAAACGAGGCTTTAAAAGCAGTTCTTCCCATCATCGGAATCGTCCTGCTTCTTTGCTTTACGATTGCGCCGGTTCCGCCGGGCATTCTGCTTCTATTTTTATTTGCGGCCCTGATGCTTATCATCGGGATGATGTTTTTTACGTTAGGCGCCGAACTTTCCATGGTTCCCATGGGCGAACGTGCAGGCACGAAAATGGCTCAGTCGATGCGTCTGGAAATTGTGCTTTTTCTCTGTTTCCTGCTTGGCTTTATCATTACTATATCGGAACCGGACCTGCAGGTTCTTGCGGAGCAGGTTCCGTCTGTCCCGAACCAGGTTTTGATTATAGCAGTCGCCTCCGGCGTAGGATTTTTCCTGATTACGGCAATGCTCCGCATGCTGTTTTCTATCCGGCTTTCGGCGCTTTTAATGATCTTTTACGGACTTGTATTTGTACTGACGCTTTTCGTCCCGAAAGATTTTCTTGCAGTAGCCTTTGATTCCGGCGGCGTTACCACCGGTCCGATGACCGTGCCTTTCATCATGTCTCTCGGCGTCGGTTTTGCCGCCGTCCGAAGCGATCAACACGCAGAAGAGGACAGTTTCGGCCTTGTAGCCCTATGCTCCATCGGCCCGATCCTCGCGGTACTTCTTCTGGGGCTTGTATACCGCCCGGAAGAAACCGGCTATGTCCCGGCCGCCCTTCCCGACGTTAAGGATTCGGTCGCGCTGTGGCAGTTCTTTGTGAACAGCTTCCCGGAATATATGGCGGATATCGCCGTTTCCCTGCTGCCAATTGTACTATTCTTCGGTATTTTCCAGATCGTCTCTCTCCGCCTGTCAAGAAAGACGCTGCTAAAGATACTCATTGGCCTTGTTTATACCTACGTCGGTCTCGTACTCTTTCTTACCGGCGTAAACGTTGGTTTTATGCCCGCGGGAAATTACTTAGGCCAAATCATTGCTTCGCTGCCCTTCCGGTATATTCTGATTCCAATCGGTATGGTAATCGGTTTCTTCATTGTAAAAGCCGAGCCTGCCGTTTACGTACTGATGGAACAGGTAGAAGAGATTACCTCCGGAGCCATTTCCGGCAAATCCATGGGACTAAGCCTCTCCTTAGGCGTAGCGGTTTCCGTGGGGATTGCCATGCTCCGCGTACTTACCGGACTCCCGATTTTCTGGTTTATTGTACCCGGTTATTTTATTGCGCTTTTTCTGTCGTTTTTTGTACCGAAGATATTTACGGCCATTGCATTTGACTCCGGCGGCGTTGCCTCCGGTCCGATGACCGCCACGTTCCTGCTTCCATTTGCCATGGGAGCCTGTCAGGCAACCGGCGGAAACCTTGTCCAGGATGCTTTCGGCGTAGTTGCAATGGTTGCCATGACGCC
>OFHA01002455.1_pt1 | contig 10836 bp, 9 predicted proteins | sample 1521891 | NCBI WGS metagenome assembly OFHA01 (sample SAMEA3504089, study PRJEB24116) | mouse gut metagenome | biome: mouse gut; feature: mouse-associated habitat; material: faeces | place: Denmark | collected 2011 | reverse complement strand
AGGGGAATGCCAGGGCCAAAAATTGGGAATGGGTGGATAGGGAAGTGGTGGGGAGGGTATGGGGGAATTTTGGGATAGCATTCTAAATGTAATTGAGGAAAATACGTAATAATAAATAAATAAAATGATAATATAAAATTAGATTCTTAAGTATAAAAAAAAAGAAAAAAAAAGAAAAGTAATTTGGCAGGTTTTGTTGCTGTTGTTGTTGTTGTTGTTTTCTGAAAATTAGGAATAGTTCTACCTCAAGACACAGCTATATCACTCATGGGCATATACCCAAATGATGTTCCACCATACCATCTCAATAACTGTTGCTCAACTCTGTTAATAAAACCTTTATTTGTCATAGCCAGAAACAGGAAACAACCAAGATGGACTTTAACTGAAAAATAGATGAAGAAAATGTGGTATACCTACACAGTGAAATATCATTCCACTGCTTAAAACAAGGACATCATGAATTTTGCAGGCAAATGGATGGAACTAGAAAATATCACCCTGAGTGAGGTAACCCAGACCCAAAAGGACAGGCATGGTATGTACTCACTTAGAATGAGTACTTTTTCAGACATAGTACAGGATAATCATGCTAAGATCCACAGACTTAAAGAAGCTAAAACACGAGGGCACAAAAGGAAAATGCTTGATTCTCACTCAGAAGGGAAAATAAAATAGACATTAGGATTTGATTTAGGGAGGGAAATTTGTGGGAGATGGAGAGGGAACTAAGGTGGGGAGCAAGAGTAGGGTGGTATCAGGGAGAAGAGATACCTGAGGAGAGGCACCTCTGTGATGAAACAAAGACCAGGGACTGTGGGGGCTCTTAGGAATCTATAGGGGTGAGTCAACTAGCAGCAGGTGATATGGAGCCCTAAGCAATCTTCTCCTGTAGCCAGAAGGGACTTCCAGTGGAAGGAGGGGAATACCAATGCCCTCACAAAAACATCAACCCAAAATTTATCCTACCTACAAGATATTCAGGGATTACAATGGAACAGAGATTAAGGGAATCGCCACCCAATAACTGGCCCAATTTGAGACCCACACTGTGGGAGAGAGCCAGGCTTTGACACCATTAATGATGTTCTGCTATGCTTGTAGACAGGAGCCTAGGATAACACTTCTAAGAGGCTTCATCCAGCAGAGGATGGAAACAAATGTACAGAACCACAGACAAACATCAAGGGGAGTTTGGAGAGTCTTGTGGAAGAGTTGGGGAAGGACATTGAACTCAAAGGAGAACATTGTGACTGAGGGGTCAGGGACACCACAAGAAAACCTACACAATCAAGTAGCCTGGGCCCATGAGGGCTCACAGAGATTGAACCACCAATCAAAGAGCATGCATGGGCTGCACATAGACCCCCTCCCCATATGTAGCAGATGTGCAGCTTGGTCTTCATGTGGGTTCTCTATAAACTGAAGGGAGGACCGCTTCACACTGTTGTCTGCATTTGGATTCCTTTCTGCTAGTTGAGCTGCCTTTTCTGGACTCAGTGGGAAAGAAGCTTAATCTCTACTCTTCTTTAGGGTAATAGGACTGGCTACTATATACCATATTTATATTCACTATAAAAACCTTACCTTCATTGAACCTGACATGCTTCACTTCAGTTCTCTGAGCTGACGATCCAGTACTGTGACATAGATTTTAAAGTTAGCATTATTGTGCTATTCATAAGAAAAATATTTAGCAAGTGTTTTAAGTACTTTATATTTGTGTCCCTTCTGTATCTTACTTTAGATGTTTACAAACAACATTTTTTTGAATCAGGATCTCACTATGTATCCATGCTGGTCTGAAAACTGCTCTATGGAGCATGTTGGCCTTAACTCACAGAAATCTGTTCATGTCCTCCTTCCCAAGTTCTGGGATGCAATCCATGGGCCAACAAGACTAGACAAAACGTTGAATTCACTTTTCAGCAATTGACTATGATTGCTGACTGCTCTCCTCCCACCTTTTCTCAAGAGAAAATATGAGGAATACTTAGCTCTTAATTAAAACACAAACAAAGGTGCACGCGCACGCAAACACACAAACACACACACACACACACTAAAAAGAATTAAAGACAAGATCGGGCATGCTCAGGGTGGTTTGGCTGTAGACACTTATGGAAGTCTAAAAGGAAGGATTCCAGGCCTGAAGGAGATAGGAACTCCAGAGAATGACCAACCACCAGAATCAAATAACATGAACCCTCAGGGCACTCAGAGATGGAACAATGAAACAAAGAACAAACATGGGTTGGACGGATATCTCCGAGCACCTATGTAGCAGAGGGGCAGCTAGGTCTTCACATGGGTCCCAATCAACTGGAATGGGGGTATCAAAAAAAGCTGTTCATCCTACCTCAGTTTTATTCTTCTAGCTGAGCTACTTTTTCTGTCCTCAGAGAGAGACGAAGTGCCAGGGTTTGGACATACAGGGAGTCCCAAACTGCTCAGAGGTGAAGTGGAGGAGGGGCAGGGAGAGACTGTGGGACTGGGTGACCAGGAGGGGGTCACTGAGCTAGATGTAAACATAAGAAAAAAATTAAATTAAATTTTTACAGAAATCATTAAAGTTTTGAAATGTATCTTCAATCACAGAAAGAACTGTTATTTGGAAATAATGGCTCAACATAAACAACAGATATACATGTCTACTAAACAGAAAATTTCAGCATAAACAGATGTATTCCATATGGAAAAAGCATGTGGCATTGTAAGAGCAAACTCTTTCAGAGCTATATATTCACAGAATTCAGTACAAGATTTATAACGCTAATTAAAGTAGTAGACTCTGCGGAAAGAAATGAACTACTTATATATCCACTATGAAAGCTCCATCTGAAATGGGGAAGAAAAATGTCTTGAACTGCCGAATCACCAAAGTTGCTGGGTACCTGTGCTAGGACAGTTTAAGAACATCTCCCAGTGAAAGGTAGTTTTCTGCTGACTTGGACATTTCAAGACTCAAACATCATTTGGAAACACTGCTTGGTACCTGTGATTACGTATGGTATAATTCTAAAGAAATGGCTTATGCTGTCATCTTTGAGGTCACAGGTTATAAGTTTTCAGACTTAGGGACTGTGGGTGTTTATCATGGTAGAACACTTGCCATAGACACCTATGGCTCTTAATTCAGTGACAAACACTTTCAAAAGTAAAAATACAATGGCTGTGGAGCAGCAACCGATCTTTGTTATCCTTTGGCTTGGTGGATGGCTCATGAGGTGAACTCCTGAACTAGGCAGTGATCCCTACTGCATGCTGTTCTTTGTTGTGGTGAAACTGTCTCTTTTCCAGCTCCCACTTCATGTGTGCTAAGCTTCCTAACTATGCCTCTGAGTTGCTTACAATCTCTCTATCATTTTAATACTCCTGACTTAAGCAATTGTCACCCTCAAGAGCAGCACTAAGATTGAAGAAAGGAAGAAACTGTACCTTTTTGCACACTTTGCTGCTAAAAATTCTACCATTTCAGGTTTCTGTTCAAATGTTGCAAGTTGCAATGGTGTCAAGCCATACTATAAAGGAAAAAAATAATGCATTTTACAAAACTACTTGTTTCTCAACAATCTGCTCATCACCGATTTTGTGAAGATAAGTAGACAAGAAAAGAGTCACAAGGGATCATTCATCCTACAACACCTGCTGAACTTTCCCACACACAGCTGTCTTTTCCCTTTGACACACCTTTTCCCTGTCCAACACTGCCTATAACAGGGCTCCCTTCCAGAACTCTCCCCAAACACTCAAGGATTGCAATCTTCTTAGCTCCGTGGAGTGGGGCCTCCATTGCCACAGCCCAGAATACAGAGTACACTGTGCTATGCCCCTGTTGAAGGAGTGTGCTCAGGAGGGGTCTGGGGCAGAGTTTCTCAACCTGTATTTCAAATATATTTCTTTTCTAAACTAAGAATTTATCTCAGAAGCTTGACAGCCTCTCCCATGTACATCAAAACTTTTTAAACCTTAAATAACTTTTTTGGCATATTTTCTCCAGTGACCAAATTTCTTCATTTGCCTGTTACCTCTCTCGTTTTCCAGTCTACCCTTATCCTAAGCCAAACACATATCAGTACCTTCTTTGCATCAACACATTTCTATTTATTCTACAATCACTTAACTTGAAATGAATTTATTTTTATTGTCTGTGCGTATGTGATGTTTGTGTGGTCCTAAATCCTTTATTTTTGAATTTTAAAATCAAGGCCAATTCTGAGACAAAATACACTATTTTTTTTGAATGAACTACCAAAAATATGAAAAAACATGTTTGGTGAAAATAAAAGGGTTCCACTGAACAGATACAGTGAAAATGCATGAGCTTCTGTGTGTAGAAAATAGATGTGCGTGTCACTGCTAGAGGTGCCCTGGGAATGAAGTTGAGTGATCTTTACCTCTGTTTTGGCTTCAATGTCTACGTTGTGCTCAAGGAGCATTTTTACAATCCTTATGTTACCCCTGGATATAGCATGGTGGAAGGCTGTGTTCCCACTGGAATCTATCAGATTTGGATCCGCATTGTGGGTGAGCAATACGGAAGCACAATCCACATTGTCTCGTTGGGTGGCCTGTAAAATTGTACAAAGAAATACATCTTAAATTCAAGGAAGTCAAGAGAGATGTTTTCTACCATTGCACTGAATAGTTTCCCTAAAATAAAACATAGAGTTCCACTTCTGCATATTATCACTCTCTTTAGACACAAGGTCTTTCAAGAACCCCCAGGCTTGCTTGCCTAACTTTATAATCTCCCCACCACATCTCTTTCCCAGTGGTAGAGTTTAAGGATTCTGCCAACACACCTAGATATTCTAAGAATTCAGGCTCTGTGCTGGTTCGTTGTTGCAGTGCAGAGATTAGTTGTTTGGTTAGGTTTTTTGTTTGTAGGTTGGTTTTGTTTATTTGTTTGTTTGTTTTTCTTTTTGCCAGTGTAACACAGGCTTAACACACCTAGAAAGATTCTCACTTGAGGAAATGCCTCTATCAGACTGGCCTCTGGTTAACTATGTGGACTTTTTTTTTTTTTTTAATTTTAAATTGAGATAGAAGTAGGAAAGTCTAGGTTTTAGGAGTTGGGGCATGCCTGGGACAAAGTCCTCAATTTTGTTAAAAAACAAAAACAACAACAACAACAAAAAGTAAACACCTGAGCAAGGCTTGGTAGAAGCCATGGAAAAGCTGCATTCTCCTGTGAACTCCAGTTCAGTTCTTCCCTCCAGTTCCTGATTTGAGCTCCTGCCCTGGTTCCCCTTGAGAATGATCTGTGATGTGTAAATGTAAGCCAAATAACCACTTCCTTTCCTGAGTTGTTTTTGGTCAGTGTTTTATCACAGCAAGAGAAACCAAACAAGGACAACCTCTATCCATTTCATGTCAAAACAGATGGCCAATAGCTACCTTAATCAAGGGTGTGCAGCCTTCATCATCCCGGATGTTAATGCTGGAATTATTTTCTAATAATAGTGTCACCACGTCTGGATGGTTGTGGGCACATGCATAATGCAGCGAAGTCCTGCAAATGGAAAGGACATTTAGGGACATTCCCAAATGCTAAATAAGAGCCCCATCTCCTTTAAGCACCACATACTATGAAGCAAATTTTCTTCTGATGTAAGAAAATAACTGGAATTGCCTTATTTATTTATAACTACTCAAATGTTCATTTACTGTGCTAGGGATAATGTGCATGGCTGTGTCCACATAAGGCAGGTGTTCTCTCACTACCTTCATCTTTGTACAAAGCATCATAGAAAAGTTCCCAGTAAGTTCATCTCAGCATGAATTCAAATCCTACTCTAATATCTGGTACTCACTAGTGACTACTTGGGATTTCTATGAGCTCCATGACTCCATTTCCAGATCCAAAGAATGGAGATTAAGCATAGCTGTTATCTTACCCGGGGCTGCTGGGAGGCTTCAGGTTGGATGAGCAAGTACTCTGCTAGAACATTACAAGCATTTACAGCTCCTGAGAGTTCAGCATTTGCTCATCATGATAATGATTTCTCTTCCTTGTTATAACAAACACAACATTTCAGTGAAGGTAAAACAGGATTCTATCAACAGTACACATATAAAACTTTTCTAGTCAAGGAAGTTTACATGTCTTTAAAAATAACTCTTTTTCACCAACCAAGTCTTGAACATGATAATCCTCCTAACTCATCCTAAATAGTGGCCAGTGACACTGGGCTCACTGTCCCTTTTCATTCACATTTTAGCCTCTCTAACATTGGAATGTCATTCATCATTTCTATTATTTAGCAACTATAATTGCCAATATTTTTAACTTTGTTTCTCTACAAAATAAAGGGTTATCATGAAACCCATTGTGCCTTACATTGAACAAAATATGGCACAATCCACAGGTAAATGGCAATGATACAGATCACTTGTATCTATGTAAATTCTTAAAAACAAACAAAACTCTAAGACATCAGCCATCAATTCTTTGTTTGTTTGTTTTTCATTTCTACAGTTCATTTTTTTATGCCCATGAGTAGTGTTTCCATTCCTGGTAGCAGGGGGAGCACAACCTAGTCCTTAGGTAATAGATACAGTATCCATGGTAATCCAGGCACTAAATGGTAGCAAAGGAGGACCTCATGCTTTGCCATAAAATGGTCAATGTGCTCCTGGACTCACACCAAAATTGGGTCAATATCCCTACAAGGTGATAACCTATGCCATCCTAGCTCCTATGCTTGATATTCAAAAGGCTATAAGCACAATGAAGCAAGGGTTCCAATGAGCATGCTTCAGTTCATTTAACATTTAAATTTATAGAATGTAAGGAAGCTTGACTGGGCAGAGAAACATAATGGTATAAGACTGGAAAGATCTGGAGAGATAGCAGAATGTGTATTCTACACAGTAGATATCTAAGTTATGTGTGGGGAACGAATGGGCTGACAGAATGAAAAACTACAGTTGGACAACTCAGTGTTTTTAAAGAAAACATTCATTAAGCAAACGAATATCCTCAACTATAATTTATAATTTATTCATCTATTATTTATATGAAGTTCCAACTTCAAGCATCTTTGAACTACAAAATACTCAAAAAGCTTGTGGACTACAGAAAGAAAATCTACAGTTGTGTCATTGATTCCCCTTCATAACCTAGTATGACCTAAAAATAGGAAATAAGAATGAGGGGCTGGGATGGTTGGTAAAACTCAATTGGTAAAACACTTGCCCTGGAAACCTGAATGCAGATGTGGCGATATGGGAATCCCCAAACCTTACTTGCTTACAAGTCTGAGAATTAGTGTGCTCCAAGAGAGTAAATCAAACATACCATGGGATTTGGGTGAGTGAACATGTCTCTAAAACTGAGGGACCATTGGGTGGAACCCACCAGGGGCCCTGATGGCCAGAGTTCAGTCCCCAGAACCCACAATGTGACAGAAGAGAACTGTCAAGTGGCTATTTCTCTGATCACCCCACACTTAGTTCCACATGTGTGGGACACAGAAAAGTGAGAGGAAGACAATGTCAGTCCCTTAACATGTGTATCAATGCACAAATAACATGTACATATGATGAGAACCGGGATTGGTGGTGGTGGGGGAATGTATCATTGTTCCAGTTCAAAATGTCTTTGATCCATTATAAAAATGGGTCATATTGATCTAAGATTTCATAGTGATTTTTTCCATTTCAGTTGATGATTTATCTTATGATAAATTTTTCAGTGTTGTATATTAGTGCTAATGTTCTATATATTGAGACAAATCTAGACAGGCAGCTTGGCAGTTAACAGCTCTAGGTATGTTTTCTAGAGGGCTCAGCTTTGATTGCTAGCACCAACATGGCAGCTCACAACTGTGTATAGCTCCACTTCCAGGGGACCAAGTACTGATTGTGTCACACATGGTTCAACGAAAATGCACATAGAAAAAACCTTTGTGCGTGCATGTGTGTGTGTTGCTGTGCATGAGTGTCTTCAAAGTTTTAGTGTAACATAAAAATAAAATGATGTAGTTTGATCAAGGCCTAGGACCTGTTGTTTCAGGGTATGCAGGTCTCATATTACTAAGAGCATTAAACACAATGTAGGGGACCCCAGTGGAAATGACCCTAAGCATGACATCTCTCCTCCATTAGGATGTGGCCCTGAAAGTTGATTTTTCTGTTTATCTCTGAGTACACCTGACAGATCCCACCCACCTCTGTGTACCCCCCCACCTTCACCAATTTCAAGCCCCATTACCTTTTCCTCCTATCAGATTCATCCACATGATGTTGACTGGAGTGGATTAACTTCTCTGTTGTATCAAGGTCACCCACGCTGGCCGCTCGTTGTAATGGGCCTATAGGATCATAGCCAATCAAGTAGAGGGGATATTTCTTCTTTTTCTGAGGATGCATGCATCTAAGACCCAGACATGAACGCCACAGGTGAGTGTACCAGCGTCTCCTTCTGGGGATGTTCATTGTCTGGGAATCATAGTTGATTTCTTCCTCCATTATTGGAGCCTAGGGTAGCCCACGAACCTTCTTCCCTCTCTTCCCTTCCCTTTAACTGATATCTGACTCTCAAATTCTATAATTAAAGAAAAAAAAGGCAACTCTTGTATCTAAAAAGCAGGAGAGCACAACCAGTTCAGTGTGAAGTGAACTGTACTTCAGCAAGTAGCAGCAGCACAGCCCTGCTAGCACCACCACAGTGACATGCTCTGAGCACACAATGGTGCTATCTATGATGCGTGTGTTCTATGCATTTCTTCCTCAGAGTGCAGTGGCAGGAGCCCACCCTCCTGGGTGCCTGGGCAAAGCACTGTCAGTTTTGACTCTGCACTAGATCTACGTGCATGGCCTTCAAAGGGAATACTGAGGGCAGATAGGTGATGGTTTAGATACTTTGCAACCCTGCAGCCCTGCCAATATGTGGACCTAACTGGCCTGATGGGGCAAAAATGATCATCCTGTGTTGCCAAATCCAGACCCAACACCACAAATATGTTATGTGGCCTCTTTTAAGGATGTTAGTGGTTAAGGATCTGAGATGAGAACTATGATCTAAATAACCGCACAGGATTAGTATCTTGTAAGGAACCAGTGGGAGAATGCTATCTCCCAAGGAAGAGCAAGTAGTGTAGAGTGTTATAAAGAGAGACAGAAAATCTAGAGCAGGAGGGTTTAATAAGAGGCAATTGGGAGAGACAGGTAGAGGCATGGGGTACACCCTTCCACAGCCCTCACCTCTTTCAGGCTCCGTTACCTGCCCCTCCTATTATATTCATCAACATGATATTGACTGGAGTTGATGAGTCTCTCCATTGTATCCAGGTCACCCTTCTTGGCTGCCCAGGGATTCCTACCTGAAAATGTAGAGGGTCAGTTTCCTTTGGTTATACAAGCACCCACAGCCCTGGCATGCAGGCCTAGCTAAAGTAGGAAATAAGGGGAGGGACCACAAACACTAAAGGCCTTTTGAAAAGCTATATGGAAATCAGCTACTCTAGCAGCTTCCTATACATTTATGCAAGGGATCCTTATGGAGCCAAAAACTGACAGAGGAGACAAGGCTCCAACTACACATCCTGTGCCACCAAGTTACACCTCCAGTAACAGGAATGGGTTGCAACCTGTTGAGTCATTAACCAAAGGGTCCTACATTAAGCCTCAACTATCAGCACAGGCTAGTGCCAAGAGTATTGGGTGGTCTACACAATCTGATGGTTAGGACTGATTTCTGAAGGTCACCTTTCTGTCATCACAGTGCAATAGGTTGAGCTGGGTCTAACTAGACTCTTCACCCTACTAACCAGAGTTCATAAGATTGGAAGGAAACCTGTTACTACTGGAGAACAAAGGAAATCCTCAATATCTGTCAGCTACAAACCCTGAAACCTACAATAACACCTACAAGGCAGCTCACAACCATCTTCAAAGCCAATTATAGGCTATCCAAATCCTCTTGCATTGTCACAGGCCCAGACATGCCCACAGTGCACACACATACATGTAGGCAAGACATACATACACATGAAATAAACATAATTTATCTTTCAGTAATAATGGGTTTACAGGTATGTAATATACTTATGTTTAAGTTCATTCTAAGAAAGAATACAATCTAGTAGTGCTTTCTTAGTATGTCATTAAAATTATGCACCCATCACTCTGTTTTAAAAACATTTTTATCTTTAAGAAGAAACCCTAGCAATGTATCGAATCATTTCTGCATCCCTGGATGAAGTGTACTTGATCATGATGGGTGATGTTTTTAATGTGCTGCTGTATTTGTTTTGCAAGTCTTTTCTTGAGTATTTTTTCATCAATGTTTATAAAAGGAATTGGTCTGAAGTTCTCTTTCATTGTTCAGTGCTTCTTGGTTTAGGTATCAGGGTGACTGTTGCTTATACCATGAGTTTGGCAGTGTTCCTTCTGTTTCTATTTTGTGGACTAGTTTGAGGAGTATTAGCTCTTCTTTGAAGTTCTGGTAGAATTCTGCACTAAAACCATCTGGCATCTGGCCCTGGGCTTTTCAGTTGTGAGACTTTTTTTTTTTTAAGTATAGAATGGAGCTCATGGGGAGGGGAGTTAAGAGGGTAGCAGAGTCAGAGAAAGGCAGACAGAAGGAGAAAGTAGAGACATAGAGGCTGGCCATGGTCACATGGAGAGAGAGGGGAAGGGAGTGAGAGAGGGGGGGCACAAGGGGGAAGAGAGAGGCAAGAGAGCAAGAGGGTAAGAGCTGGTTGTGAGGCTTTTAATGCTTCTACTTCTTTAGGGATTATAGGACTGTTTAAATAGTTTACCTGGTCTTGATTTAACTTTGGTAAGTGGTATCTGTCTAGAAAAAGAAAGTCCATTTCATTGAGACTT
>OFHA01002451.1_pt1 | contig 10843 bp, 9 predicted proteins | sample 1521891 | NCBI WGS metagenome assembly OFHA01 (sample SAMEA3504089, study PRJEB24116) | mouse gut metagenome | biome: mouse gut; feature: mouse-associated habitat; material: faeces | place: Denmark | collected 2011 | reverse complement strand
TGCCCGGAACAGGCGGAAACACTACCGGTTTGCCGATTTACTGATTTGACTTTTCTTTACTGATTTGGCCCTCCCTGCTTCACTGATTTGGCCTCTCTTACATGCCGCCGGCCTCCTCTAATAACGCTATCGTAATATCTTTTGCAATCGCCGATGCCCTGGCGCAGTTTTCTTCAAAATTATCGATTCCGCTGTGCATGGCGGTATCCGTAACACACCGGATTGAGATAAACGGTATCTCATTCGCATAACATACATGGGCAATACTGGCCGTCTCCATATCCACCGTTAAAGGCGCAAATTCCTCATTTATCTTTTGGCGTCCTTCCTCCGTAATAAAGGACTCGCCCGTGACCATCCGCCCCCAGAATACCCTTCCGGCCGGTTTTATTTTTCCGACGGCGGTTTTGGATAATTCTACCAGCCTGCGGTCTGCTTCAAAAAATACCGATTTCATCCACGGATGAAATTCCGTCAAAATGTCCTGCGCAACGTCATGGTAACAGACTTCCGTGGAAATTACGGTATCGAATATCATAAGTTCCGTATTCATTCCGCCGGCCGTCCCCGAATTGATAATCATGCCCACTCCAAAAATATCTATCAGAATCTGCGACGCTATGGCGGCGTTTACCTTACATACTCCGGAAAAAAGGACTACTGCCTCCACACCGTGAATCCGCCCTTCGTAGAATTTCAGCTTTGCCCTTTCAACAACCTTGCAGTTTTCTATTACAGGCAAAAAAGGAGCCAGTTCTTCGTCACCGGCACATACAATACCAACTTTCATCGTTACCTCCCTTTCTCCCTCAAAACACCGTGATTTATGTAAATACGGAACCTTGAAGCGCACATATAATGAATTTTACCATGTATATCAAACGAAGGATAGTTAAATTCCGCTTATTTGCCGGAAAAATAAAATCTGCCTTGAAATACTTCAATACTCTTCTTTAATTTTTTGCTCCATCCTTCTCCTCTGTCTGGAAAACAGCGGCACATACAGACACAGAGCCAGTATTCCTGTCCCTGTTAACGCTATTCCGCCATAAATCATCAACTGTCCTGTTGTCACTTTAACCACCCTCCCTCCGCAATCTGATGATAGAGATTGTCCAAAAGCTGAATTTCCACATCTGTGCCGGCGCCTGATACTTCATATAGTTCCTTTGTCTTTTCATAATACTGTACAAAGTCTCCATACTTTCTTTCGCTAATCTGACTCTGATTCTGCCTCTCCGCCTCAAGGAAAGCAAGTCGCTTATAAGTATTATAATTTCCCGTATCCAGTTCAATCATTTTTTCTAATATTTCCTGGGCTTGCGGAAATTTTCCCATCTTCTGGTACATAATGGCTATATTATTATAAGTAAGGTATGTTCCCCACCCCCTGCCAATCACTTCCCTGAGTATCGAAATTGCATTTTCCCCATAATCCTCTTCTCCGGTCAATTCCTGTAGGTCAATATAGGTCTGGGCAAGCCTTTCATAGATTAAAAGCTGATTATCCAGTCCTACCCTGGTACGCGCTTCCTCTAACAATCCCATGGACTTCTGAAGCCAAATACAGGCAGTCTCCTTCTCCCTGAATTCCCCATACTGCTCCCGGTACACCATATCGCACAGGATATAGGCACGCATCCTGATTTCATCATTTTCTGCTTCATTGACACACTGTTTCAAATCCTGCTCCGCACCCTTGTAATCTCCCTTTGCCTTTTTCATCTCGCCGTTTATTAAAAGCAAGTCAACAGAAGAAATTCCCTTTTCCCCTGCCTGCCTCAGAGCTTCTTCCGCATTTGAAATCTTTTCATCCCTTACAAGGGAAATCACATAATCTCTGTAAAACTCCGGTCTGGAATCATCCCTGCTTATGGCCGCCCTATAACTGATAACCGCTTCTTCATATTGTTCTGTTTCAAACTGACAGTTGCCCAAAAGAAAATATACATCTGTAAGCAGCTCCTGGTCAGAAAAAGCATCCTCAGGCAAAATTATATCCTCAATAAAATAAATCCCTTCCTCGTACTTTTTTTCTTCATAATAATAAAGCGCCTTTTGAAAATATGCTTCCAGCCGCTGCGGCTTAATCTCACGGGCAGCATTATAAGCCTCCTCCATCTGTTCCTCCGCCCCATCTATCCTGACATCAGAAAGCAAGGCCACTGCCTGCCCATAAGCTTCTTCCTTTTCCCTGGCAAGCTGCCCCTTTCCCAAAAAAGCCAGCAGAATCCCTGCTCCGATTCCTGCCGCCGTTACAAGGAAAATCAATTCCTGCTGTAACACCATTTTCTTATATCGAAAATCATATTTATGTATCTTTTGAAATGCTTTCAGCATACTTTCTGCTGTCTGGAAGCGCCGCCTGGGCTCACGGACAAGCGACTTCATTAGAATTAAGCTGATACTTTCCCCAATAGAAGAATCTATCTCAGAAGGTTTTACAATCCTTTCCGGTTCACTCCCCGGCCTTACCCCTGTCAGAAAATGATAAAGTGTCGCTCCCATACTGTAAACATCTGAGCGTGCATCTACATAGCAAGCATGCCTGGCATCAGCTTCTCTGCCAGCGTCAGACTGCTCAGCCACTGCATTGCCTTCTGGCAGTGACCTTCTTTCATCTGTACCCGGCAGCTCTGTCCTTTCATTTGCATCAAGCAGCTCCGTCTTTTCATCTGTCCCCAATAGTTCTGTTTTTTCATCTATATCCGGCAGTTTTGCTGCGGCTTCAGTGCCTGGCAGCTTTCCTTTTTCAAAATCCCCGAATGTTCTGTCTGCTTTCTGCCTGCCGCTCCCCTGCATGGATACTGCCTTTTGAAAAGATGCCATCTGCTCCGGCGGGGCATATCCCGGCGTATACCCCATTGTTTCCATGCTTTTTCCGTCTAAGACACCGGAAATATTAAAATCAATGAGGCAGATATTATCCTCCGGCGTCAGCATAATATTGGCAGGCTTGATATCCCCATGAATGATGGGCGGCTTTTGTTTGTGAAGATAATCCACCACTTCGCAGAGCTGCCTGGCATACTTTACCACTTTTTTCTGGGGGAACTTTCCTTTTTCCTTTAACAGCTTTTCAAAGGACTCCCCCGGAATGTAATCAATAATCGTAAATACGCCGTCTTCCACATCCAGGAAGTCATATACCTGGGGGAGATAAGAATGTTTAAGGTTCTTTAAAATCTCCTTTTCATCCTCATTCCTTTCGCTGCTTTGGTTTATTTTCTTTAATACCACATCCTTCTGCAGCCGCTTATGGTACGCCCTGTAAATCGTCCCGCCGCTGCCGGAACCAATCTGCTCCCTGATTTCATAAGTGCTGCTTAGAATTTCCCCCTCATTCATTTTACTGCTGTCTCCTGTCCTGTCGCCATCACGGAAATCTGAAAATCAATTTCCGTATATTTACCACTTCCTTCTATTAAATTTCCTGATAATCAGCCTCTCCAACCATCTCGGCCCTGCCGTACCCATCAATCACATAATTTCTGGTTATTTTATAAGCGCCACCATAACCTTCACCATTTTCATAGGTAATAAATCCTTCTTCTGAATACTCAAAGGTCAACACAAATGCGAGGGGACCGAAAGAACTGGGTTCGCTTAAATTCGTTTCCGTAATTCCAGTTATTTTTGACACTCTGCCTTCCGAATCGTATTCATACTCGCTTGTACTTGTCGTTATTACCTGCACTCCCCCACTTCTTCCTGCATCATTCGTTGAGACCGTCCTTATCAATTTTCCGTTTTGTCCATATTCATATTCCTGTACCTGCTTTCCCTCATTCCCGTCTCCATCAAAATAGTTAGTAGACGATACGATTCTTCCATATTCATCTCTCATAGTTTCTCCATTTTCATATTTATAATAAGAACTCAAATTGTTATTATCAGGAAACAGTTCCCGCAATTCCCCTATGAGCTGTGCGCATAATTCATATTCCCCTGCCAGATAATAAAGGCTGGGAAGGCCCTCATACATCCAACCATTTTCGGGATACAACTCCCTGTACCGCTCCAAAACTTCTATCATTGGCCGGCATAACTCCCTTACCTGTTCATCCGTGATAGTCTGCCAATTACCATAAGCTATTCCCCACAGCACATTCAGTTGACGCTGAAATTCATCGCTTTCAACCATTTGCCTGATAGTATCATCCGGTATGGCTTTTGCTTCTTCCGGCCCTTTTATCTCCCGCCAATTACTATCTCCTTCCATCCTCTGCCAACTGCCATCTTTTTCTGTCTCCTGCTGACCGCCATCTTCGTCTGTTTCCACCAGATTCCTGTATTCTTCTATCTGTATCGCAAGGCTCTCCCTTTGTACCACGACATAACCTTCCTCCAAAATATCCATCGCCATCTCATAATCGCCTGTATCTGCGTATGACCTGGCATAAGCAAGATATGCCTGCTCCAGACCGCTTAACGCTTCCTCAGATTTCGGCTCAATTTCCAACGCCAATGTATACTCCGCAATGGCCTGCTCGTAATCCAAATCGGAAAGGTATTTTTCCGCCGCCTCTATATGTCCGTTATATTCCTGCCGTTTCTGGGCGCTTTGGGCATTAAGACCAATGATGCCTATTATCACCAATAAGATAATTATCAGCAGCCCAATCCGCACGCCCTTTTTCTTTAGCAGCTCTTTCACTTTGATATTCCTCTCTTTCCCGAATAAGTAGGATAACTTTATATATATTGTAAAATAATATTCCCTCTCCTGTCAAATCCTGCATCTTCTGTCAGCCTTCCTTGAGGCCTCCTGAAAAAGCGCACATAATTCTGCAATAAAAATGCTAAGTCATAGATTTTAACCTATGGCTTAGCACCCTTAAACAATAGTTATTCCTCTTCATATTCGCAAATATATCCTACTATACCCGCGTAAAAATCCGCCACTGACATCAGATTGTTCCCCACATCATTCCATCCCCAACGACCTTCCTTACTTACGTAAAACATGTTCATATACATTTCCATGTTGCCCGCCTCGCCGGAATAACTGGGTTCCCCGCTAAACCAATAAGACCGGTAGGGCTCTTCCTCATTTAAAATGATATCCCCATAAGTCCCGTCTTCTAAAACCCAGCGATAGTCTTTCGACTCTCCGGAACTCCTTGCCCCGCCAAGCCAAAAAATAATATTCGTTTTACCCTCATCTTCAATCTGCTGCAAAATTGCCTGATATTCTTCGTCTGAGTTAATTCTGACCAGATATCCCCCCCTGTCAAGGCAATTCTGATAAGCCTGTGACCAGGTGACATCCTCCACAATCAGCTCATAGGTATGTACTTCCTTTTGGGAGACCTCTTCCGGCGCATTCCCCTCCGGCATATCCTGTCCTGATTCCCCTTTCTCTGCATCAGCTTTTTCTTCTTCCTTTTTCTCGCTGATTTCCCCATCCGGCTGGTTTACGTTTAACTTTTGGAAAACAAACCACCCGCCTGTCCCGGCGGCCGCCAAAATACACAAAAGAAGGATTCCAAAGGCCAATGCCTTTACGCCTTTCTTTTTCCCCTGACCTGCTGCTTTCGTCTTTACATCAGGCGCTGTGACTGGACGGTTCACTACTCCTGTCGGCGTTCCGCAGTTTACGCAGAATGCCGCACCTTCTCTCAATTCTTTTCCACATTTTATACAGTACATGTCCATCCCCTTTTAAGCGATTAACCAAAAGGCCTGCCCCTATTCTTTCTTTATCAATTTCAATTCTTTACCTGCAATTGACACCGTCATGGAGGCGCCCTCTATTTCATAGTCCATATTCAGGCCAACTGCATCTAAAATCGAATTACCGGATTCCGGCTTTAACTGCAATGTGTCATTATCCACTTCCGAAAAAGCAAATGCATCTACCGACAAAGTATCTTCCAATCCTGAAATACGCAGTTTCCCGTCCTTATTAAAGGTAAAGGAGATTGCCCCGGAGCTGTCTGTCCATGTCCCATAAAGAGAATATATCTGCACCACATCAAGCGCATCTTCTGCCCAGGCTCCCAGTTCTTCTCCCACGCTTCCCTCATCGGAACCTCCCGAACCGGAGTCTCTCACATCAGAACTACCCGTACGGTAAAGTGTCATATTTTGCCCCGCAATGCTTATATGTAAGGTGTTTCCAGCAATTTCATATTTCAAATCAAATCCAAGGCCTGCCAGTCCGGCTGCCTGCAGATGTAAAACGCCTTTTTCTTCCGTAAACTGAAAAGCGTCTGCACCAAGTATATTATTGGCTCCCGAAATCCGCAAATTGCCATCCTCATTGAAAGTAAAAGTTATGGTCTTATTTGCATCCGTCCAGGTTCCATAGATATTTGTCCTTTTTTTCACAGCCCCAACTACGATAACAGCCGCAATGACCATAAGGACAAGCAGTAAGAAAATTCTCCAAAAAATTTTAGATGATTCCTTACCATTCTTCTTCGGTACCGAATCAGGCTTCTTTTGATTTATCGCAGCGTCAGGCGGTTTCATCATGGGTGTCCGCACTGTATTTACATTTTTCCTTAACGCATTTCCACATTTATTGCAAAAACCGGCAGTATCCGGCAACTGTGCCCCGCATTTTTCACAAAACATATTGTTTTCTCCTGTTCGTGTATTAAAGAAATTCCGTTACTGTAATTTTGTACCGCAGTTCTGGCAAAATACATCCCCGTCCGCAATTGCAGAACCGCAATTCGGGCATAAGGCTGAACCGGAAGCTACTGCCGGACTCGGACTGACACTGTTTATCGCCACATTAAGACTGCCTGAAATCAAATTGATTTCTTCATCATAGCGGTCTGTCATTTCTTTTTTCTTTGCTTCCTGAACTGCAATTTTATTCGCAAATCCCTTCACCCGATTCCAATAATCTGTTAAATCTGCCTGTGTCCCATCTTCACACCAGATGCCGTACGCATACTCTCCCGCTTCTAAAAAAAGCGTCCTCTGTTCTGACTGTAAATTAGCAATCTCTCCATTGATAGACGCTAAAACAGACTGCTTTCTGATTTCCAGGCTTTTGATTTCTTTCTTTAAATTTTCTTCTCCCTCATCTTTTCCTAATATTTTGTTTAATAATGCCATTTATTTTTCCTCCGTCTGTACTTTTCTCTTTCTGTTACTTTCTTATCACTTCACACTTCCATGGGAACGCCTCTGACCTGTTTCCATCAATCTGTCCGGCAGCTCTATGCCTGTCAGATTACTGTATTCTTAAAATACTATCCAATCTATTCTTCCCTTTCCGTTATACCTCTCTTTTCATATTCGTCTTCATCGATTATTACAAAACCAGATATGCTCTTGACATTCCAGTTCCCGGTCAGTTCTTTATCCTGAATTTTTCCTGCGAAGTCTCCACTTCCATCACGGGTCAATTTTAAACGGACATGTCGTCTGCCTCTTATAGAATACACCTTCCTGTCAAATGGTGATATCCCCGAACTCTCAATGACTTCACAATCAATTTCTACAACAACATCTTCGAAATGATAATAATCAATATAAAGACCCAACGGTCCCATAATTCTTCTTATGTACGTACCATGTCCCCCGTAATGACCAGCAGTTTCCAAATACTCTTCCCAATTTTCTATATCCAATGCGACTCGCAATTCCTTTCCGCAAATCTCACACATTCCCGTACTACTGTCCATTCTATGTCTGCCCAAACTTACCTCCATGTGACATCTGTTACACGTTCTCAACTCCATACATGTAGCATCTGCACAATCATGTCCCAATGCTTCCTCTGTTTCCCCGCATCTTTTGCAGGTTCCGCTCTGTGTGCAGGTTGCTTCTTCCCAATCATGTCCTCCCCATGATTCCCCTTCTGTTTTTTTGCATCTTTTACAGGTTTTGGGCTGTGTACAGGTCGCTTCTTTCCAATCATGCCCCTCCGATGAGTCTTTTCCTCCCAATGATTCCCCTTCTGTTTCCCCGCACTTTTTACAGGTTTTGGGCTGCATACAGGTCGCTTCTTCCCAATCATGTCCTCCCCACGATTCCCCTTTTGTTTCCCCACACTTTTTACAGGTTGCGGGCTGTGTACAATTCGCTCCTTTCCAATCATGCTCTCCCCCCAATGAGCCCCCTTCTGTTTCCCCGCACTCTTTACAGGTTTTAGGCTTTGTGCAGGTCGCTTTTTCCCATATATGCCCTAACGCTTCTCCATTTATTTTTTCGCATCTGCTGCAAATTGATGGTTCTGTGCAGGTCGCTTCCTGCCAGTCGTGCCGTATATGAATCAAATCATAATAATCTAATAGCCAAAGCACATAACACCCTAAAACTACTATAGAAACCGCTATTGCAAGCTTCTTTACAGGTATCCTCCAAAACTTCTTTTCAGGTTCCTCCGCTTTAACGCTATTTTGCTTCCTGTTTCCACTTTTTTCTAATTTATGCCCGCAGTTACCACAAAACATTGCGGTATCCGGCAGTTTTTTACCACATTTTGGACAAAACATTTTTATCTCCTGATTATCTTACATCCACTTGGAAATGTACTCTCGCTTATTTTCGTCTTTTTCGGTATCTCAATACTTTTCAGACTGCTGCATTCTGAAAACGCATGCTTCCCTATCTCTGTCACGCCTCCCGGTATCTCTATATTTGTCAGACTACTGCAGCCACGAAACGCTTCTTCTCCTATCTTTGTCACCCTTCTCGGTATCTTTACACTGGTCAGACTACTACAACCCCAAAACGTAAAATCACTTATCGCTGCCATATTTCCTTGTGGCAGCTTTATGCTTGTCAAACTACCGCAGCTATGAAATGCACCTTCTCCTATCGTTACCACCCTGTCCGGCAGCTCTATGCTTGTCAGACTGTCGCATCGACGAAATGCACCTTCTCCTATCGTTGTCAGACTGTCCGGCAACTCTATGTTTGCCAGGCCGCTACAGGCATAAAACGCCTCCTCTCCTATTTCTGTTACCCCTTCCGGTATCTTTATACTTGTCAGACCGCTACACCCCATAAACGCGCGCGCCCCTATCGTTGTAACACTGTCCGGTATTTCTATACTTGTCAGACTGTTGCAGCCAAAAAATGTACCGTTCCCTATCACTGTCACTCCTTCCGGTATCTTTATACTTGTCAGGCTTCTGCAGTCCTTAAATGCATACTCATCTATCGTCGTAACACTGTCCGGTATCTCTATGCTTGTCAGGCTTTTGCAGTTCTTAAATGCATACTTCCCTATCGTTGTAACGCTGTTCGGTATCTTTATGCTTGTCAGGCTTCTACAGTCCTCAAATGCATACTCCCCTATTGTTGTAACACTGTCCGGTATCTTTATATCTGTTACGCTTTTATTGACCTTAAACTCACTCTTCCCTATCTCTGCTACTCCTTCCGGTATTTCTATACTTGTCAGATTGTTATCACCTTTAGCTTCACTCTTCTCGGTCTTTATCTCTTCTTCCGGCAACTCTATACCTTGCAGGCTGTCATAATCCCCAGATACTTTCTCCTCTGTCTCAGTTGCATTAGAAAATAAAAAAAACAATCCTAACAATATACAACATCCCAAAAGAGGCATTACTACCTTCTTCTTTTTTAAAGTTCTGACATATTTCATTCCACTCTTCTCTGCAATCTCAAATTTGTGCCCACACATACCACAAAACTTTGCAGTGTCAGATATACTATTTCCACATTTTGGACAGAACATTTTTATCTCCCACTTCTTTAATATTTATCTCCCGTCATAAGCGCTTTATCCCGAAACTTAAAACACATAGTTCTCATATCCATGCGCTAAATCCCCGCTGAGAAAGTCGCTCCTGATTCTTACGGCATTGTTATATAGCTGCAATGCCACATTATCACTTGTCATGTCCTCCCCTGACGGCGAATGTGCCTCTATTACCACATTGTCCATCACATACACGGTGGCATGCCCCTCCCGAATGTAGATAGGATTTCCTTCCTTATCATATATCCACAGATAACGCTCCCCCTGGTAATTTGTCTTTAATCGTTGTTCTGCAAAAATAAACGGGTTTGAATCCATTCCCCGATAATAAACGATGAAATTTCCCACACCATACGCAGTTACGCTGGATGTTCCGGAATATACAGGTTCATGGAGGCCATAAATCATGCTCCAGTACAGATAATCAATATAAGCATCCATCAAAGAAACATATTTTGCATATTGCTCCTCAACAGAGTATCCGCCTGGCAATATACCAATCTCCATTCCTTCATCCAAAAGGGCATAGCATTGGTCTAATTGATACTTTAAAGTCCCTATATAATTTGTCTCATTATCAGATAATGTATTTTCCCAGAGCAAGATTGCTGTCTTTAAATCAGAGGAATACCTGGATACCGCGTCTAATAGCGCAACCACCGCTCCATATATCTCGTCCTCATCAACAGCCAGTTTATTATCTTCCGTTTCTGTAATTTCTTTAAACTCAGCTCCATATAATATATCAAAATTATTTTTTGCCCTGCATACTTCCAGATACGAGTCAGCCAGCGAATTTTCCAGTTGCCCATAAAATTTGATTTTCTCCTGCTGGATTGCCATCTGGCTATCTTCCAGTCCTTCGCCTGCCATAGAGCCCAAAAGTTCCCCGAACATTTTTTGTGTGAGAAGCCCTGTCTGTTCCGTATACTTTTGCTCCGTTTTATACCCGGCGACATCATAACAGGCCTGCAGGCCCTGTATATTAAAATTTCTAAAATGGAAAACATTCTGTTTACATTCGCTGCTTATTTCAAATCCGCTGTTCTTGCTCAAAGCATCCAATGCCAATATCATGCTATTTTCATAATTCCATTTTTCAATAAGCTCATCCAGGATAATTTCCTGTTCCAGTTTTTTCTTTTCATG
>OFHA01002450.1_pt1 | contig 10851 bp, 10 predicted proteins | sample 1521891 | NCBI WGS metagenome assembly OFHA01 (sample SAMEA3504089, study PRJEB24116) | mouse gut metagenome | biome: mouse gut; feature: mouse-associated habitat; material: faeces | place: Denmark | collected 2011 | reverse complement strand
TTTGCCGTCATAATAGGAAAACCCATTGGGATCGTTCATCCAGCCTGTTCGTGCGGACAAATGAAACGCTGGCCGTTCCTCTTTTGCTATCATTTTTTCTGAAGTTTCTTCATATCTGCGTGCATCCCGCAATACTTGACTTATCATATCTGACCTCCATGTGTTTTATAAGCTGCATATTGATAGTTATTAGTTGGACAATTTGTTATTCTTGCTGCGATATTCTTCGGGTGTCATTTGGTACATTTTTTTGAAGTACTGAATAAACCGGGAAACATCATTATATCCTGACAGCATTGCCACATCACTGATTTTTAACAGATCGCTTTCCAACAATTCCTTTGCTTTGCGCATACGGTATTCCATCAAATAAGCAGAGAAGGTTTTGCCGGTTTCATTTTTGAAAAGCCTGCTAAGATAACTACTGTTCATGAAATATTTGTGCTCTGCAAGCTCTCCAATAGAGATATTGTTCTGGTAATTTTGTGCGATATCCGTCAAAATTTCTGTGACAATATAATGATATTTTTTGGCTTCCTGTTCTTCACACATTGTTTTTACTATCGTGACAACATAATCCTCGATTTCTGCCAATGTGTTGTAGCGATACAGATCGGTTCGATAGGAAAACAGCATATATCCTGGGTTGCCATCATTTTCTTTGCTGTCTGTTCTGCAAAAAAATCGATACAATAGATTAAAAATACCGCTGATTGTGACATATAACGTATAGGAATTCCGACAGCACCCTAGAATCTGTCTAGTGAGTTCTTCTGCCTGTGTACATCTTCTTTCTGCAATCGCGCTTTCAAGTGTCTGCTCGTTTTCTTTATCAAGCAAATTTTCCGGCCGGAAATCAGAGGCAAATACAAAGACTTTTCCCCAGCCTTCAATCAGCCGCTGATTAATTGCATAAACTGCTTCTTGATATGCTTTGGGGCAATGTTCGATCTGTGTATGTTCTAGGCTGATGCCCACAGTGACTTCGCCAAGTCCCAAAAGCTTTGCCTGACTGACAAAACTGTTCAGCTCTGTGACAATTGCTGTTTTATCTCCAAATAAAAGCAGCACATTTTCCTGAAAGCGTTTAAAATAAAACCACTCTCCCAGAAAGGGATCTTTTAGACGTTGTATCAGTTTTTCAGCCTTCGAATTTGCAGTCCAGTCTTCTCTTGTGATACTTTGAATGACTGCCATATAAAAGACTGAATTATCATTTCTTTGAAATACAGGTTCTAAAAAAAGCTTTTTCCAGTCCTCATGGGTTGCTATTTCTTCGATACTTAAGAATTGCAGTGCCTTTTTTGACATAATATTCTGCATCTTTGCCTGATATTTTTTTCGTCCCCTGCTGATTTTATCCAGCGCTTCTTTCAATTCTTCTTTCTGTACAGGCTTAACCAAATAATTGCTGACACCAAAACTAATCGCTTTTCGTGCATATTCAAATTCATTGTATCCTGATATAATAATAACTTCAATGCCTGATTCTTGTTCAAACAAATATTGTGCTAGATACAGTCCGTCCATTTCAGGCATTTTCACATCTGTGAGCAGGACATCTGCTTCGTTGGGATGGGCTTCTAAATATTCCAACACCTGGACGCCGTTTTCAAAATCCCCTAGAATTTCTGCTTCTGGATCAGCTTGAAGTACCTTCTTTGCCATCGCTTTTCGTGCATAATATTCGTCGTCTGCAATTAAGACTTTCAATATCGTTCCACCTCCTTGTCTTCTTCCAGCAAATGGATACGAATCTGGACTTCTGTATAGCAGCCCTCTTTGCTTTTCACCTGAATCCCGTATTCTTTTCCATATAAATTTTTAATGCGTGCATTTACATTTCGCAGTCCGATTCCTTTATCTACATGATTTACCAGTGTTCCGGTATTGGTTTGCGCAAGCTCATGATTTAAGGCTTCGACCTGTTCTGGTTTCATTCCTACTCCATTATCACAGAGCCGAAAAATAATATCCTCTCCATATTTTTCGGCAATGAGGCAAATCGTGTTTATTTTTTTCATTTTTCCAAATGCATGCTGCAGTGAATTTTCTGCCAGCGGCTGAAGCAAAAACTTTAACATTTTTTGATGTTCTACTTCTGGTGAGATCGTATAGTCAAATTGATATTTACCTGGAAAACGAATAGATTGTATTTCCAAATAATTTTTAACATGCTGGATTTCTTTCTTTACAGGTACAATATCATCTCCTTTAATATTGTACTGAAACATATTGGACAGATTATCAGCAATTTTTACGATATCATCAATATCCGATAAGGCAGCAATAGAACTGATGGTGTTTAATGTATTGTACAAAAAATGAGGATTGATCTGGAACTGCAGCATCTTTAGTTCCGTCTGCTTTTGGTTAATCTGATAGATATAGATTTTTTCAATGCTGTCATTGATTCGTTTCCCCATTTCATTATAGCTTCGGAAAAGCAAACCCATCTCATCTTGCCAATGGCGTTCAGCTTGTTCTAGGAGATTGACTTTTCCTTGATCAACCTGTCCCATCGCTTCCGCCAGTATCATAACCGGACGGCTGATTTGATTTGCCAGATAAATTCCTAGAAAAACGGCAGCTATCAGAAGCACCATCATAGCGCTAAAAATTCCAACCATATTTTTCCATCCAGAGGCATAAATATTGGGCAGAGGTGTCCAAGTAAAAATTTTCCAGTTTGTTGTCTGATTGCGGATTGCCGTTACCAGACATCTGCTGCCGCGAATGCTGAGCTCTTTGCCTCTTATTTCTTCTGACCTTAAAAAGTCGCGGATTTGTGTTTCTTCCGTTTCGCTCAATTGTGTCCAAAATTGTTTTTCTTGGCTGTCCGAATCATAAATCACATTTTGGTTTTCATCAAAAATGAGAAGGCTCGTCTGTGTCGTACTTGGTTCAATCAGACGATCAAGCATCTGGCGAATATTAGAGAAGTTTAGGTCAATATAGAGTGTTCCAATATAGTTTTCCTGATTGATGTCATATATTTTGCTGATACTTGTTACCAGTTCATAGGGGATTAAATAAATTTCTTCTTCATACACGCCAGTATAATATACCTTATTTTTGTCAGTCCAGTCCTGTATTTTATCAATTTCCCCCATTTTTTCAATGTATGTTTCATTTTTGGTCTGTACATTCGAATATATTTCTCCATATTCATTCACGATGGTGGCGCGCAGAACGTACTGGTTCATATTTGTCATATGGTTTAAGGCGCGTTCAATATAATCGTTTTCATCAATGAGCTCGGCCTGTGTTTTATCCGCCATGCTGCGCCGAATGATATGTTTGATATTGTCATCTATAAAATGCAGAAAACGGATCCTGTCCATATTGGACACGATCACGTCTGTGCTCATACTGACCTGTTCTCCAAACTGATGCATATAGCTATAACTTTCTTCGACAGCACTTTCCATGCTTTTGAGAAAGTAAATTCCTATCAGAAGGCAGGAAATCCCAATAAATAAGATATAAGAACTAAGAATCTTCTTTTTGAAAGACAGCTTCTTAAAAAAATCAGGCATTGAGTTCCTCCCATCGGTCAAACAATTTTTTGTTTGGCTACAGCCTGCAATTTTGCAGACTGTAGCTGTTTGTTGTTGTCGGTTGATAATAAAAGTAACAGTGCTCTTTCATTATTAGGATGGCCATGCGGCCTGCAATCATTCATCGTTTCTTGTTGTCAGTTTACTATATTTATTTTTTTAGGGCAAGTGTTGTTCGATTAGGATTTGACAGCGCCTGCAGTCAAACCTTCCACGATATTCTTCTGTGCAACGAAATATGCAATCAATACAGGAACCATTGCAATGAGATAAGATGCAAATGCCATATTATAATCAAAAGAATACTGTGATTTAAAATTGTACTGGAACAAAGGTAATGTCCATGTATCCGGCAGTTTATTCAGAATCATCAATGGCATCTGGAAATCATTCCATACCCACAATGCATTTAATACCAGGACTGTTGTAGTCATTGGTTTGAGCAATGGAAGGACAATTTTCACATATGCCTGAACAGTGGTGCAGCCGTCAATATATGCTGCTTCCTCTAAGTCTACAGGTACATTCTGGATATAGTTTACCAGTAGGAATACACCCTGCATTGCTGCATATGTAACATGAAGCAGAATCAATCCAAATTTATTGGACAACCCTAATCCGCCCATAAACTGTACAAGGGGAACCATGATAACCTGGAACGGAACAAACATTCCAAGTACAATAAATCCAAAAATAAACTTATAGTACACATGTTGTTTCATATTACGCGCTACAGCGTATGAAATCATTGTCACCAGAATATAAATCAGGACCAGTGAACTAACAGTAACAATCACAGAATTCATAAAGTATTTAAAATATCCAGCTTTTGCAAAAACGGTTTTAAAATTCTCTAAATAAAGACTTTTAGGAAAAGAGAAAAAACTTTGTGCAGATTCCTGTGGTGTTTTAAAGGCAGTAATTAAAGTTACATAGAAAGGGAGGAGAATAATTACTGCCCCTGAAATAGCTAATACATATGATACGATTTTACTTAACAGCGCTTTTGTGTTTGTCATGCTAATCACCTACTTTCTTACCATTTGACATCCGCATTGTTATTACAGATACCATTGCAATGATAATAAACAAAATCATGGATTCTGCCACAGAATATCCAAATTTACCTTCCTGCATAGCATGATTATAAATCAAAATACCTACTGATTCTGTAGACTGCATAGGACCGCCGTCTGTCATAGCCTTGATATAATCAAAGGTTGTCAAACCACCCTTGACACAGGTAACAATGACGATATTTAATACAGGAATTAAATATGGAATTGTGATTGTCTTGAACTTTTCCCAAGAGGTAGCGCCATCAATGGAAGCAGCTTCATATAAATCCGCAGGAACACTTTGCAGTCCTGCAATGAGCAGAACAATCGGGGTTGCACAGCCCTGCCACAAGTTTACAATCAAAATCGCATACATTGCCAATTTGGGACTGCCCAGCCAGCTTGAACGGAAAAGTTCCCATCCAGTCGCTTCGCCAATTGCCGGAATCATACGATAGAACAATTCATTCCAGATCAAACCTACTGTTACAAGGCTTAGTACAGCAGGAAGAAAATAGATAGAGCGAAGAAAGCGTTGTCCTTTTAATTTCTGATTTAGGATAATAGCAATAACAAGCGATATGACAACGGTTGCAAGTGTCAACAAAAATGTATATTTAAAATTGAAGAATAGCGCATTGCGAAAACGTTCATCTTGAAAAATTTTAATATAATTTCGAATGCCTATAAAATTATAATCTGGGCTGGTTCCTGACCAGTCTGTAAAGCTGTTTTTCATTCCCATCAAAAGGGGTACGACGAAAAACAGGCAGTACATCAAAAGAATTGGCAGTGTAAACAAAAACAGTACTTGATTTCTCTGCATTCGTTTTGGTTTTTTCATCAAAATCACTCCTATTATAAGTTCCGCATTCTTCCGTATGATACCATTTCGGCAGAGCATTTCTATTCTCATATTCGCATAGAAATGCTCTGGGCATCATACGGAAAAATGCTGTTTTTGGGGTTTCTTATTTGGGGCTTTATTCGCCATAAAGCTCTAAGAATTCATCTTTGTTTTCAGCAAATGTGTTTGAGAGCTTTGATAAAAATGTAGTGACATCTTCGCCGCCTTCTGGTACAATTACCTTTTGAATGGTGTTTTGCCGTTCGTCAGCAACTGCCTTTGGAAGTGCAGTAACCTGCAGTTCACCTTTGCCGCTGTTTACTAAGTCTACGATTCCCTGTGCATCAGGAATATTTGCAGTAACATCTTTCATACAAGGCAGTGAATAGTCATTATCTACATATAACTGAACCATTTCCTTCGATGCTGCAAACTCTACAAATTTCTTTGCTGCATCAGGATTTGCACACTTTGCAGAAATTGCAAGGTTTACATCAATTCCCATGCTTACTTTGGTATCTCCGCTGTTGCTTGGGAAAGAAAACATACCAACATTCATATCTGGGTTAGCTTTTTTGATAGATGGAAGTGCCCAGATGCCTTGCATAAACATGCAGGATTTGCCAGTTGCAAAATCACTGATTGCTTGGTCATATCCAAGTGCAAGTGTGTCGCCCTGTCCATACTTGCGAATATCAATTACCTTTTGCAGAGTTTCATTGAACAGTGCATCATCTTGGAATGTTGTTGTTCCGTTGGCGATATCCATATAAACTGGTTTTCTATCGCCTCTGGCAGAACCATCAATATTGTCTTCCCAGCATTGTACAACTGTCCAGGAATCTTTGTCAGGGAACAAAAATGGTGTTTCGCCATCTGCCTGCATTTTGTCTGCCAATGCAATCAACTCGTCATATGTAGTTGGCACAGCGTATCCTTTTTCATCAAATTTGTCTTTGTTATAGTAAACACCGCTGAAGTTTGCAGAAATAGGAACAACATAATTCTTTCCTTTAAATTTGATTGCTTCCTGATAATTGTCAACAACTTGATTCAAACAAGCCATTCCTGTTAAATCCAGAAAATGTCCTTCTTTCATAAACTGCATGGTATTGGAGTCCTGCATACCGCCTACCTGGATAATGTCTGGCAAATCGCCAGTTGCCGCACGGGACATCAATACGCTGGTCGAATCTGGTACAATATTTTGTTTTACCACAATTTCTTCCTGGCTTGCATTAAATTCTGAAATAATCTTGTCAAAGGTGTCTGCTGCTTCTCTTTTTTGTGTAAAAAATTCCAATTCGATTTTTCCGGAACCGCTGCTTGCGCTTTTTCCGTCACTGCTCCCATTTCCTGAACTGCTGCATCCAGCAAGCGTTCCGATTGTCAATACTGTGCTGATAAACAAAGCTATCATTTTTTTTGCCTTCATTATCGTCGCCTCCCTGTTTTTATTGTTTTTTAATATTTGGTAAATTTATTATAACAAACTGCTATTGTTCCGTATATGCGGCATTATACCTGTTCATATGCCTGTTTTTACCAATCCAAAAACAAATATGCAGATTTTTACTTTTTTAAGGAATGTCTGTAACAGGAAGCCGAAGGCAGAACTGTTACAAATTGAGAGTGCAAAAAATCCTAATTTTAACCCTCTTTGTAGCTCCATTGTTCAAAAAACGGCAGTTTTGATTGTTATTTCAAAACTGCCGTTAGGCTGTCGTATTTTGTTTAGGTATATGAACCCAGTTTGCCGATACAATTTGCTGATTATTCCACATGCCATGATTCAAATATGGCGGAACCTTGTATCACCATAATCGGGCAGCCATAGTTCTCCTGCAGCAGATCCCTGATACTCCCAAAATAATCCGGTGAAATCAAATAATTGTCACGTTTCAATACATTGCAATGAGCTGTCACTCGAATCAAAAGCAATTTTCTTTCTTCTGTGTCGAAACCGCATACTTTCAATATGCCGGCTCTTTTATCCAAATTGATATTATCCTCTCGTCTATTAACGCCAATATCTACTTCTACATTGTCCCACCCTGTCAGAACCGGGTGCATATCATTCTTTGCACTATGTACTGCCATTAAAATATTACTGCATACCATTTCAAAATATTCTTTTGAAGCATCCACATTTGGCGCAGAATGACAATGTGAAAAACACAACATTATTTTATCACATGTGACTTCCAGAACATTGCTCACTTTAGTCCGCAATATATCAGCCAGTCCCTTCTTAAATCCGATACTGTCAATTGTAATCAGGCAGTGGCGATTTCCACTTTCCCATATTGACACCTGCGCAAATAATGGTTTCAATACTCCTCTGGACATATTATCCATTCTGTTGAACCCAATCAGCTGCATCGGAATCCGGGGCGTTATATCTGTTTGTGCATATCCTAATTTTATCATAATCATATTCCCCCATCGCTCTGTTTTAAATGTACATTTCTATTGACAACAATTTATTACTTTAATTTATTATAACATCACTTTACAACTTTTCAATCATCTAACTGGTCAGGACACCCGGAACCGGGGAACTTTCACAACATTCATATGTATTGAAAGCATTTTTCACTTTGGGTCTTGCCTTTCAGGCTGTCCTGATATATAATATCGTACTGGAAACAACGTTGCTCTTTTGCCACCGGGTAAAGAGATTTTGCGTCAGACTTTCTATCGTCAGGTCATAGAAGATAGAAAGTTCTGACTTTTTTGTTTTTAAGGGGATGTGTATGAAAGTAAAAACACTACGAAAAGAATTTTTTCAATATGCATTATTAAATATATGTGGTATGACCGGCTTATCGTGTTATATACTTGCTGATACCCTTTTTATTTCAAACGGTCTGGGTGCAAATGGTCTGACTGCGCTTAACCTGGCTATTCCTGTTTATAGCTTTATTCATGGAATCGGTCTGATGTCCGGAATGGGAGGTGCAACAATCTATTCCATTTACAGAGGGCAAAAAATTCTGAAAAACTAACAAAACTATCAGGTGCTGACAAAGACGTTTTTCATATGACAAAAACATATTTACAGGTTATTTTACTTTTTGCTCCGGCATTTATGGCAAATGATACACTAATCTGCTTTGTAAGAAATGACGGAAATCCTAAATTGTCTATGATTGGTATGTTGACGGGAAGTTTCTCAAATATTATTTTAGATTATATATTTATTTTTCCTCTTAAAATGGGGATATTCGGTGCAGTATTGGCAACAGGATTAGCACCTGTCATTTGTCTCATTGTTTTATCTAAGCATTGGCTTACAAAACAAAACCAGTTTCATTTCGTGCGGATAAAGCCTTCCTTTCGATTGATAGGAAATATCATTTCATTAGGTGTTCCATCCTTTATCACTGAAATGGCTTCGGGAATTGTAATGATAGTTTTTAATACGATTATCCTACACTTGCAGGGGAATATCGGTGTAGCGGCTTATGGTGTAGTTGCAAATTTATCACTTGTGGTTATTTCGATTTATACCGGAATAGCACAGGGAACACAGCCAATATTAAGCAGGGTATACGGATATGGAGAGCATGAAAGTCAGAAACAGATTTTGAAATATGCCTTAAAAACCATGTTAGTTATATCGTTTGGTATTTACCTGTTTTTTTTACTTACAGCCAATCCAATAGTAAGCATATTTAACAGTGAGCAAAATATGCAGTTGCAGGAAATCGCAACAGCGGGATTAAAATTATATTTTACTGCTATTCCATTTGTTGGGTTTAACATCATTATATCTGCATATTTTGCATCAACAGAAAAAGCCCTGCCTGCACAAATCATTTCATTGTCAAGAGGATTTTTAATGATAATCCCTATGGCATTTTACCTGTCTTTTATATTAAAAATGACAGGTGTATGGCTTTCTTTTCCAGTTACAGAGTGTCTTGTCACTTTAGCGGGCATTGCATTATATATTAAATTAGAAAGAGGTAAGAAAAATGTTTAGAGAAATGCGTAGGAAAAAGCAAATATTATCCGAAAAGGAATGTGTTGAAATCTTAGAAAAAGGAACAGCCGGTGTATTAGCTTTATTAGGAGATAATGATTACCCGTATGCAGTTCCAATCAGTTATGTATATTACAATTCTAAGTTGTTTTTTCATGGTGCAAAAAGCGGGCATAAAATAGACGCAATCAAGAAATGCAGTAAAGCGTCTTTTTGCGTAATCGACCAAGACCATATTGTGCCGGAGGAATACACAACTTATTTCAGAAGCGTAATTGCTTTTGGCAAAATTCATATTATGGAAGATGAAACGGAAATGAAAAACGCAATAGAACGGTTGGCAGTAAAATACTATCCAACTGATACAGAAACAAATCGAAATACTGCAATTAACATGGAATGGAAGCCTTTGTGCATGATGGAATTAGACATTGAACATTTATCCGGGAAAGAAGCAATAGAGTTAGCCAAAACAAAACAATAGATTACATATCCTGTTTTACAGGGATAAAGTATCTAGTAATATTTATAAAGGCGGGAGCATGGGAAAATTACTACTGCTGACGCTTAATGAACACGAGGAAAAAGTGATTGACAAAATCATAGCGGCAATATCTGACTGTATATCGCTTGAGTCCGTGCAGACTATCCCCGTCCCTGCTTCTGTATTATCCTTTACGGGACTGGAAATAAGGCTGCACCAATGTCGGGTATTAAGCTACAAGTAATATAGAAGGTTTCCGAGGAGAACAGGCAAGTGACCAATAAAAAAATCAGATTATCCAATTGGATTGATGAGGATTTATCAGGCACTGGCGGCATCCCCTTCCGGCAAAGTTGCGATAAAGTTGTCAACCGGTGAATCGAGCAGCAACTATCTTCGGACGGATCTGAATTGAAAGCATTCCAGAGGGAACGTATATTTTTGAGAAATAAGGGGTTCCTTACCCAATGTCCATGCAGAAAAAATAAACATAATATTTCAGATACAAAACACCAGTTTGGCATGAATGACAGCGATAAATCTGTTGCTCATATAAAACCGGTATTTTTGTGCAGGCAGAAGTCTGAGTGTGCGGATGGCGGATGGGTAGATGATATAAATTATTAGTGATCTGACAAGTATGCGCCAGAGTGTACTTGGTGGGCGTGGCTGGGCAGTCGGGCGGAGCCGGAACCATTATGGACTATGGGATTCCATATCTGCGGATCTGTATGCTGGGTTCGCTGGGTATGATGGGACAATGGGTATTTGACCGTTTTGTGATGGCGAGCGGCAAATCATCTTTATTCCTGTTTACGCTTTCTGCAGCTTCCATCACGAATTTAGTGTTAGACCCAATCCTTATTTTCGGATACTTTGGTCTTCCGACTATGGGGACGGCAGGGGCGGCTCTT
>OFHA01002446.1_pt1 | contig 10869 bp, 14 predicted proteins | sample 1521891 | NCBI WGS metagenome assembly OFHA01 (sample SAMEA3504089, study PRJEB24116) | mouse gut metagenome | biome: mouse gut; feature: mouse-associated habitat; material: faeces | place: Denmark | collected 2011 | reverse complement strand
TTCTATCCCCTTTGCACGGCATAATACCGACGATTTTTGAAAATGCCAAAAATGGACGCAAAAAAACAGGAAACCTTTTCTTGATTTCCTGTCTTGGTGTGCCGTTTCTATGTAGCGGCGGTTATTCAGTTTTCTGTTTGCTACAATTCTACAAAATGAAATTTACTCAATTCTAACTTCTACACCCTCAACTTCGACATAAACAGTTATATCTGTGTCTGTTTCATTTTGCATAGATATACCAACTTTGAACCATGCCCCTTTTTCAACGTCCATTTTTACTGGCATACCAGGCGTAAGATATGCTGGTTCATCATACGCATTTTCTTCTTTAACTTCGATTGGTTTTAACACTACTTCGGTATCTCCCAATCCCTCACCAGAAGAAATAGTAATCTTATTTCCGGTAGGGGATATTTCTTCGTCCGAATAAACGTATACCTCTGTGCTTCCGGCAGGAACGGTAATTCTAATCTTGTACAAATCATTCTTTCCGCAACCTGTTAAACCCAGCACGAAAACTAATGTTAAAATCAATGCAGTTACCTTTTTCATACAACCACACTCCTTTGTCATTGCTTTATTATATATCCGTTTTCCCAAAAATGAAAGCGATTTCTTATTCCCTCTGTTCATCAAAGCGGAACTTGAACAGGGCGGCAACAAGCCGGGATTTTATACTGTCCTCGGTGTCCCTGTCAATATGCCCGTTTTCAATGGCAGCAATTCGGATTCGCTTGCTGTAATGCCGTAAAACCTCGTTCACGGCTTCTGGCTCTCCGCTGGTTGCCCGGACAATCGTTTCATAGGGTAAAAGGTTCGGATTCCCCATGTGAAAGCACCTCCATTTCTTTGTGCAGAAGCTGTAAAGTCCTGCGGATTTGATACCCGGTCGTACTCCGGCAGCGTCCGTACATTTCCCCGATTTCCCGCTGTGTGTAATGCCCGAAAAAGTAAAGGAAAATGATTTCCCGGTTCTTCTCCGGCAGAGATAACAGGGCGGCGGCAAGCTCCCCATTGGTGAGGATAACTGTCTGACCGCATATCGTAATGGGGTATTCTTCATAGGGTGCTTCAAAATATTCGTCTGTTGTGCCTAAAGGGTAAAACTTTTCTTCTGTGAGGTATTCAAGGGATATTTCTTTTTGCCGCCGTCTGCTCCTGTCACGCCATGCGTTGATAGCCGCAAAGCGTATGACGGTCTTGCAATAGCCATTGAAAGTATACATGATGTGTTCTCTGTATGCTTCTGTGCAAGGCATAGATGATTCCCCCTTTCTCCCACATGGGGTATTTCATGCGACAGCACACTTGCTGCCGCCCCTTGGCAGTTTTCTAATTTATACCACCAGCAACATTAGCTTGCAGGCTTTTTAGCATTTGCAGAGTATCGTCCATATTATTTATATGCCATCTACCGGTTGCTCCCATAAATGCGCCGACCCCTTTTTTCGGCGACAGCAGACGTATTGTATCCGTGTCAGTCGTAATTGAAACCATATAATTGGTTCCTTTCTCTGTAATTTCTACGGATTGGACGGAAGAATAGGATAGCTGCAACGCTACTTTATTTTCCAACGAATAGTATGCGACAGTCCCGGCAGCAACACGCATATGCACTGGAATCAAAACCAACTCATTCTTGCACATCTGCAAAATATAAGGCTCTGAACTAAAGAAATGTGCCAACTTATCCCCTAAATTATCATTTGGCGCATATTCCACAAGGATTGCTCTGTTCCCGACAGGCTCTAAGCCTATTTCCATGAGGTACTTACGCCCAGTTTCGTCTAAAGTCATTTTTGCCATTTTTAATATCCTCCTTTTGCGTTGTGAAAGTATTTTCACTTCTATACAAAGTATAATTTATTCTTTCTAAATGTCAAGTATTTCTTCCAGACAGAAACAAATAAATAGCCATGCTCATTTTGGGTATTATGTGCATGGCTATTTATGCTGTGAGTGTGCAGGTTATCTGATTTTCCTCAAAATCAACAATGCAATATCAGCAGTTAAAAGAAAAAGAGTATAAACTGTCTGTATTACATTTGCCAACCGGACGATATTATCCATACACCACTCGAAGGAATATGCGGCAATATTCAGAAATACAAACAGCGCGGCAAAAGCAATCAAAGAAGCTGTGGCAATCAGCCCTCGCCCTCTCTCATCCTTTCCCTCTTTTGAAAAATAGAAAAATATAAAAAAGCCCAAAAAAGGAATCCAAGCCATGCATTTATCTGCAAAGAAATTCTGCTGTCAAATAAAATAGTCAGCCATTCAGCCATTTACTGCTCCTCCTTAAAGTCAAATAAATCTTCAATCGTAACCTCAAACACTTTTGCTATGCTGTATGCAAGCAACATAGAGGGATTATAGCGATTTCGTTCAAGCTGCATAATTGTTTGTCTTGAGACGCCCACCAAATCGGCAAGTTCTTGTTGCGTCATTCTCTTTGTGGCTCTGTACACATGGATTTTACTTTCAAACTGATACTTATTTTTGGACAATGGCCCGCCGCCTTTCTTTTGCGTTAATCTTATTCCGCAGATACGAGTATAACCTATTTCCTTCATTTTGTCGAATAAAGATTTTAAAAACACGGATATAGAAAAGCCCTGTCTTGTTCCTTTGTGTTTTAAAGCCCTGAATAAAATGCCATTGGCATTTCCCAAAACAGCAAGTGTCGTGCAGCCGGACGCATGGATATGGTAACGGGAAAAACCGCCATTTGTCCCGCAGGTCTGGATAAAAATACCATTTCTGAAACAAACTGTTTTCCCACAAGTTCAGACAGCTTTATCAAAGCCTGTCCTTCCTCCTGTGTTGATAATGACCATTCTTCTTCAAAGCCATCCGGCACCCATCCGGCCAGCCCGTGCCTAATCACTCACCAGCTCAATTCCTTCCACATCCGGCCGCACCGCCATCGAATAATTCGTATAATAAACTACAAACCCCGGTGCCGAGCCATTCGGTTTTTTCACATTCCTGCGCTGCAGATAATCAATCTCAACCTTTTCAGAATCACGCCCCTGCGAATAATACCCGGCCAGCATCGCAGCTTCTTCAAACGTGCGGTCAGGCAGCTCTGCCCCGTTTGTCTTGACAATCACATGGGAGCCCGGCATTTTTTTTGCATGGAACCACCAGTCCCCGCCGTTTGCCATTTTAAACGTCAGTTCTTCATTCTGGTAATTGTTTTTTCCAATGTAAATATCAAATCCATCCGAAGACCGGTAATGAAACGGCCTGCTTTTTGTTTTCTGTTTTTTCTCATGTCCCCTGCGCCGGATATACCCGTAATCCTTCAATTCCTCTTTAATCTGCACAAGGTCGTCTTCCTTTAATGCAATATCCAGAGACGACGCAATGGACTCCAGATGCTCCATTTCGGACTTCGTCTGGGCGGTGAGCTCCGTCAGGGCTTCGTTCGTGCGCTTGAGCTTGCTGTACCTGTCAAAATATTTTTTGGCATTTTCCGAAGCAGACAGCTGTGCATCAAGCGGAATCTGAATCATTTCATTGGTATAATAATTCAAAGCTTCCAGCACCCGGGCACCTTCTTCCAGCCCATAGCCGTAAGTATTGAGCAGCTCCCCGTATACTTTGTATTTCTCTCTTTTTTTCGTATCTTCGAGCTGTTTCATCTGAAGCTGGTATTTTTTGCGCGTGCGCTCCAATGCTGTCGAAACGATTTTGCGCAAATCCACGGATTTCTGGCGGATGCGGGTATAGGTGTCACGCGCGGCGAAATACGTTTCCAGTACAGCCGAAACCGATTCCTGCATCATGCATTCCAGATGGGCATACTGGCTCAGGCGGATAACCGAAAATTCCATGGGCCTTCGGTCTTCCATTACAATATTCGGCGTAAATTTTTCTTCCCGGATATCCTGCATCAGCCACAGGAAATGATTGGCAAGATGCTGTTTTTCCTGTTCGCTCAATCCTGCCACAGGCGTATCAGCATCTATCCCGCTGCGGTAACAGATTTCATTTGCCACACAGGGACTGATGCCGGTATAAGTGCCATAAACCGCTTTCGCAGCTGTTACCGGCCTGGCCAGCGCCTGTGTGAGAAATTCCTCCTTGTCTGCCAGCAGGGGATTTTTCTTTCCCTGGGTCGGGATAAAGTAATCGCGCCCCGGAAGGACTTCCCGCACAGAGCTGACCTGCGCCGGAACATGCTTGATGCTGTCGATAATCATGTTTTTTTCATCCACAAAAATCAGGTTGCTGTGCTTTCCCATCAATTCCATGGTCAGTGTTTTCCTGCGCACGTCCCCAAGGTCGTCCAGGTGCTCGATTTCAAAATGAATAATGCGCTCCATATCCGGCTGCCAGATTTTTACGATGCGCCCGTTTGCGATATGCTTTCTTAAAAGCATGCAGAAATTCGGCGCAGTCAGCGGGCCCGGCTTATTTGCCTGTGTCAGGTAAATTAGCGGCGGGGATGCGCTCGCCGATAAAAACAGGCGCTTCTGCCCGTCCGGTCCTTTCAGTGTCAGCAGCAGCGCATCTTTTTCCGGCTGCGCAATTTTATTAATACGTGCATGCAGCACGGTTTTGTTCAGCTCCGATACGAGCCCTGCAATTACAATTCCATCAAAAGCCATGATAAATCACTCCTTTCTACGGAATTGTACCGCATCCTGAAACATACCGCAAGGGGTTTGTGAACAGTAACAAAATTCAGACAGAAACAGAAATATGCATGCCCGGTTCCGGCTTATTTGCCGCTCCTGCCGATTTGGTATAAATGACAGGCTCTGGCGAAACCGTATCGGAAGCTGTTACATCTAAAACCGTACTGTCTGAGCCGCCGTTTTCTTTCAGAAGCACCCTGCCGTCTTCGCTGATTTCTATACTGTCTGCGTTTTCATCTCTGTTTTCCCCTGTCTTTTTTTCCAGTTCTTCCAGTTCTTCCCTGCGTTTTTGAATGGCAGCCTCACGGTCTGCTTCTGCTTTTTCTTTTGCCTGCCTTGCGTCTTCTTCCATGCCTTTATCAGCGATTTCCTGATATTCTTCTGTTTTGTCTGAAAAATCACCGACATATTCCATGGCCCGTTCCATAACGGCTGTATCACCCCTGCGCCTTGCATCCTTATAGACACGGAATGGGGTCTGAAGAAGTTTCATATTTGTATCTGCTCCTGCAAGACCTTCCATTGTTTTCACATGCATGAACAATCCCTCCTTCCTGTATGCCGCAAAATCCATTTTTAAAACAGTACGGATCAGCTGGTAAAAGTGGTATGCTGGCGCCGGTATGTGTCGTTATCTTTTCTGCTTAATTCACTCTGCACCTGTGCCAGCTTTTTCTCCAGTTCCCGGATTTTTTTCTCATCGTCTCCGGCTGCATTTATCTGCTGCTCCAGCTGTTTTTCTTTCTCTTTCAGCTTCCTAATTTCCCGGTCAGGCTTATCCGTATTTCCAATGCATATCTCTGCCGGCTTTCCTTCATTTTCTCCAGATGCCTCCAGCGGCTTTTTATCCCCGTCTTTTTTTGGAACATCCGGGCTTTCCTGCGGCTTTTGTGCGTCCTCGCTGGATTTTTCCGGTTTCTCATAAAAGATTTTCCGCCTGCCCTGTTCATCCTGTCCTATCCGGTAAAGTCCTGCTGGTTTCGCACCTGACTGTCCGCTGCTGATATATGCATCCTGCCGGACAGGCTTTTCACCGGATAATCCTGCATGCTCCTGCTTTTTTTCCGTTTTCTGTGCGCCGCCTTCTTGCTGCGACTGCTCCAGTAACTGTTTTTCTTTTAACTGCTGTGCATAGCCGGTCCTGTCATAACGGCTGCTTCCCTGAATTTCCATTGACATAATTCTTCCTCCTTTTCTCGATATGGCCAGGCGTTCCAGCTGCAGGACATCCGCATTCCTGCAGCCCTGCCTTCCATTCTCTTTTTCGGCTGTCCGAAACCGCGGATAAAGCAGGCTGCTGTGAAATGTTCTCTGAATGCTGTGGAATAATCAAAAGCACGCTTAACCGGAACACGCCGTTTTGCGTATGGATGCTGACTGCCCCCTGGTATTTTTCCACTGCCGTGCGGATATTGGAAAGTCCCGTTCCCTTTACCGGCTGGCCGTTTCCCTGAAAGCTGTTTTCGATTTCCAGCAGGATAAAATCGCCCTGCATATGTCCGGTAACCGAAATATATTTTTCTGCTTTGGCATCCATTTTTTCACATGCATGAATGGCATTATCCAGGGCATTGGACAGGATAATGCCAAAATCAATATCACGCACGAAGCAGGGGTATGGCAGCACCAGGGAGCAGCTGGCATTGATTCCCATGCTTTCTGCAATCCCAAGCTTGTTTCCTATCAGAATGTCTGCCATTGGATGGTTTGTGCTGCAGGAAAAGGACAGTTCATCTGCCATAGCTTCCATATCTTCCATATATTGCAGCGCTTCCTTAAGCTTTGCATGTTTCAGATATTCCCGGATAACCGTCATATGGTTTTTGATATCATGGCGGAAAGACCTTGTTTTTTCATAACGGGCCTTTGCTTCTGTCACATACTGGTTCAGCGAATGTTCTTCCTGCTCAAGAAGGGACAGCTGTGTGGCAAGCTCCACATTCTGCATCAGCTTTTTATACGCAGCCATCACGCAAAACAGGCTTGCCAGTCCCAGAAGCTGTATGGAAAAAATCTGCGGGTAATGCATATTTTCAGGAATTTCCATGCTCCCGGAAGCATTCAGGTTTTCACTGATAACCAGGCTGATATACTCTCCTGCAAAAAATATCATCAGTACCGGTATTATCAGCATAAGCACATACTGCTTTCGGGCAGCTTCATAACAGGAAAAATACCGGCACACAATATGGAAGCAGCATACAGCCGGTATCAGGGCGCTGTTTCCGAGCAGAATAAATAAAACGCCGGCGGTTTTATGCGGAAGGGATGCAATGGCCGGATAGAAACCGCTCAGAAGCGAATCCGTCAGTCCGTAACAAAGATGCATGATTTCGATGGTAAGTGCATCATATAAAATCACAGATTTCCAATCCGCGCGGCAGGCCATAAGCCCGGCCGCGGCCAGAAGAAGGCCATATGCCGCAAAGCCAGATACTCTCCCGGGCATAAGAAACCGTATCAGAACAGCCGAAGCCAGTCCAAACAGAAAATAAAAATACCATTTTATTTTCTTCCGAAAAAACTTTACAAAAAAATAAAAGCCTGTCAGCATCTGGATGAGTCCCATAATATAGGTATTGAAAAGGTCCATCACACCATCCATTTCACATCCCCCATTCTTTCATATATTGCAGAATGACACTGGAAAATTCTTTCCTGCGCAGGCGGGACACCGGTATTTCCCTGCCATTTTCCATTAAGGCCGCCCCGTTTTGAAAGCTTTTTAAATATTTCAGGTTAATCAGGAAACTTCTGTGGCACCGGAAAAACCTGCCATCCAGCCTGGCTTGCAGGTTTTCAATCCGTTCATAAAAATCCACAGTTTCCGATGAAACTAAATGCAGATATATTTTCCGGTCAATAACCTCGCCATATACAATCTCATCAAATAAAATAATTCTGCTGTCATAGCCTTTCTGGATAAGCAGGCTTTCGTGCATGGCACTGCACATGGAAGCATACAGGCGCTCCATTGTTTTTTCAAACTGCTTTTCCCGGAGCGGTTTCAGCAGATAATCATACGCCTGAACCTCAAAGGACTGGAATACCATTTCCTTTAAAACTGTGATAAATATCAAAAATCCCTTGAAATCCCGTTCGCGCAGCTTTCTTGCCGTCTCCATGCCGTCCAAGCCTTTCATGCGGATATCCAGAAACAGAATATCCACCGGCTTGTCATAGTCCAGCAGCTCTTTTCCCGATGAAAACTGCAGGACAGCTGCTTCCCTGTTTTTTCTGCGGAAAAATCCGGCTGCCATTGTCCTGACTGCATCCGACATGCATGCATCATCATCGCAGACCGCTATGCGAATCATAGAACCACCTCCTGAAAAGCAGTATTGTACCACTTTTTTTGTGCTGAAACAAGGATAATGCTTTGAAATGCAGAAAAGAAGCTGTGAAATGCTGGATGAGATGCTGAAATGATTTATTTTGAAAAGCAGCATTTTTAACGTGTCTTATATCATCCACTTTCTGCCTGCACTGGCAGCAGTTACCAGTGTAAGAAAAAAAGAAGCGGACATAATAATCCCGTAAACAAAAACAGTTTACAAACACCACTCAAGATAAAGGAGGCAATTCACTATGAGTAATCATTCTAATCAGAACGCAGTACCAGAGGCAAAGGGAGCATTAAACCGTTTTAAATTCGAGGTCGCAGACGAGCTCGGCGTACCGTTAAAAGAAGGCTACAACGGTGACCTGACTTCCCGCCAGAACGGTTCCGTGGGCGGTTATATGGTGAAAAAGATGATTGAAGCCCAGGAAAGACAAATGGCTGGCGGAGACGAAATCATGGAATAACATTTCTCTGGCAGCTGCCAGAAGCCGGATTGCAGAATACTGCACAGGAAGGCTGATAAAGCCGGATTGCAGAAAGCTGTATAAGAAGGCTGGAAAAGCCGGATTTGCAGCATTGCCTGCATAGGAAGGCTGGAATAAGCCGGATTGCAGTATCTCCTGCATAGAAAGGCTGATGAAACAGGAAAGAAGGCTGATGTGCCGCGGGATTTCCCGGGTGCACCAGTCTTCTTTCTTTTTCCGGCCCATATTTCATGCCGCAAACGGATAACTGCTACAGATTGAGCAGCTCCGCCTGTCCGTCAAACTGGCTGCGGACTCTTTTGCGCAGCTCCCCATGCTCCGGCAGCTCCAGCTCCCGGTCCTGAGTCAGGATTCTCTGTGCTTCCTCAGACGCCTGCTGCAGGATGCGCGAATCCTGGTAAATATCCGCAAGCTGAAACTCCATATCCCCGCTCTGTCGGATTCCGAAAAAATCCCCCGGCCCGCGCAGCTTCAAATCCTCGCTGGCAATCTGAAACCCGTCGTTTGTCTTATTCAGCACATCCAGCCTTTTTGCGGCGCTTTTGGAATCTGAGGTATTTACCATAATGCAGTAAGACTGCGCTTCCCCGCGCCCGACGCGTCCGCGCAGCTGGTGCAGCTGGGCCAGGCCGAAACGCTGGGCATCCTCTATCATCATAACGGTTGCATTCGGCACATTCACGCCGACTTCGACAACAGTCGTAGAAACAAGCACCTGGATTTTATTGGCGGCAAATTCTTCCATAATCCGGTTTTTCATATCCGCGCGCATCTTTCCATGCAGGAAAGCCACCTCGATATGCTCCGGCAGGGCTTCCTTTAATGCCGCGGCATAATCGATGACATTTTCGCCTTCCGCATGCTCGCTTTCCTCGACAAGCGGGCAGATAACATAAGCCTGATGCCCGGCTTCTATTTCGCGGCGGATAAACGCATAGGCATTCGGCCGCCATCCCGTGCCGACAACGCAGTTTTTAACCGGAAGCCGTTTCGCCGGAACCTCGTCAACGACAGAAATATCCAGGTCGCCGTAGAGGATAATCGCAAGCGTGCGCGGAATCGGCGTGGCACTCATAACCAGAATATGCGGGCTTTCGCCTTTTAAGGCAAAGGTTTCCCGCTGCCTGACGCCAAAACGGTGCTGCTCGTCGGTAATAACAAGCGCCAGGCAGTCATAGACCGCCTTTTCCTGAAACAGCGCATGGGTGCCGATTACCATGGCATCGGAAAAAAGCTGCAGGCGTTCATAAGCCCGCCGCTTCTCCCGGGCTGTCATGGAGCCTGTCAGCAGTACCAGATGCGCCTTAATGCCAAGCAGCTCTATGTACTGTGAAAACGTCTCGTAATGCTGCACCGCCAGCACCTCGGTCGGTGCCATAATGGCAGACTGGCAGCCGCTTTGTGAAACCAGGTACATCGTAAAAAATGCAAGAATAGTCTTTCCGGAGCCTACATCTCCCTGTATCAGGCGCTGCATTATATGCGGCCCCTGCAGGTCGTGCTGGATTTCCTCCAAAACGCGCAGCTGTGCGCCGGTCAGGCGGTATGGCAGCTTTTCCAAAAGCGGCCCTAACAGATGCCCGTTTGCAATCCGAAACTGGTTTTCTATCTGCTGTCCCTGTTCCTTCTGCATCTGCATGCAGAGCACAAACAGGAAAAATTCATCAAATACAAGCCTCTTTCTCGCCTGTGTCAGTGCATCAAAATCTGCCGGGAAATGAATCTGCGAAACGGCATAATTATATTCACACAGCCCGTATTTCTGTCTTGTGCATGCCGGGAGATATTCCGGTATCAAAAGGCCGGATTCAAGTACCTGGCGCAGCGTCTTTTTGTACAGGTTGTTGGAAAGCCCGGCTGTCAGGCCGTATACCGGCTGCAGCGTGCCGCAGATGTCTTCATACTGGGACGGGGTATATATGGCCGGCTGCTCCATAGACAGCTGCCCGCGTTTTTCCTGCACCATCCCATACAGGATATACGTCTGTCCTTTCTGGAGCGTATTTCGTATATAAGGCATCCGGAACCACAAAAATTCCATCTGTGATTCCAGATGCCTTCCGGTACAGACCGTTACCTGCATCGTGCGCGTGCGCTTTACGACAGCAGGCGCGTCCACATGCACAAGCAGCGCCTGTTTTTGTCCGGCACGGGCACTGCTGATTTCAGCGGGAGCCGGAAATTTCGCATATTCGCGCGGAAAACGAAGGAGTATATCACCCACGGTGTATACTCCTGTTTTTTGAAACAGCTGTTCCGTCTTAGCTCCCACCCCTTTCACGCCTGTGATTGGTGATGAAATATCCATGGAAACCCTCCCGGCTATTCTACAGAAATAAGGTAATAGTAAATCGGCTGCCCGCCATACTGTAATTCAATGTCACAGGATGGG
>OFHA01002445.1_pt1 | contig 10871 bp, 11 predicted proteins | sample 1521891 | NCBI WGS metagenome assembly OFHA01 (sample SAMEA3504089, study PRJEB24116) | mouse gut metagenome | biome: mouse gut; feature: mouse-associated habitat; material: faeces | place: Denmark | collected 2011 | reverse complement strand
GCTGCGCATCATTGTTTTGTTCTTCTATAGGAAATCCAGAGGAATTTCCTATAGAGGAACAAAATAAAAGCCAGAACAGTCTGCTGTTCTGGCCTTTCCGGCTGCTTCATGCCTCCTTTTCACATTCAGCAGCAATCCTGTTTTTGTGCTGAATATATATACCTGTATGACCGATCCCCAAAATAAGGGCTGATCTTAACATCCATACAACTTTTCCATACATTCCCAACATAAAGAACGCAATAACCGGCAGTGTTGCTCCGACAAGAGGTATCCCCGGAAAAGCTGCCGTAAAAGTCTGATAATCTGCGTTCGCTCCGAAAATAACGTACCCACCACATTTCATACATTACCAAACATACTATTGTCCTCCAGCTAACTTTCCGGCTCCATTACACCATTCCGGATACGTCTGATTTTCGTTCCGGTTATCAAAATAATAGGAAAAATAATTTTTCTTAAATTCTGCCACTTTGTTTCTGGAAATATAAATAATACTTCCGTTATCCATTACAATTTTCTCTCGTTCTGCCAGAGAAATATGATCCATATTCAGAATATAGGAACGTCCGCATCTGCCAAACTGCGGAAACCCCTCCAACAGTTCCCATAGTCTTCCTGTTGTCATACGGACTTTACATTTTTCTCCTGTCAGATACAGAATCTGATAATTTTTCTGGGATTCACAGTATACAAGGTCTTTGGGCTGTATCTGCCGGATTCCGCCTGAAATCTTTATCACAATCTGTCTCTCTTTTTTCTGAAAAATCTGCCGCATTGCAGCATCCATGGCATGAAAAAACTGCTGCTGTTTCAACGGTTTCACAAGATACTGAACAGCATCCACCCCGTAAGCCTCCAGTGCATGTTCCGTTGAGGTAGTAAGAAAAACTACAGGCAGTTCCCAGTCCAGCTGCCGCAGTTCCCTGGCCACTTCTATTCCGGTTCTTTCCGGCATAAAAATATCCAGAAGCAGCAAATCCGGTATACAGCTTCCCTCCCTGATTTTTCTCAGCAATGCCTCCCCATTCGTAAAACGCCAGGTTTTGTATTCCAGTTCCCGCTTTTCTTTTCCATATTCTTCCAGCAGTGTTTCAATCTGGTTAAGTTCCCTTTCTTCATCGTCACATATCCCTATCAGGTACAATTTTTCCATATCCTCCGTAAGTCCAGCTGATGTCGTTCCATATCATAATACTGCTGTTTTCTGATTTCGTCCAGGCTATTTTACAGGAAATATTCCGGCTCCCTGCGGACAGATTTCAATGGTCCCAGTTTCTGCTCCATGGCTTCCTGCATGGAAGGCGGCAGCACACGTGCGCGCTCCGGGCAGTTGTAAACACAGGCCATACACAATATGCAGGATTTCAGTTCTGTAACTGTCACTCCCTGTTCTAACCGGACTGCACCTGTGGGACAGACTGAACTGCATTTGCCGCACCGGCTGCAGGAATCCAGGGAAATGGGTGCTGCTGCCACAGTCATCTCTTTTTTGTACGGATAATTTCCGGGAACTTTCACAGAACCTTCCGGATGTTCTTCTGCTTTTTTCAGCACTTTCCTGGCAAATTCCAGAATTTCTTCTCTGTCCTGCCCATCAGGCCTGCCCGCTCCCACTTCCGGAACAATGGAATGCCTTGCCACAAGAGCCGCTGACCCTGTCACCTGGAACCCTCTCTGTTCCACAATATGATTCAGTTCCAGAAGGGCGTCCTCATAGGCCCGTGTCCCATAAACAACCAGGGTAACTGCCCTGGTTCCCTTTCCCTCCAGTTTTTCCAGTTTTTTTGCTGCAACTGACGGAATTCTGCCGCCATACACCGGCACCGCAATCACTGACAGTTCTCCCTGGGGCTGCTTTATCTCCTGGTCTCTGCTGCCCAGATTTACAACCTCTACATGTTCCGAAACTCCTGCGCAGAAAATTTCTCCTGTTTCTTTTGTTCCCCCTGCAGGACTGAAATAATAGAAATCTGCATTATGAAACATATTCCGTTCCTCCTTTTTATGATGTTCGCAAAAATCCGCATCTGTATTTTTTATTATACAGGTGGATTTCAAGATGGACAAGTATAATTTATCTGTCTGTGCAGCTGTATATTTTTCATACAGGCTGTCTGTCCGAAAGGCGGTTAAAGGTCTTTCCTGCAGAAGAACAGAGCGCATCTTCTGAAGATACGCTCTGTCTGTATTTCTCTTTGTTTGTTATATCTCCTGCTTATAGTGAACATGAAGAAGTTCATGCTCCCGGTTTTTCAGCAAATCGCTGTAAAGTGTTTCCACCACCGGATTTTCTTCGCTTCGCTTAATCTGCATTGCCTTATCGTTTTTATAAAGTCCTTCCGCACGCATCCGCTTTTCGGTGGAACGGGCAAAGGGCTGGCCTGCTCCGGCCACACATCCTCCAGGACATGCCATCACTTCCACAAAGTCAAAGCGTTCCTCTCCGCTCTCAATTTTCTGCAGCAGATTGTCCGCATTTCCAAGACCGCTGACAACGCCGATACGCACTGTGCTTTCACCCAGGGGCAGTTCGCAGACTTTGACGCCTTCCATACCGCGCAGACCGATAAATTCGATTTCTTTCAGTGCCTTTGGGCTCTTATCTTCCACCACCCGGCGCACTGCCGCTTCCGTAACGCCTCCGGTGGCTCCGAAAATCACACCGGCTCCGGAATAAATGGAGAAGGGCATGTCATAGGCTTCCGGCTCCAGACGGTCAAACCGGATTCCGATTTCCTGTAACATTACAATTACTTCCTCGGAAGTCAGTACATAATCCACATCGGGAATTCCGTTCCGTTTAAATTCCTCCCTGGAGGCCTCGAATTTCTTGGCTGTACATGGCATAACTGCCACAGATACTGTTTCTTTTCCTTCCTTTTTATCCTGTTTCTTATAGTATTCCTTTACCACTGCTCCAAACATTTCCATGGGGGATTTGGAGGTGGACACATACTTCATCAGATGGGGATACTGAGTCTCCACAAACCGAATCCATCCGGGACAGCAGGAAGTGAACAGAGGATATTTCCGGTCTTTTTCTTCCAGGGCCTCAATCAGCTCCTGGGATTCTTCCATAATGGTCAGGTCAGCCCCTACGGAAGTGTCAAAAATCGCGTCCACGCCCAGCTTCCGCAGAGAAGCCACCAGTTTTCCAATGGTATTTTCTCCCGGTTCATATCCATAGGCTTCTCCGATTGCCACCCGGACCGCCGGAGCAATCTGAACCACCACCCGTTTGTTGGGATTGTGAATTGCCTCCCACACGTCATGGCTGTCCCGTTTGATGGTAATGGCTCCGGTGGGGCATACTGCCGCACACTGTCCGCAGTTCACGCAGTTGGTATCTGCAATGTCTCTGCCAAACGCAGTGGAAATTTCCATTCTGGAACCGCGGTGGGCAAAATCAATGGCTCCCACATGCTGAATTTCACTGCAGACACGCACACAGTCGCCGCAGAGAATACATTTGTTGGGATTTCGCACAATTGCTTTTGAGGATGTGTCAATGGGACGGATGGGATTGGTATTTTCAAACCGCACACCGGGTATTCCAAATCTGGTTGCCAGCTCCTGCAGCTTGCATTTTCCATTTTTCTCACAGGTGGTACAGTCCCGGCAGTGAGCCGCTAACAGCAGTTCCAGAATACGTTTTCTGTGATAGTAAAGCTGAGGTGTGTTGGTGCGGATTTCCATCCCGTGTTTCGGCGGTGTGGAACAGGATGCGATAATGCCGCCCCACTGGTCCTCCACCACACACATACGGCAGGCTCCGTAAATGGACAAATCCGAATAATAACAAAAAGTCGGTAAAATAATCCCTGCTTTCCGAATGACTGCAAGAATGTTTTTTTCATCGGTAAACGCCACGCGCTCGCCATCAATTATCATATATTTTTCCATGTCAGCCACCCTCCTACACTTCTTTTACCGCGTGGAAATTACAGCCGTCCCGGCAGGCTCCACACTTAATGCATTTCGTCGTATCTATGGTAAATGGTTTCTTAATTTCACCGGAAATTGCTCCCACCGGACAGACTCTTGCACATTTGCTGCAGCCTTTGCAGAGTTCCGGATCTATCCGGAAGTTTACCAGCGCCCTGCACTGACCGGAAGGACATTTTTTATCCACCACATGGGCAAGGTATTCTTCCCGGAAATATTTCATGGTGCTTACCACCGGAGAAGCCGCTGTTTTTCCAAGACCGCAGAGCGCTGTTGCAGAAATGGTTTCCGCCAGTTCTTCCAGCAGGGTAATATGCTTCATGGTTCCCCGGCCTTCACAGATATCGTTTAACAGTTCCAGCATCCGTTTGGTTCCTTCCCGGCAGGGGATACATTTGCCGCAGGATTCATTCTGGGTAAAGTTCATGAAAAATCTTGCCACTTCCACCATGCAGCTCTTATCATTCATAACCACAAGTCCGCCGCTTCCAATCATGGCTCCCACTTTTTTCAGAGAATCAAAATCCAGATGTAAATCCAGATGGTCCTCGCTGGGATTAATGCAGAGACAGCCGCCGGAAGGTCCTCCGATCTGTACTGCTTTAAATTCCCCGCCTTTGACACCGCCGCCAATGTCAAAAATAACTTCCCGCAGTGTGGTTCCCATGGGAACTTCAATCAGCCCGGTGTTCATAACATTTCCTGTGAGGGCAAATGCCTTGGTTCCATGGTTTTTATCGGGACCTATGGTTTTGTACCAGGAAGCGCCTTTGTTAATAATAGGCGGTACATTGCAGTAGGTCTCCACATTATTCAATACTGTCGGTTTTTCAAATAATCCTTTTTCCACGGTACGGGGCGGTTTTACCCTGGGCATACCCCGGTTTCCTTCAATGGAGGCTGTCAGGGCAGAGCCCTCTCCGCAGACAAACGCTCCTGCGCCCTGACTGATTTTCAGTTCGAAATCAAAGCCGGAATTCAGGATATTTTTGCCCAGCAATCCTTTTTCTTCTGCCTTGTTGATGGCAGTCTGAAGACGCTCCACTGCCAGCGGATATTCCGCACGCACATAAATATATCCGTAATGAGCCCCTGTGGCGATTCCTGCGATCACCATGCCTTCAATTACACGGTGGGGGTCTCCTTCCATCATACTGCGGTCCATAAATGCCCCCGGATCTCCTTCATCACCGTTGCAGACCACATATTTTACTTCTTCTTTCTGAGCCAGCACCTGAGACCATTTCCGCCCTGTGGGGAATCCGCCGCCGCCCCGTCCCCGCAGGGAAGCCTCAGATACTTCGTCCACCAGCTGCTGGGGCGTCATATCAAACAGCGCTTTTGCCACTGCGCTGTAACCGCCCACTGCTATGTATTCTTTGATGGATTCCGCATTGATACGTCCGCAGTCTTCCAGCGCCACACGGGTCTGCTGTTTGTAGAAAGGAATATCTTCCTGTTTTTCATAGGATTTCCCTTCCTGGTCATGATAAACCAGACGGTCGATCACGCGGTCATTGACAATGCTTTCCTCAATAATTTCTTCACAGTCTTCTGCTTTTACCTTAATGTATAAAAGGCCTGCCGGTTCAATCCGAAGCAGAGGCCCCATTTCACAGAACCCATGACAGCCGGATTTTTTCAGTCCCACACTTTCATCATGGGGTTCTTTTTCCAGTTTCAGGGCACATTTGATTCCCCGCTCCATCAGGATTTCCTGCAGCCTTGCATAAATATTCAGAGAGCCGCCGGCCACACATCCGGTTCCGGCACAGATTAAAATCTGCTTTTTCTGAGTTTTCAAAGAAGCTGCATATTCTTTTCTTCTGGCTTCCAGTTCTTCTCTTGTATTAATTCTCATCTGCAGCCTCCTCTCCGGCCTCCGGGCCCTCTTTTAATTCTTTGATCAGTTCTCTTGCTTTTTCCGGAGTCATAGCCGGATGTACCACATCATTTACCGTACACACCGGTGCAAGCCCGCAGGCTCCCAGACAGGATACTGTCTCAACGGTAAACATCATGTCTTCCGTGGTGGGTTTTTCCTCCGTTACCCCCAGCAGGCTGCGGATTTCATTTAAAATGGCCGTGGACTGGCGCACATGGCAGGCAGTCCCGTCACAGATTTTGATAACATATTTTCCCTTTGGCTCCAATGAGAAATTCTCATAAAAAGTTGCCACCCCATATACTTTCGCTTCACTCAGATGCAGTTTTTTTGCAATATAGCATAGCATTTCTTCCGGAAGATAGCGGTAAACCTTCTGAATATCCTGCATAATGGCAATTACTGCTGTCTGGTTATAATCATGAGATTCCAGAATCTCATCCAGTACCCTTTGATCCTTTGTTTCCAATCCTTCTCCTCCTTGTTATACCTGTCAAAACAAAATGGGCGGGCCCACTTCAATTTTACGGATTTTTCCCGTTTCAAAAATCCGATTTTGTCTGTTTCTCTAACAGTATAACATTGTTAAATAATTAACTCAATCACTTTGTACAGGTTTCTTCCGGTTTTTCTCATGTTTTTTGTCATATTTTCCCTGTTGTACAATTTTTTTCAGAAAAATAAGGGGCAGCCCTTTTTACATTCCTGTGATCTACACATTCATATCAAACCCAGGATAATACGCATCCTTCGGCTTCTCTTTCTGCAGCATCGCCATTGCCTCCTGTTCGGATTCTGCTTCCACATACCTGACTGTAATTTCCTTTCCCGGCGCTTCCGGCACGGAAATCTTTTCTGTTTCTCCATCCGGCTTTTTGGCCTGTTCTGTTTTTTCCTTCTTCTCCCTGACCTTTTCTTCTTCCTCTTTCTTTTCCTTCTGCTTCTCCAGGCGGTCATCCATATTCTTCTTCATTCTTTCCGCATTGGTCATCCCTGTTTCTGTTACGGAGTAGACGGTACTCTGTATGCTGCCGTCCTTATTGATCATCCATGTCTGCTGATAACAGGTCACTGTCCCGCCCATTGCTTTGTTCCGGGCGGAAAGCTGTTCATATCCCTGCTTTTCAAGTTCCGGTATCTTTTTCAGAAAATCTTCCAGTTCCTTTGCCTTCCGGGGATCTTTCGAACATTTCTTCAGATATTCACCGGATATGGACACATTGCCCCTGGAAATACAGTCAAAATTCTTCTGTAAATGGGAATAATAATCTGATACCGTTTTTTCCCCGGTATCCTTTGCTTTTTCTGTCTGTGCCGGCACCGCTTCTTTCGTTTCTGCTTTCTTTCCCGCCTCATTTTTCCGGGTTGCGTATGCACCCTCGTACACATTGTTGTAGTTGCTTCCAATTCCTGAAATTGCCATAATATTATCCTCCTTCTGTCCTGAAGTCCATGCTTCGACTGCCTGGTTCTCTTTCTTTCATGTCTTAGGTAACTGTTTTTACACGGCCCGTTTTTCCCGGATTCTTCCGTTACTGTTCCGCCAGACAGTACCCTCCCCATTTACCTGTCACTCCAAAATCCATCTTCCTCTCTCCTTTCATTTTTCATCATCACCGACAGGATGAATATTCTGCCGTTTACCCTGAAATCCACTGCCCCCTGATACTTTTCCACCGTACTTTTCATATTGGCAAGCCCGATCCCGTGGGCTTTCCTGTCCGCCTTATCCGTTACCGGGAACTCATCCTTCACCTTCAGTACCAGCCGCCCGTCAAAGCTGTTCTCCACTTTCAGTATAAGCAGGTTTCCTTTCAGCAGGGAACTTATGCGGATAAAGACATCCGCCCCTGCTTCTTTCGCTTTCAGCTTCCGGCAGGCTTCGATTGCATTATCCATCGCATTCCCCAGGACAACGCCTATGTCATAGCTGTGTATCTCAATCCCCTGGGGGAACAGCAGCTGATCCGCATCCATCCTCAGATCAGGCATATCCCGCACCGCCTCATGGTATTTCATGTTAAGCAAAGTATCCACCACCGTATTTCCCGTCCCAAACCGCACTTCCAGCTTCTCAAGCCCTCTGTTCAGCTCCGACAGGTACTCCTGCAGCTCCCCGTTCCCTTCTCCTGCGGAAAGTCTCCGGATAATGGCAAGGGTGTTTTTCATGTCATGCTTCATGCCCCGTATGCCGGAATAGATGCGTTCCATCTCATCCATATGTTCCTGCAGGCTGCATATCTGCTTTTCCAGGACAATCCTGCTGCTTTTTTCCCTGTTCCGGTAAATCATATCCTGAAACAGCTTCACACTGTACAGGATGGAAAGCAATGACAGGAGCAGGATTGCGGGAATCACCACAGCCAGAACAGGATATCTGTCATACAGCATTTCAGGGACACTGTCCTCCACCGAGACTATGATGATGCGAAGCAGCATACAGAGCATCAGCCCCACCGCCGCCGCCATGCTGATCGAAACGCTGACCGGCAAGACCTACACCCCGGAGGACGCCTGTGCCTGGTCTGTCGCCCATGGGTATAAGGCCCTGAAGGCGGGGACCTATTACGCCTACTTCGCGCCGCAGTTTGCAGAGTTTGGCATCAAGTGTTGGCAGCTGTCCTGGACCAACGGCTACCACAACCCCAAGGCCAAGGTCCACGACCAGGCCCTGGAGTATCTGAAGCAGGGCTACTATCTGATCGCCCTGATGAAGAAAGGCACCTGGACTGGCGGCGGCCACTTCGTGGTGGTTTGGTGGGCAGATAATAAAATCCGCATCAATGACCCGGCCAGCACCAGGGACAAGCGCCTGAACGGGGACCCGGCAACCTTCCGCAACGAGGCCGCCTATTATTGGGTGGTGGATGCCAGGGCCTACAACAATGGCGGCGGGGCTTCTCCCGCAGTGCCAGAGTACAGCACTTATACTGTGAAGGCCGGGGACAGCCTGTCGGCCATTGGGGCCAAGACGGGGGTGGACTGGAAAACCATCGCCGCCCTGAACGGTATCAGCAGCCCATACACCATCCACCCCGGCCAGGTGCTGAAGCTGGCCGAGAAGCCCAAGGAGGACGATAACATGGACCAGGATAAGTTCAATAAGATGTTTGAAACGGCGATGCAGCAGTACCGCCAGAGCCTGCGGGATAACGACTGCGGCGAGTGGAGCCGGGCGGCCCGGCAGTTCGCCGTGGACCAGGGCATTTTCGCCGGGAGCGGCACCATGGCCCCGGATGGCCAGCCCAACATGATGTGGGAGGACCTTCTGACCCGTGAGCAGTGCGCCCAGGTGCTTTACCGCTTCGCTCAGAAGTTCAACCTGGTATGACCATCACCGTAGGCGGTAAGAGGTCCCGGAGCCGCAAGAAAACCAAGCGGACCGACTACTCCAAGCAGATGATCACCGATATCCGGGCGCTGCTTTGGGTGGTGACGGTGGGTGGGCTGCTGCTGGCCGCCTACTGCATCCGCACAGGTTACACCGGGGCGCTGCCCTGGTTGAGTGCCATGGTGGGGCTGCCCTGGACCGCTCACGGTGTGGTCTGCTCTAACTATCTCAGCATGGCCAAGTCTGACCACAGGCGGGGCGGGATCACCTTTGAGAGCGCGAAGGCCAAGGACTTCTCCCAAGTGGCCGAGGAGGGCGAAAACAGCCCCCCAATTTAACAACATAGGGGTGCGGGTAGGCCGCACCCCTCCTGTGATTTATCCGAGGATAATGCCCCTTTAATCATTATCAGAAAGGGTAGATCACATGGAAAGCTGTATTGGATGGATCGGCGGCAAACGGCTGCTGCGGAAAGCCATCCTGGAGCGGTTCCCCACCGATGAAGTGGGGCGCTATATCGAGGTGTTTGGCGGGGCCGGATGGGTGTTGTTCGCCAAGGAGAAAAAATCCGGTCAGTTGGAAGTTTATAATGACATCAACGGGGATCTGGTGAATCTGTTCCGCTGCGTGAAATATCACTGCGGCGAAGTACAGAAGGAACTGGACTGGCTGCTGACCTCCAGGGAGCAGTTCTTTGACTGCCTGGCACAGCTGGACACTCGCGGCCTGACCGACATTCAGCGGGCGGCTCGGTTCTTCTATACGGTTAAAATCAGCTTCGGCTGTGACCAGCGCACCTATGCCACCAGTTCAAAAACGATTGACACCGCATCAGCGTATCTGGAAAAGATTAAAGAGCGCCTGCGGGGAGTCAACATCGAGCATAAGGACTTTGCTGACCTGATCCGGGTATATGACCGCAAGAACGCTCTGTTCTACCTTGACCCGCCCTATGTTGGCACGGAGGGGTATTACGACAGCCCATTTAAGACGGATGACCACCAGCGTTTAAAGGCCGTTTTGGAGGGCATCAAGGGCCGTTTCATTTTGTCCTATAACGACTGCCCGATGATCCGGGAATTGTATTCCGAGTATCGCATTGAGGGTGTGAGCAGAAAAACCACGCTGGCAGGCAACGGAGACAATAACCAGCTTTTTGCCGAGGTTATCATCCGCAATTTCTAACCGTTTTCGTTGCGTTCTCACAAAATAATCACAGATATACACCTTGCTGGTAGAATGTCCCTAAAGGGGCATTTGTGATGATTAAAAACCATCTATCGCGCATCCTCGGAGAACGCAGGATGAAGCAAGCAGACCTTGCCAGGATCACGGGCATCAGGCCGACCACAATCAGCGAACTATACAACGAAGTCGCTGAACGTGTCAGCTTCGACCACCTGGATAAGATTTGCGAAGCCTTAAACTGCACCCTGAACGAACTGCTGGAATACATACCAAACCAGCATCGCCGGACAGGGAAAGACCTGATCCTGGAGGAGCATGGAAACCGCAAGAAAAAACCACGCTAATCTGGGCAAAAGAAAAGGCGTTTAAGAGGTCTTAAAAGGACCGCTTAAACGCTTTTTCTTTTTTGCAGATTATGTGCAAGGTTTTCGCAGCTTGTGCGCAAAGCTACAGCCTACCGCCAGGATTCCGGGGAGATTCTGCTGGAGGGCGCGCCCATCTATGAGAACCCCGCCGCCA
>OFHA01002444.1_pt1 | contig 10873 bp, 6 predicted proteins | sample 1521891 | NCBI WGS metagenome assembly OFHA01 (sample SAMEA3504089, study PRJEB24116) | mouse gut metagenome | biome: mouse gut; feature: mouse-associated habitat; material: faeces | place: Denmark | collected 2011 | reverse complement strand
ATGTTGTGGCTGCCCAGCATCATGACCAGGGCTTCCGCACGGGCTTCTTCTCCCAGAGGCACGTGAATGGCCATCTGGTCACCGTCAAAGTCGGCGTTGAAGGCCGTACATACCAGCGGGTGCAGACGCATGGCGCGTCCTTCCACCAGTTTCGGCAGGAACGCCTGGATGCCCAGACGGTGCAGCGTCGGCGCACGGTTCATCAGGACAGGGTAGCCTTCGATGACCTTTTCCACCACATCCCAGATCCGGGGATCCCGGCGCTCGATGAGCTTCTCGGCGTTCTTCGGGTTGGCCGCCAGGTCCTGGTTCACAATCTCGTTGATCACGAACGGCTTGAACAGGTTGATTGCCATTTCACGGGGAATGCCGCACTGGTACATCTTCAGATCCGGTCCCACGGCGATAACCGAACGGCCGGAGAAATCGACACGCTTGCCCAGCAGGTTCTGCCGGAACCGGCCCTGTTTTCCCTTCAGGGAGTGGGACAGGGACTTCAGTGCCCGGCCGCCGGCACCGGTGATCGGCTTGGACCGGCGTCCGTTGTCAATCAGGGCATCCACAGCTTCCTGCAGCATGCGCTTTTCGTTCTGCACGATGATATTCGGCGTGCCCAGTTCGAGGAGTTTCTTCAGACGGTTGTTCCGGGTGATGACACGCCGGTACAGGTCGTTCAGGTCACTCGTCGCGAACCGCCCGCCGTCCAGCTGCAGCATCGGCCGCAGATCAGGCGGGATGACGGGGACATCCGTCAGGATCATCCATTCAGGCTTGTTGTCCGAGTGGCGGAAGGCATTGATGGTATCCAGGCGCTTGATGAGCTTCTTGCGCTTTTCTCCCTGGGCCTTCTCCAGCTGTTTCTGGACGTTTTCGTATTCGGCCTCCAGGTCCACGTCCTGCAGCAGGCGCTGGATGGCTTCCGCACCAGTCTGCGCCGTGAAGCCCGTGGGCCCGTGAATGGCGAGGTTTTCCCGGTATTCCCGCTCCGACAGCACCTGCTTGTAGGCCAGGCCGGAGTCCTTGGGATCCGTGACGATGTAGCTGACGAAGTATACGACTTCCTCCAGCTGTTTCGGTGTCACATCCAGCAGCAGCGCCATCCGGGAAGGAATGCCGCGCAGATACCAGATGTGGGCAATGGGAGCCGCCAGATGAATGTGGCCCATGCGTTCACGCCGCACGCTGCTCTTGGTGATCTCCACACCGCAGCGGTCGCAGACCACACCCTTGAAACGGACTTTCTTGTATTTGCCGCAGGCACATTCCCAGTCCTTGGTGGGACCGAAGATGCGCTCGCAGAACAGACCGTCTTTTTCCGCTTTCTGAGAACGGTAGTTGATGGTTTCAGGCTTGGTCACTTCCCCGTGAGACCACCGCTGGATGGTCTCCGGGCTGGCAAGCTGAACCTGGATGGAGCTGAATTTGTTGATACTCATTCGGCGTCAGTTTCCTCCTTCTCTGTTACGGCAGGAAGATCTTCATCTTCCGCAATGGCAGGAAATTCCTCGTCGGGGTTTTCATCCGGCAGGATATCCCCCGGATTCTCTTCATCCGGGAGCTGAATCTCGGAGGCTTCCACAGCCTGGACATTCACGGTTCCCTCCGGTGTTTCCCCGGTTTCCATATCGTTGACCAGGACTTCCTCCGTTTCCGGAGCCGCCTGTTCGTGGTCGTGTCTGTGTTCGGTGAACTCGCCGTTGATGATGCCCGGTTCGTCATCATCCGCCGTGATGTCCACTTCCTGTCCCTCGTCATCCAGCAGACGGACGTCGATGGCCAGGCCCTGCAGTTCGTGCATCAGTACGCGGAAGGACTCCGGAATGCCCGGTTCAGGGATGTCCTTGCCCTTGATGATGGCTTCATAGGTCTTGATCCGGCCCTGGATGTCGTCGGACTTGATCGTCAGGATCTCCTCCAGCGTGTGGGCTGCGCCATAGGCTTCCAGCGCCCACACTTCCATCTCACCGAACCTCTGGCCGCCGTTTTGCGCCTTGCCGCCCAGGGGCTGCTGGGTAACCAGCGAATAGGGACCCGTGGCACGGGCGTGCAGCTTGTCGTCAACCATGTGTGCCAGCTTGATCATGTACATGACACCCACGGAGATCCGCTCGTCAAAGGGCAGACCCGTCTGGCCGTCATACAGAACCTGCTTGCCGTCGTCGGTCATCTGCGCTTCGCGCATGATGTCCGCCAGTTCCTCGTTGGACACACCGTCGAATACGGGAGTCGCGAACTTCTGGTTCAGCTTCTTCGCCGCATAGCCCAGGTGGATCTCCAGGATCTGGCCGATGTTCATACGGGACGGCACACCGAAGGGGTTCAGGATGATGTCGATGGGCTGGCCATCGGCTGTGAACGGCATGTCCTCCACGGGCAGGATCTTCGAAATGACACCCTTGTTTCCGTGGCGTCCGGACATCTTGTCACCCTCGGAAATTTTCCGCTTCTGGGCAATGTAGACCTTGACGCGTTCGTTGACTCCGGGCGGCAGGTCGCTGCCGTCGCCGCGCCTGAATGTGCGGACAGAGTGCACAATGCCGGCACCGCCGTGGGGAACCTTCAGGGAGTTGTCACGCACTTCGCGGGACTTTTCACCGAAGATCGCCAGCAGCAGCTTTTCCTCCGGAGAGACTTCGCTCTGGCCCTTGGGTGTGACCTTGCCCACCAGGATGTCGCCTTCCTTGACCTCGGCGCCCACCATGATGACACCGTTCTGGTCGAGCTTGCGGACTGCATTCTCGCCGACGTTCGGGATGTCCCGGGTGATTTCCTCGGGTCCCAGTTTCGTGTCGCGGCAGTCGATGTCGTATTCCTCCAGGTGAATGGAGGTATAGACGTCATCTGCCACCATGCGCTCGGACATGATGATGGCATCCTCATAGTTGTAGCCATACCAGGTCATGTAGGCGATCGTCACGTTCTGACCCAGTGCCAGCTCGCCGTTTTCCATGGATGGGCCATCCGCCAGGATGTCGCCGGCCTTCACCTTTTCGCCCTGTTTCACGATGGGCCGCTGATTGATGGACGTGGAGGCATTGGAGCGCGTGAACTTGCGCAGCTGGTAGGTGTGGTTTTTGCCTTCGTCATCCGTGACAACGATCCGCAGGCCATCCACATAGGTCACGGTGCCGTCTGTGCGGGACACGATGCCCACACCGGAATCCTTGGCAATCTTGTATTCGATGCCGGTTCCCACAAACGGGCTGTGGGGCACCAGCAGAGGCACGGCCTGACGCTGCATGTTCGCACCCATCAGGGCACGGGAGGCATCGTCGTTTTCCAGAAACGGAATGCAGGCTGTGGCCACGGATACGATCTGTTTCGGGGAGACGTCCGCCAGCTCGACTTCCGCCTTGTCGGCGATGATCGTTTCACCGTTTTTCCGGGCAACGACGCGTTCGTTGATCAGCTTGCCGTCACGCACCTCGTTGGCCTGCGCGATGACATAATCCGCTTCTTCGTCGGCAGACAGGTAGATGGCTTCCTCGGATACCGTGCCGTCTTTGTTCACCACACGGTACGGCGTCTGGATGAAGCCGTATTCATTGGTTTTGGCGTAGGTCGTCAGGTTGGAAATCAGACCGATGTTCGGGCCTTCAGGTGTCTCGATCGGGCAGATCCGGCCATAGTGGCTGGAGTGCACGTCCCGGACCTCGAAGGATGCCCGGTCACGGGTCAGACCCCCGGGACCCAGGGCGGAGATACGGCGCTTGTTGGTCAGTTCGGCCAGCGGGTTCTGCTGGTCCATGAACTGTGACAGCTGGGAGGAGGAGAAGAACTCCTTGATCGCCGCTGTCAGCGGGCGGATGTTGGTCAGCTTCCGCGGAGTCAGGGAATCCAGTTCCTGGATGGACATCCGCTCCTTGACCACGCGCTCCATGCGGGACAGACCGATCCGGAACTGGTTCTGGATCAGCTCGCCCACAGACCGGATGCGCCGGTTGCCCAGCATATCGATGTCGTCTGTTTCCCCGATGCCGTCCATGATGTTCAGGTCATAGGAGAAGAAGGCGTAGATGTCGGGAATGGTCACGGTGTGCTTTTCCGTGAAGGGATCGTTGCCCGTGATCTTGATCGTGTTGCCCTGGGCATCTTCCACCAGCAGTTCCTGCTGGGCGGAGCCGATGAGCCAGGCCTCCATGGGTTCGTTGAGTGCCCGGGTGCGGATGTCCATCATCACGGCATCATCCAGCCGGTCGGGGGTCACACCCACGGTGTAGCGGGGCACCAGCAGCTCGAATTCATCGTCTGTCAAGTCTTCTCCGTGTTCATTGGTCAGGCGTCCCAGTGCAAACAGGCGCTGTCCGTAGTTCAGGACAGAGTCTGCGTTTTCCGGTGTGATTTCCACCGGTTTGGCGATCAGGCCGGAGTAGATCTTCACATCTTTGACACCTGCAGCCTTCAGCATATCCACGTCCTGTCCCGTCAGGACCATGCCCTGTTCCAGCAGGGTGCCGTTTGCGGTGATATCACGGGCCAGGATGCGGCCGATCAGGCCGGTGTTCCAGGCCACGGGGATCGTGACGATGTCCTCTTCGTGGAATTCGCTCCGGAAGGGATAGGGGTTCATGTAGGTGCCCTTCGCCAGTTCTTCCCGCAGGAAGTTTCTCTCATCCCGTCCGATGTGCTTTCCCTTTTCCATGATGACATTGCCGTCCACGTCCAGGATGTCCTGGCCCAGCGTCTGGTTCATCAGACGGGAAACCGCGTTCAGCTTCTTCTTCAGCTTGTACCGGCCTGCCTTGGTCAGGTCATAGCGCCGGTGGTCGAAGAATTTCGCCTGCATCAGGGAGATGGATCCGTCCAGTGTGGGGATTTCATCCGAGCGCTGGTTTTCGTAGAAGGAGAGCAGCGCCTCTTCGTTGGTCTTGACTTTGTCGTTGAGCAGCGTGTTCTCGATCTCTTCATACTTGCCGAAGAAGGCGTTGTACAGCAGGAGATAGAGATCCATATATTCCCGGTGTTCCGGGTCTTCCGCCACGTCCTGGAAGTCCCGTCCCAGGGCCTTCAGGAAGGTCTCCATGGGTGCCTTGTCGTAGGCATCCTCGTTTTTCTCCAGACCCAGGGACATGCCCAGTGCCTTGAAGAAAATCGAGAACAGGATCTTCCGGCGCCGGTCAATGGACACATTGATGGCCCGGCCGTTGGTGGTCTTCTTCTGTTCGGTCATGAGCTCCAGCCATGTGCCGCGGCTGGGAATCAGTTCGCTGGCGTAGTTCTGGCGCCCGATTTTTTCATCGTACTGCTCGGAGAAATAGGCTCCGGGGGCACGGACGATCTGACTGACAATGACACGTTCCGCACCGTTGATGATGAACGTGCCGGTATCGGTCATCAGCGGGAAGTCCCCGAGATACACTTCTTCGTTTTTCGTGCGCACTTCGCCGGTTTCCGGGTCGGTGATCTCCAGCTCCATCTCCACGTAGAGAGGAGCTGCATAGTTGCATTCACGGTACATCGATTCTTCGGCCGTGTACTTCGGTTCGTCGAACCGGTACCTGACGAAGTTCAGGCTGATGTTCTTGCCGTAGTTTTCGATCGGATATATCTCTTCAAAGACTTCCTGGATCCCCTTTTTGGTGAACCAGTCGAATGAATCCGTCTGGATCTCCACAAGGTTGGGCAGTTCCAGCTTGCCGCTGACTTTGGAGTAATCGCGCCGCTGGCTTTTTGTGCCGCACGCGAGCTCGTGATACGCTTTGTTGCTGTCCATGCACGCCGTCCTTTCACTGCTGCAGGCATACGCCGGCAGACTATATTGCAGTTTATTATAATAGCAGTAGAATCCCCATGTGTCAAATCAAGTCTTGAAATGAAATGGGAATTCCGATAGAATTATGGTCAAATTGACCGTTTTGGCTTAAGTATGACGTTTAACAGAGATATGGGGCGTTTATTAGGGAATATAGCTGGTTTTTCGCTTTATCCTCCTGCTTCATCCTTCTTCGTTTGTCACATTTTGCCCAAATACACACAATCCCGCAGGACACCCAGGCATGACCCGGATCCTGCGGGATTGTCCGTTTCCTCATTTGTCCCGGCTTATGCCCGGGGAACGGTTTCTTTTTCCTGTCTGGCTAGATCTGTTTCGATTGCCGCGATGGCCTGGTCGAGCTGCTCTTCCGACATGTCGTTTTCTTCCAGCAGCGCAAAGGACTGTGCCATGAGGGCCATATAGGCCGGATCGCTGGCCAGCCTCTCCTTGTCGGGATGTGTCACCAGCTGGTACAGACGGTTGGTTTTCCGGAACCATTCATCTTCCCGGCCGATTTCGTACATCAGGGCTTCCAGTGTCCATTTCTCGTTGTTTTCCGTACGGACCGCTTTCCGGCTGACATGCAGCCCGGCCTGCTTCAGGGCTGCTTCCACCCGCTGGATGTCCTTCGAGTCCAGTTTGTCGTAGTACAGAAACAGCGGCTTGTCTCCCTTCAGGTCCGCTGTCTGTGCTTCGGTATCTGCCAGTTCGCCGACAGTGGCATTCAGGTCTGCATCTCCCAGATCCCGTTTTGCCAGGCCCAGGTCCTGAAAAATCCGGTCAAACACCGGCTTTTTGTCGATTTCATTTCCGTAGTATACAAGTACCATTGTCCGCAAATCCTCCCGGTGTCTGTCTTTGACACCTGTTCCCATTCATCTTACTATGACCAAAAGGAGAAATCCCATGAAGAAACTCTGCACACTCATGATGGCTCTTGTCTGCTCTCTGACGCTGGCTGCCTGTTCCCGGGGCCAGGGCACAGAAAAGCGGCAGGCCTCCCTGGCATTCTTTGACGCCCTGCACAAAACGCTCATGGCACAGTCCATGGAAATCGAGGGGACAGCCGACATCAGCACGAATATGTCTCTGTCCGGGCGCTTTCACCTGTACCTGAATCAGAAACAGGACCTGGAGCTGGCCCTGGAGGTGGATGGCAGCGCCATGGGGATCCCGATGAACGATGTGTTCAATTTCTATATCCGGGATGGAAAAACGTACCTGAATTCCATGGGGACAAAATCTCAGAGTCTGGCAGAAAACATCGGCCTGAAGCCGGGAGAGAAGCTGGAGTCCTGGGACCCGTTTCTGTCCATGACCGATGAACAGAAGGAAAAGTGTTTCAAATCTGTGTCTGTCAGCCACGACCAGTACCGGTTCGAGATCGATCCGGTGAGTCTGGCCTACTACCTGGATTCCCTGGGAAGCACCACTGTTGACCGGGCGGATATGGAGGCCACGATCAAAGACGGGACGCTTACGGCACTGAAGCTCGATCTGGAGGGGGTATACAGGATCCAGGACCAGAGCCAGCCATTCACAGCAGTTGTGGACATGGAAGCGGAAGACATCAATAAGGATGTGGCTGTTCCCTATCCGGCAGATCTGGCCAACTGGGGAAAATAGGCAGGAAAGAGGCATCGCAGGGTGTCTTTTTCTTTTCCATCAAAAACCGCTTCATCTCTGAGCAGAACCATTCGTATCCCGTACACAACGCAGCCCATTCAAGGCTCCATGGACAGAAGTCCGGTTTGCCTTTGATCAGGCGCCCGTCTATAATAAGGGCAGCTGCAGGCGTAGTTTAATGGCAGAACTCAACCTTCCCAAGGTTGCCGCGGGGGTTCGATTCCCCTCGCCTGCTCCATCAGTCCGCAACCGGAGGCGCAGGCTTCCGGTTTTTTTGTTCCTGTTTCAGGCTCCGTCTGATGGAAAAGAGGAAATATGCTGAAATTCAAGGAATATGGAAACAAAGAGAATCCGACGGTGATTCTGCTGCATGGAGCCGGTGTCCTGCATACGTTCAGCCACCAGCTGGAACTTGCCAGCCGATACCACCTGGTCATTCCGGAGCTGCCGGGAGCGGGTGATCTGGCAGGCAGGCTGTTCGATCCGGAGTGGACAGACAATGCCCTTCTGGACCTGGTCCGACGTCTGGGAGGAGAGCCGGTGATCCTGGCAGGGCATTCTCTGGGGGCGCAGATCGCGCTGCGCTTTGCTCTTTGTCATCCGGAACTCACTGTCAAAGCTGCAATCCTGAGCGCCTGGATCAACCCCCGGACCCGCTCTGTCCACAGATATATCGCGCTGGCCAGACCTGCTGCTTCTTTGCTGCACTGTGCCTGGCTGGTCCGGCTCCAGGGGATGTACTGGCGGCTGTCTCACGATGAGACTGGGGATCTGGTTTCGCAATCCAAGAGAATCACCCCGGCGGTCTATGCCTCCTTTTTCCGAAATACCCTCCAACTGAGAGATTATCCCGAATACAGGGACCTTCGCATCCCCATACTGGCTGTCTGCGGCGGTCGGGAAACCAGGGACATGAAGCAGTCACTGGCCATGCTGCAGGAAAACCCCCACTGCAGGACACTGGTTCTATCGGGTGCGGGGCATGATTATCCGCTGCGGTTTCCCGAACGACTGAATCCGCTGCTGGAATCATTCTTCGAGGAATGTCTGATGCAGCCGCACACAGACGCCAGGACCACATCCTGAAAAATGAAAACCCGGCTGGTGGTATATGGTCCATCCGGGTTTTATGGTGAGTGTACACAGCGTGCCGGTCTGTTTCATATATCATGATGAAATGGCTGATTGTCTCTTGCCTTCGATGATATATGACCGTTTGTAATTTGAAAATCTGAATTCCAATCGGGGCGCGACTTTTCGGAATTTAGTCTTTCCGGAGGGCAGAGCTCAGTCTGCCATGATCCGTCTGGTCTCCAATGCACCGGATCGGATCCGTGAAGCCGGACAGGCTGTCTCAGGCATTGGACACCGCACTGTTCGGATACAGAACCCGATTCTCCTTTCCGCACCTTCGCCAACATCCTGAATCAGCAAAAACCTGCAGACAGCTTTTATGCTCCTGCAGGTTCTTTCTGTTATTCGGCTTTGGCGATTTCCACATCCATATAACCGGCGTCTTCCAGTGCCTGTTTCAGGCCATCCGTGGCTTTATCAGCCCGGATGATCATGCTGGCATTGCCGTTGGTCGTGTCATACACCCCGATGTTGGCAATGTTGATGCCTTCATCCGCAAAGACTTTGGAGATTTTCTCCAGCTGGCCGATTTCATCCTTCGCTTCCAGAGCCACGCGGATACCCTCGCGGTACCAGCCCAGGACTTCCAGGAAGGACTTGAACACATCGTTCTGGGTCAGGATTCCCACCACTTTATTGTGGTCATCCACGACAGGCAGACAGCCGATGTCTTCCTTCAGCATTTTTTCCGTGGCCTTTTCCATCAGGTTCTCCGGATGGATCGTGGCCACTCTTTTCTGCATCATGGTCTTGACCTTCGTCTTGGACAGCAGATAGTTCAGTTCGTAGATCGACAGGCTCGTGGCGTTCCCGCCGGCTCCGGAAATCATCCCTTCCGTGATCAGGCCCACCAGTGTGCCGTTTGCATCCGTGACGGGGATCCGGTGCAGGTTGTTTTTCTTCATGATGTCCAGAACATCCGTGATCCGGGCATCCGGCTCCGTGCAGATGACCGGAGTCGTCATGAAATCTTGTACTTTAAACATACATTCCTCTTTGACCGGTCTGTTCTGCATACAGCGACCGGTTTTCTTTCAGCTTCATTATACAAAGGAACAGGCGATGTGCAGGCCCTCACCTTTCACCGTGTGTCCGAAGCAGCGGGCTTCATGCCTGCCTGCTCCCCTGAGAAATGCCGTTGCAGACTCGCACCTCCGGTGCCGTCTGCATGGGCATTATCCGCCCAGATAGGCCTTCTGGATCTCCGGGCTGTCCGCCAGTTCGCTGCCGGTGCCCTGCAGGGAAATCTTCCCCGTTTCCAGGACATAGGCATAGTCTGCGATCGACAGCGCCATCTTCGCATTCTGCTCCACCAGCAGCACCGTCGTCCCCGTGGAGTTGATCTCCTGGATGATCGAGAAGATTTCCTTGACCAGGATCGGTGCCAGACCCATGGAGGGCTCATCCAGCAGCAGCAGTTTAGGCCTTGCCATCAGGGCCCGGCCCATGGCCAGCATCTGCTCGCCGCCTGACAGTGTGCTCGCATCCTGGTTTTTCCGCTGCTCGAGAATCGGGAACTGGGCATAGACCTTCTGCAGGTCTTCCTCAATCGCCGCCTTGTCCTTTCTAAGGAAGGCCCCCATCATGAGGTTCTCGTATACCGACAGCCCCGTGAACACACGGCGGCCCTCCGGCACCTGCGTCAGTCCCTCCGACACGATTTTCTTCGGCGTCGCAGACGTGATGTTGTTTCCCAGGAATATCACCTCGCCGCTGGTCTTTTTCTTGATGGCCGAAATCGACTGCAGCAGCGTCGTTTTTCCCGCACCATTCGAGCCAATCAGCGCCACGATCTGCCCTTCGTTGACCGACATCGAAATCCCCTTCAGGGCCTCGATGACACCATAATGCACATGCAGGTCCTTGACTTCCAGCATCGCCATGATCAGATTTCCTCCCCGAGATACGCCTTGATGACGAACTCGTTTTTCCGGATCTCTTCGGGAGACCCGCTGGCAATCAGCTTGCCGTAGTCCAGCACGAAGATGCGCTCGCAGATTTTCATCACCAGGGACATGTCGTGCTCGATCAGGATCACCGTCAGGCCGTATTTCTTCCGAATGCGGTGAATCAGCGCCGTCAGGTCCGCTGTTTCCTGCGGGTTCATTCCGGCCGCCGGTTCATCCAGGTACAGGATCTTGGGCTGGATCGCCAGGGCACGGGCAATTTCCAGCTTCCGCTGCTCGCCATAGGGCAGATTCACGGACAGCTCGTTTCGCTTGGCATACAGGCCCACTTCCTTCAGGTACTCGCAGGCCTTTTCCTCCACCCAGCGCTCCTCGGAATAGTACTTCGGCAGCCGCAGGATGGCACTGATGACGCCATACCGGATGTTCCGGTGCATGGCAACCTTGACAT
>OFHA01002438.1_pt1 | contig 10888 bp, 8 predicted proteins | sample 1521891 | NCBI WGS metagenome assembly OFHA01 (sample SAMEA3504089, study PRJEB24116) | mouse gut metagenome | biome: mouse gut; feature: mouse-associated habitat; material: faeces | place: Denmark | collected 2011 | reverse complement strand
GCCGGAGGCGGCAGTTGGCGGCCCGATCGCGCTTGTGCAGGAAGGGGATACGATTAAGATCAATATTCCGGAAATGAAGCTGGAGCTGGATGTTTCAGAAGAAGAGCTGGCGGCCAGAAGAGCAGACTGGCAGCCGAAAGAGCCGAAAGTAACAAGCGGGTATCTGGCACGGTACGCTTCGATGGTAACTTCCGGGAACCGCGGCGCAGTGATGCAGACGCCCGGCATACAAAAATAATAGAACGACCAACCTCGAAAGAGATATGAATATTGGAAAAGTAAACGATAGAAAAGGAGGCAGAACACATGCAGTTGACAGGGGCGCAGATTTTAATTGAGTGCCTGAAAGAACAGGGCGTGGACACCGTATTCGGATATCCGGGCGGAGCGATCCTGAACGTATATGATGAATTGTATAAACACAGGGATGAGATCAGGCATATTCTGACTTCCCATGAACAGGGGGCGTCCCATGCCGCAGACGGCTATGCGCGCAGTACCGGAAAAGTAGGCGTATGTTTTGCGACGAGCGGACCGGGAGCGACCAACCTGGTAACCGGAATAGCGACTGCCTATATGGATTCGATTCCGCTTGTAGCGATTACCTGTAACGTAAATGTTCCGCTGCTTGGAAAAGACAGTTTTCAGGAAATTGATATTGCGGGCATCACAACGCCGATTACCAAGCATAATTTTATCGTGAAAGACGTCGGCGATCTGGCGAAAATACTGCGCCGGGCGTTTACGATTGCCAGAAAAGGCAGACCGGGTCCGGTGCTGGTAGATATTCCGAAAGATGTTACCGCCAGGAAGACGGAATACGCAAAGGAAATGATACAGATGCCGAAACGTGTTACCGAGAGACTTCGGCAGGAAGACATCGATCAGGCCGTGCAGTATATAAAAGAAGCGAAAAAGCCATACATATTTGTAGGCGGCGGCGTCATCTTAGCGGATGCGTCCGGGGAACTTCGTACATTTGTCGAAAAAGTACAGGCTCCGGTATGCGATTCTCTGATGGGAAAGGGCGCGTTTGACGGTACCGATGCCAAATACACCGGTATGCTTGGCATGCATGGAACGAAAACGTCTAATTTCGGCGTCAGTGAATGCGATCTGCTGCTTGCGGTCGGCGTGAGATTCAGTGACCGTGTCATTGGAAACGCGGAAAAATTCGCAAAGCAGGCGAAAATTATTCAGTTTGACGTAGATCCTGCAGAAATTAATAAAAACATTCTCGTAACCGGGAGCGTGATCGGAGATATTAAAGAAACGCTGACCAAAATAAACGAACAGTTAGAGCCGCAGCATCATGACGAATGGCTGAGACATATTACGGAGTTAAAAAATAAGTATCCGATGAGCTATCATCCGCAGGAACTCTGCGGGCCATATATGATCGAAAAGATTTATGAGAAGACGAACGGAGACGCGATAATCGTTACCGAGGTCGGACAGCATCAGATGTGGGCGGCGCAGTTTTATAAATATTCCAAACCGAGGCATTTTCTGACATCCGGCGGTCTCGGAACGATGGGTTATGGCCTGGGAGCCGCGATTGGCGCCAAGACGGCCAATCCGGATAAAACGGTAATCAATATTGCAGGCGACGGATGTTTCCGTATGAATATGAATGAAATCGCAACGGCAGTACGTCAGAAGCTCCCGCTCATACAGGTCGTTGTAAACAACCATGTACTTGGGATGGTGCGTCAGTGGCAGGATCTGTTTTATGAAGAGCGGTATTCGGCTACGGTGCTGCGGGATGCCGTAGATTTTGTAAAGCTGGCGGAGGCAATGGGCGCCAGAGGCATCCGGGCAACGACAAGAGAAGAATTTGACGCGGCACTGGAACAGGCGCTGGCAGCGGACGGACCGGTTGTTCTGGACTGCATCATAGACAGTGATGATAAAGTATGGCCAATGGTTGCGCCGGGGGCGCCGATTAGTGAAGCGTTTTCAGAAGAAGATATGAAAAACAGCTAAACGGCTGACCGGAAACGCGGCGTTGCATAATATAGAAAGAAAGCGTCAGGCTGCATGCAGGAATTGCTGTGATGATTCGCCTGTGCATGACAAAAGGAGGATATCAGGAAAATGAGCAGAGTTTATAATTTTTCTGCAGGGCCGGCAGTACTGCCGGAAGAGGTGTTAAAAGAAGCAGCGGAGGAAATGCTGGATTATAAGGGAAGCGGAATGTCAGTAATGGAAATGTCTCACCGCTCCAAAGTATATGATACGATTATTAAAGAAGCAGAACAGGATATCCGGGATCTGATGCATATTCCGGACAATTATAAAGTATTGTTTTTACAGGGCGGCGCGTCCCAGCAGTTTGCGATGATTCCGATGAATCTGATGAAGCATAAAAAAGCGGGATATATCGTAACCGGACAGTGGGCAAAAAAGGCATATCAGGAAGCGCAGATCTATGGAGAGGCAGTCAAACTGGCATCTTCTGAAGACAAGACCTTTTCTTATATTCCGGACTGCTCGGATCTGGATATTCCGGATGATCTGGATTATGTATATATTTGCGAAAACAATACGATCTACGGAACGAAATATAAAGAGCTGCCGAATACGAAAGGACATCTGCTTGTGGCGGACGTATCTTCCTGCTTTTTATCCGAGCCTGTCGATGTCAGCAAATATGGCGTCATTTTTGGCGGCGTACAAAAGAACGTCGGTCCGGCGGGCGTGGTGATTGCGATTATCCGTGAAGATCTGATTCGTGACGACGTGCTCGAAGGTACGCCTACCATGTTAAAATACAAGACGCATGCAGACGCTGATTCTTTATACAATACGCCGCCTTGCTACGGTATTTATATCTGCGGCAAAGTATTCAAATGGTTAAAGAATATGGGCGGTCTGGAAGAGATCAAAAAGCACAACGAAGAAAAAGCAAACATCTTATATGATTTCCTTGATCAGAGCAAAATGTTCCATGGTACCGTGGAACCAAAGGATCGTTCCCTGATGAATGTTCCGTTTGTAACGGGCGATAAAGAGCTGGATGCCAAATTCGTGGAAGAAGCGTCCAAAGCCGGATTTGTCAATCTGAAAGGACACAGGAGCGTCGGAGGTATGCGGGCTTCCATTTACAACGCCATGCCGAAAGAAGGCGTGGAAAAGCTGGCGGCATTTATGAAGGAATTTGAAGCTGCAAATTCATAAATTAATATGCCGCGGCGCAAAAGCACAGGGATGGTTTTGTGGTAAGCCGCGGCAGTACAGATTAGAGGGGAAGTAAAAATGTTTAATTATGTATGTTTAAATCCGATTGCACAGGTAGGACTCGATGTACTGGAAGAGGGTTACCAGAAAGTGGAAGATATCAAAGATGCGCAGGCGGCGCTCGTACGTTCCGCTTCTATGCACGACATGGATTTGCCGGACAGCCTGGAAGTAGTGGCACGCGCCGGCGCCGGCGTTAACAATATTCCGCTGGATCAGTGCGCAGAACAGGGCATAGTCGTATTTAATACGCCGGGCGCCAACGCAAACGGCGTGAAAGAGCTGGTACTGGCAGGGATGCTTATGGCAAGCCGCGATATTAACGGCGGAGTAAACTGGGTTGTTTCTGAAAAAGACAATACAGAGCTTGCAAAGCTGACCGAAAAGCAAAAAAAGGCATATGCCGGATGTGAAATTGCTGGTAAAAAACTGGGCGTGATCGGTCTTGGAGCGATTGGTATCCGCGTGGCCAATGCAGCGACGCATCTGGATATGGAAGTCTATGGCTACGATCCGTATATATCGGTAAACGCGGCATGGAATCTGTCACGCAATGTAAAGCATGTACGCAACGTAGAGGATATTTATCGCGAATGCGATTATATTTCCATTCATGTACCGCTGCTGGATGCGACAAAGAAGATGATTAATGAAGAAGTCATCGCAATGATGAAGCCGACGGCAGTAATTTTAAACTTTGCCAGAGATCTCCTCGTAGATGAAGAAGCAGTCGTAGCGGCGCTTGCCGAAGGCAGACTGAAACGCTATATTTCAGATTTTCCAAACAACATTACCGCAGGCCGCAAAGGATGTGTCGTTACGCCGCATCTGGGAGCTTCCACAGAAGAATCTGAGGATAACTGCGCAGTGATGGCGGCACAGGAAATCCGCAATTATCTGGAAAACGGCAATATCCGCAATTCCGTGAATTTCCCGAACTGTGATATGGGCGAGTGTACTACACAGGGACGTGTAGCGGTGCTGCATAAAAACAGCAAAGGCGTGATTGGGAAGTTTACTTCGATTTTTGGTGAATGCGATATTAATATTGCAAATATGACCAACAAATCCAAAGGCGATTACGCATATTCCATGTTTGATCTGGATACGCCGATGACAGAAGAAGCCGTTTCCAAAATGAAGGCGATGAAAGGCGTTATGAAGGTACGCATTGTCAAATAAACGCAGATAAAAGAAAAATCCCGCTGGTTTCCGATATGGAAACCGGCGGGATTTTGTAAATGAGGGATTCCGGTTTATATTTTGGTCGTTTCCGGATGATCTGTGCTTTCAGAAAGAAGAGGCGGCTCCTGATACAGTTTTCGTTCAATTAATTTTCGTTCAAATGCAATTTCATCCAATACAGGCTGACAACCGGCTTTTCTGGCGACTCTTTCCAGCCGGTCTAACAGATCTAAACGTTCAAAAAGATTCACATTAAGTTCTTTTTCACCTGGCATATCGTTCACCTGCTTTCTGTGCTTTCAGCGTTGCTTCTGGTTGTATTATACTAAAAAGACGCGTGTGTGTAAAGGGAACGGGCTGTGAAATTACGCATATTAAAAAGATATGTTTGTTAATTATTTGTGGACTTACTTGCAGTAAATAAATGGGAATGCTATAATGAATCAACTTCTGGCAGAGGATGATTTGCCAGAACAGATTGATAAGGAGGAGACATTTGGAAGATTATGCGACTGCAGCTCAGTCACGTCTGACAGACTGGGAAGTACTGTGTGATAAAAAGCGGAGAACAGGTTCCATACATATGGGCGGTATCTATGTGGAATGTATGCTAAAAGGAATTATCTGCTGTTATTATACAGTGGAATCAAGAGGGACAGAATGGCTGGTCAATGGAAATAGAAAAAACCGGCCGGGACATTTACTGACGGCTCCGTATTATCGGAGTTTATTACCAGACTTGTATGATAATATGCCGGATGAGGTCGCCGATGCTTTAGAATATGTATCGAAGCCGGAAGACGTCAGTTACATCGATTATCGTTACGTACCAGAGAAAAATGTATCAGACAGAATTTTCAATAAATGGATGGAAAAATTTATATGTATTTTTGACTATCTGGAACAAATAAAACACGAAGTTTAAAGGGACAGGTTTGAATATGGTTAGGATATGGGAAAAGCTGGAGCAGAAGATAAAACAGGAGTATGAACTTGCAGAAGGCGAATGGGTTCAGGTGGATGTAAGCAAACGCGGAAAGATTCATGTAACGCTTGTAACGGATCTCGACGTTACAAAAGAAAACCTGAAGAATTTGCTGGAAAAAGAAATAGAGCCGTATAGTCAGAAATATCAGATTGGATTTTTGGATATATATTCGGTAAAGCAGTCTGTGGAATTTCATTTAACAAAACAGTCAAAAAAAAGCGGCTATTGTTCCTGGTCAGACGCGGTCAGCCCCGGAAGTCAGAACTCTGTGGAGCAAAACGAGGGACTGCAGGTGATTAGTTTTTATTCTTATAAAGGAGGTGTCGGACGCACGATCGCGCTGCTTGAGACAGCATATCTTATGGCTGCAGCAGGCAGAAGGATTTTGATACTGGATCTGGATATTGAAGCGCCAAGCCTGCACAACATTTTTTGTGAACAGATACATGACAAAGAATCAGGAGTGAACGGCGGAATCATACAATATATGTATGAAACCGTCGTACAAAAAAGGGAGTCTTTGTCGTTGGAAGAAATTTTCTGTCCGCTGAACTTAAAGGATATATCTGGAGAGATATTTTTGATTCCTGCAGTAAAAAAAATCGATAGCGAATATATCTATCAGATTGGTCAGATACAGACGCAGCAGATACAGGAACAGGACATATTTGGCAAAATATTTGCGAATCTTGCGGATCGTTTACGTTTAGATGCAGTACTCATCGATACCAGAGCAGGATTTAATCCATGGGGCTCACTGTCGCTGCTTGCCCTGTCGAATCAGGTTATTTTTCTTGCGTATCCGAATACTGAAAATATGGAAGGCTTAAATACCGCGTTTGAGCTGGTAAAAAATGCAGGAAATATGCGATATGCAGTTGCTGTTTCACAAATTGTCGCATCAGATGAGGGAAAAATAAAGGCGGACAGATTATTTCAAAGTCTGAAGATCGATCAGGAGCAGCCGATTACTATTTATTATAATCAAAGCATTGCGTTAAGCAATATGTATCCGGTTACGACAGATGGAGTATTGGGGGAGTATAAGGAACTGGCTGATTATCTGCTGGATAATGAACGAATGCTCCGAAATCAGAAACTGCTTGCGGATGGAAAAAAACGTGAAATGCTGGAAACGGCTTTTTTACAAGAGACGGAGCAGATTGTAATCAGACAACTGATCTTTTTTATAGGATCTGAGGGAAACACAATACTAAAATATAATTATTTGAGCGGGTTGAAAAATGGATGGTTTCCGCATTGCAGTATTTATGCAGGGGACGGACGTAATATACCGTATTATTTATTGATGGGAAACGATTGTCCGGAATGTGTGGATTTGCTTACAATGCCGGAGATCCATGAAGACTGTCTGGCCGTAAAACTGATCAGGCTGTTTGCAAAGCACGATCAGTTGGATGAGCAGTTTGTGAAAAGAATAGCGTCCTGTGAGCAGTTAAATATGCAAAAATTGTCGGATATGCTCAGCAGTGAAGTTGCTCTGGAAAACAATACGCCTGGCATAGAAAAACAAGTTTTGGAAAATGGAACAGTGCTTGTAGTGCTTATCGATATCTCAGAGCAGTTATTAGAAAAACATAAGGAACAGGTGATACGAAATGTTATAAAGCTGTTAAAATACAGTGCGTTAAAAAACAGAATACGGTTTAAATTTACAGTCAGAACAGATGTCGTGGAAAGACACCAGAAATCATTTCAGGCATTGAAAGGCAATATTCGGGAACTTCAGACAGAGAAGGAGGATTTGCAGAGATTTTTAATTAAAAATATTCATAAAGAACAGATTTTATCGTTGCTTCGTCAAAATGATCCGTTGGACTATTGGGAGGATGAAACAAAAAGTCTCAGCCAGATAGAAAAGGCTGCCATCGATATACTATTGGGTATTCGAAAATCTGGTATCACATATAGTCAGTCCGTAATAGATTACCTGTATCAGTTTATGCAGGAACATACACAATATGAATATGATCGTTTGCTGCAATGCCTGAAACGGGCAGCTGAAAAGGAGCTTGCACAATCCGATGCGCATGATTCCGATCGTCTGATCAGCTTTCATATTGACCGCGGCAAACGCGTGAAACAGCGCAAACAAAATCCCCGTCCCCGCCGCAATCAGAATCGCGAGAAACAGCTGCACCTGTCCGTTCAGCGAATCCTGCGTCAGATTGATAAACAGGATACTCGTGAACGCCCCCATAATCATAATGCCCTCCAGCGCGATATTAATTATACCGGAGCGCTCTGAAAACATGCCGCCCAGGGCGACCAGAAGCAGCGGAATGGTAAAAAACATCGTCTGCTGAAATACCAGGTATAATGTACTCATTCTTTTTTACCCCCTTCCCCTTTTCCTCCGGCTGCATGCTCTTCCCGCTTCCTCCGCAGTCCCGAGATAAATACCCGGACAAACAGCGAGAACGCCGAGAAATAGATAATCACCGCGATAATCACGTCAATAATCTCCGTCGAAAAATTCAGAAGCTGCAGATAAAATCCGCCCGCCGTGATATATGCGATAAAGATTCCCGCCAGAAGCACCCCGACCGGGTTCGAAAGCCCCAGAAGTGCCACGGAAATACCGGTAAAACCCTCACCCGCAAGCACGTCCGCAATCTCGATATGCTTTCCGGAGCCCGCCAGATACAGCAGAGCGCCCGCGATTCCCGAGAGAGCGCCCGCGATCGCCATCGAGAGAATAATATTGCGCTTCTCATTCATCCCCGCATACCTGCTGGCATCCTTGTTAAACCCCGCCGCCTTCAGCTCATACCCGAACGTCGTCTTTTCCAGCAGAATAAAAATCACCGCCGCCGCCGCCACCGCGATAAAAAAGCCGCCGTTGACGCTGGATCCCTCAAAAATCACATCCAGTCCCATCTTCGGAATATTCGCCGTACCCGCAACATTCTTCGAATAATTGTAGATCTTATCGTAGAGCGATTTATTCGTCGATATCAGGTAATTCACCATATACATGCCGATATAATTCGTCATAATACAGGCAATGACCTCATTCACATTAAAATATGCTTTCACAAGCCCGGGAATCGCGCCCCAGAGCGCTCCCGCGATCATGGCGGCCCCCAGCCAGTGGATTCCGCCCAGGAACCCGCATTTGATGCCGACGACCACCGCCGCGAACGCCCCGACGATAAACTGGCCGGGCGCGCCGATATTAAACAGCCCCGTCTTAAACGCAAAGCCGACGGAGAGCCCCGTCAGAATAATCGGCGTCGCATAATAAAAAACCTGTCCCACGCCCTTGCTCCCGTGCGTCAGGGGACCCGTGAGAATCGTGATAAACCCGGCTGCGGCCTGCGACGGATTGCTGATGAGCAGAATCACAAGACCGACCAGAAGTCCAACAACAATCGCAAACAGGGAGGATAAAAACCCGATACTGTCTCTTTTTTTCTTCATGTCAGCCTGCCTCCCCTCTCCTGGAACCAGCCATATAAAGGCCGAGCTCCTGCACCGTCGTCTTCTTCGGATCCAGCTGTCCGACGATTTCTCCCTCGTAGAGAACCAGAATGCGGTCGCTTAAATTCATGACCTCCTCAAGTTCCAGCGATACCAGAAGCACCGCCGCCCCCGCATCCCGCTCCTTTATGATCTCTTTGTGAATAAACTCGATCGCCCCGACGTCCAGACCGCGCGTCGGCTGAACCGCGACCAGAAGTTCATGTTTTTTTGTCAGCTCCCGCGCGATAATCGCTTTCTGCTGATTGCCGCCGGACATGCTCCGCGCCTTCGTGGCCGTCCCCTGCCCGCTGCGGATATCAAACTTCTGAATCAGCTTTTCCGCATAACTGTGCACCGCATCCCGCCGGATAAATCCACGGCTCTGAAACTGCGGCTCAAAATAATCCTGAAGTACCAGATTCTCCTCCAGCGAATAATCCAGGACCAGACCGTGTTTGTGCCGGTCCTCCGGAATATGCGACATCCCGTGCGTGTTGCGGTAGCGGATGGATTTTTTCGTGATATCCTCCCCTCTTACGGAAATACTGCCGCCATCCGCCTTAATCATGCCGGTCACGGCCTCCACCAGCTCCGTCTGCCCGTTGCCGTCTATCCCGGCAATGCAGACAATCTCTCCTCTCTGCACCTGAAACGTGACATTGCGGATAATATCGCGTGTATGTCCCTGCTTTTTACTTTTTACGACAAGTCCGTTCACCGCAAGCACCACGCCGGAGGGCTTCGCCTCCTCCTTTTCGACCGTGAGCTGCACTTTGTGCCCCACCATCATCTCCGAGAGCGCTTCCCTGTCCGTGTCCGCCACATCGACCGTACCGATATACCTTCCGCGGCGCAGCACCGAACAGCGGTTTGCAACCGCCTTAATCTCATTCAGCTTGTGCGTGATAAATATAATCGACTTCCCCTCGCTGACGAGCTCCCTCATAATGTTCATCAGCTCGTCAATCTCCTGCGGCGTCAGCACCGCCGTGGGCTCATCAAAAATCAGGATATCGTTATCACGGTAGAGCATTTTTAAGATCTCTACCCTCTGCTGCATCCCGACCGTGATGTCCGAGATGACGGCGTCCGGCTCCACGGAGAGGTGATATTTTTCACTCAGCTCCATCACCTTTTTCCTCGCCGCCTTCATCTCCAGAAGTCCGTTCTTTGTGTCCTCTTTTCCCAGTACGATGTTCTGCAGTACCGTAAAATTGTGCACCAGCTTAAAATGCTGGTGTACCATACCGATCCCGAGAGCATTGGCATCCAGCGGGTTATTGATCTTTACCTCTTTCCCCCGCACCCTGATACAGCCGCCCTCCGGCTGGTACAGACCGAACAGCACACTCATCAGAGTGGACTTTCCGGCACCATTCTCACCCAGCAGCGCGTGAATCTCTCCTTTTTTCAGCTGAAGTGTGATGTGGTCGTTCGCAATGATCCCCGGAAATTCCTTTGTGATGTCCAGCATTTCGATAATGTAATCCATCCGTGCCTCCATTTCTGCCTTCTCCTGACATGATTTTTCCTGGATGATTCCGTAAAATCCCTTTTTATTGTAATACAAAAGGGATGCCTGTACAAGCATCCCTTTTCGTTTTCTTATGCAATTTTTTCGTTTTTGTTCCCGTTACTGTTCTGTCCCGCTTACTGGACTTCCTTGACAGTCACTTTCGTAAGTCCGAGATCTGACACTTCCTTCTCTACATCATTATTGATTTTGATCTCTCCGGAAACAATCTTTGCGAAAACAGCGTCATAATCCGCCTGTGTAAAAGTCTGGAATTTGGAACCCGCCATCGGAAGGCCCACGCCGTCGTTGGACGCGTTAAAGACTGCCGTCTCGCCGCCCTTGAAGGAACCGTCATACACCGACTTTACCGCATCATACACGGAATTGGATAACATCTTCATCGCAGAGGTGATCACTGTGTCGGACTCGGAAGACTGATCCACGTCGACGCCGATCACTTTCGCATTGTCTGC
>OFHA01002435.1_pt1 | contig 10897 bp, 8 predicted proteins | sample 1521891 | NCBI WGS metagenome assembly OFHA01 (sample SAMEA3504089, study PRJEB24116) | mouse gut metagenome | biome: mouse gut; feature: mouse-associated habitat; material: faeces | place: Denmark | collected 2011 | reverse complement strand
TTGCTACCACAGGCACCTGAAGCCTGCGCGTCTGCCAATTCCGCCACTCCTGCAAAACTGACAATAGTTATTATATATGCTAGAGGGAAGAATGTCAATACTTTTTTTGAATTTTTTAGAAAAAATTATATCCACAAAAAGCTCGGTCAGGCTCCCTGCCCTTCCTGCTGCACATTCCGCAGAAACCCCACGTATGTCACCACAAAATAAACCAGATAAATCCCAAAAAACAGAAGGATGCTCCGCAGGAAAAACCCTCCCGGCATGGTGGGGACGCCAGTGGCTATTACAAACTGCCTGCTGACAAACAGAATCATTTTCCCGCTGATAACGATGGCAAGCAGCGCTGGGCAAAGGTAATAAGCGGCAAGCTGCCTGCGCACCAGACGCTGGATCTGCGCCTGCTCAAGCCCCAGCTTTGCCAGCAGGCCATAGCGCAGCTTATATTTTGCAGAATCGCTTAGCTGCTGCACAGACAGCACAGTCACTGCCACGCACACATACACTATCCCGATATAAAACAGTGGGATAATGACAGAAGCCAGCATATATTTGATTTCGGGTATCATATTGTCCCGCACTTCATGTTCCAGCACGGCAGAAATAATATTGTCTGAGCCGCAGCAAAACCCATTTTCAGAATCCCACTTAAACTCTGGCAGCCTGTCCCCGCCTGCAGCTGCCAGCCTATCTCCAAGCCCAAGGGGAGCTGTACCTTCCAATGCGGCTACCAGTTCAGAATAAAAAGGTTCCATCCGCCCAAGCACGCCGTCCGGCACAACAATCACATAATCTGCCCCATTATGCCCGTCTTGGGAAAAATATTCCCCATAGACCCCTTTACAGGAAAGGAACCCATCCCCGGATGCATTTTTAATTTCCAAATCTTTCCCTATCTCCTGCAGTTCCCCCAGCAGGCGCGGCTTTACCTGTACCAGATATTCCGTCCCTTCCAAAGATACCTTGGGGTATCCAAGCATTTCCCTTAAGCAATTATAATCAGAAATGCCCATATATGTGTCGTAGGGATAGTAAACCCCGCCTTCCAGCAGCATTTTTTCAATTTTCCCTTTATCCGGCCTGCCAGCTCTGTCCTGATACATCGTCCCCCATGCCTCCAGGTTTGCCAGGAGCCATGTATTAGCTTGCCTGCCCTTATCTGTGTAAATCCGGTAAACATAATGGCTGGAAACTTCTGTATGCCTTTCAAGCATTTCCAATTCTTCCTTAAAATTATCTGATACATCCTTGCTGTATACCTGCACATCAAACGGGAATTTCCCTTCCAGCACCGTATTTTCATAATCGCTGAACATGAGCGCAAGGGACGCCCCTATCAATGCAAGGGTGAAGAGCGATGTCAGCGTACCCATGGTAAATTGCATTGTCCGTACTTTAGCGGCAAACTGCCGGAGCAGGAATAAGTTCTGCCCCTGGTAAACCAAAGCGCCGCGTCCCCGCACATAGCAAATCAGCCATGCAGAAATCCCCCAGTAAAAAAGGTAAATTGTCACGACAAGCCCTACCAAAAACACAGAAACCCCAAGTACGCTTTGAAGCCTTTCAAACCACGCCCAAAACACAAGGATAAATACCACGGACACCGGAAGCAGGATGCGCCTTGCCCCCTCGCGGCCTTCTTTGATTTCTTCATTCTGGCGTTTGGCATCCATCAGGCCCTTGATGTTCATTTTGCGGAATTTCCACCTGCACCGGAACAGCGCCAGCAGATAACAACCGGCAAAACAGGCCAACGTCATAAGAGCCGTACGCCCATGGAAGGAAATATGCAGGCGGTATTCCATCCGAACCATAGCAAACATCACGGCCTCAACCACCTGTTGGAACAGAATCCCAAGAAGGCTCCCCAAAAGGAATGAAATTCCCCCTAACATAAGGTTTTCCTTAAGGTACAGGCTGGAAACATCTTTCTTTTCCATGCCAAGGAGCAGGTAAATCCCAAATTCATCGCTCCGCTTTTCTAACATAAACCCTACCATATAATGGATCAGCCACGCTACAATCAATACGATAAATACCGTTGCAAGGCCGATCATAACTTCCATAATCCCCTCAACCTCAAAATATCCCCGCAGCCCATTCTGGAAAATCAGGCTGTTGAAGGCATACATCAGCGCATTGATTACCGTCATGGTAAGCAGGTACACAAGGTAATCCCGGGCAGAACGCTTCATGTTCCGGTATGCCAATTTCACAAAAAGCCATTGCGGGTTTCCCCCATCTTCCTTGTCTGGCCGCCCCTTCGGGCGTTTCTCCGGTTGCCGGAAAGAGGCAACTGTTTCTTTATGCATCCGGCTCCCTCCCTCCTGCCAAGGACAGCACTTCAAGGATTTCCTGCAAAAATGCCTGCCTTCCCTTCTGCCCCCGCACCAGTTCATGGAAGATCCTGCCGTCCTTTAAAAACAGGATCCGCCCACAGTAACTGGCAGAAAAGGCATCATGGGTCACCATCAGGATGGTAGCCCCTACCCTGCTGTTCAAATCTGTAAATGTTTCCAGCAGCATCTGGGCAGAAAGGGAATCCAATGCCCCGGTAGGCTCATCCGCCAAAAGAAGCTGGGGATGGTTCACAATTGCCCTTGCACATGCGCACCGCTGCTTCTGCCCGCCGGACACCTGATAAGGGAACTTCCCCCGGATATCCGATATCCCCATCCACCCCATTACCCGTTGGCAGGAATTCTGGATTTCCTGCCTGCTGCCGCCCCGGAGGGACATGGCAAGGATAATATTTTCTTCAATTGTCAGGGTGTCCAGCAGGTTATACTCCTGAAACACAAACCCAAGGTTCTCCCTGCGGAACCTAGCCAGCCCTTCTTCTTCCAATTCTGTAATGTCCACATCCCCATAATAAATGTGCCCGGAAGTCACTTGGTCAATGGTGGCAAGCAGGTTCAGCAGGGTAGTCTTGCCAGAGCCGGAGGCTCCCATCACCCCTACGAATTCCCCCTTTGCTACCCGAAACGTAACCCGGTCCACTGCCTTTGTCACATTGGATGATGTCCCATAATATTTTTCCACATCGCATACCCTGATATAACCGTCCATAATTTTTCTCCGTCCCTTGATTGTTACATGGCTTTATTGTACCAGAGTTTTTCTTGCCGTGGTATGTAATTTGTTTGCAATAACCTTACATTTTCGAAAGATAAGCCATTCCTTTTCGCCTTTTGGGCAGATGTAAACATTATTTGACATCCCAAAAATAATGCAAAATATCTTTTACATCCTCAAAATATGTATCAATGTCCTTCTCCCTTTTCGATAGCCACAATAAAATTGCTAATTGGAAACGTAAGCATTATTTTCGTCCCCTTCCCAAGTACAGACTCCGCAGAAATCCCTACGCCCAGCCGCCCGCAGAGTTTTTTGCAGAGGTAAAGCCCCATCCCGGTAGCCTGCCCCCGCGCACGGCCGTTACTCCCAGTAAAGCCCTTTTCAAAAATACGGGAAACATCTTCCGGCGGTATGCCTGCCCCATTGTCCTCAAATACAAAAGTAACCCCATATTGCCCCGCCCTTGTATACACGGAGAATACTGGGGATTCCGAACAATATTTTACGCTGTTTAACGCTATCTGCTCCAAAATAAAGCCAATCCATTTCCGGTCCGTGTACACAAAATCCTTACAATCTATGGATGCGCTGACATGGTTCTGGATGAAAAGCAGGCGGTTTTTTGCCAAAACCTCCGCGGCAACCTCCTGCAAATCCGTTTTTTGGATAAAGTAATCCTTGTAAACTTCCCCAGACCTTGCGTAGTACAGGGCCATATCCACATAATTTTCAATTTTCCGGTTCTCCATACGGATAGTGCGCAGTATCTCTTTCCACGCGTTTTCCTCCTGTCCCTTGACAGCCCCTCCCTTGCCCACGTTTTCACAGATAGAAGCAATTCCGGTAATCGGCGCCTTTATCTCATGCACCCATCCCTCAATGTACTCCCGGTACTCTTTTTGCTCATCTTCGGTCCTCCGGATCTGCTCAATGGCTGCTTTGTTGGAACACTTAAAATATTTGCGGTATAGCTTATCCTCTAAGGAAAAAGAAGGCGGGAGCAGTTCCCCCAGCAGATGCCTCTGTTCTATCTGCCCTAAGATATTTTCAATTTCGCTAAAATACTTTTTTCTGGAAATGTATGTGGCAGAAAGCCAAATGCCCAGAATCAGGGACCAAAAAATCAGAATCAGGGCTATGCCCGCCAGAAAATAGCCGGTAAGCCCCAAAAAGACTGCCAATGCCCCCATTGCGGCAGCATGCAGCAGCAAAAGCAGGCATTTGTCTTTTAAAAATGACAGAACATTCATATCCGGTACCCCATTCCCCGTTTTGTTTCAATAAAGCCATGGACACCGACGGCGCGCAGCTTTTCACGGATTCTTGTGATATGTACGCTCAGGGCATTGTCGTCAATGAAAATCTGGTTTTCCCAAAGATATTCCACCAGTTCCACCCTTGGGACATACTGCCCCGGATGCAGGAACAGGCGGTGCATGATTTTCATTTCGTTTTTCGTCAATTCCGCCTGTCCCCCTTGGCTGTAAATCAGGCAGCCGGCAATGTCCAATCCCACGCCTTTCCATGAAAACCGGGTATTTTCCTGCTGGGAAACCCCTTTCGTCCGCCTGAGCACCGCCCCAATCCGCGCCAGCAAGATTTGCCCTTGGTAGGGCTTTGTGATATAGTCGTCGCCCCCTTTTAACATGCCTGTCAGCTCGTCCATAGAATCTGTGCGGCTGGTAAGGAAAATTACTGGTATTCCTGCTGCATGCTCCTGGATCTGCGCACAGATGTCAAAACCGCTGCAGCCGGGGAGGTTTACGTCCAAAAGTACCAAGTCTGGCTGTTCCCTTTGGATTTGCGGCAAAAGCCCTTGGAAATCCTCCGCCAATACCGCTTGGTAGCCTGCCTGCCCCAAAAGGGTTTTCAGTTCCCTGCTGATGATTTCTTCATCTTCTGCAATTAAAATTTTGCTGCCCATGCCCCCACCTCCGCTGCTGATAATTTTCTGTTCCATATAAAATTCCCCTGCCCCATAACATGGCTAGTTACTTCGATGTGATATGCCCTACATTTTTTATTAAAATAGAAATGCTCCCGTCCAGGCCTGTAATAAATTCAATATGCTCCCCATCCTGGTACTGCTCCATGGGAATCTTGATTTCTACCCCGGTGTCGGTGGTAAGGTGCTGCTTTTCAAACCTGCGGGCGGTACTTTCTGCCCGGGGCTCAATGCGGGCATCCGGCCCCATTTTATATTTTTCCAGCTTTTCGTTTACTTCTTCTTTATATTCTTCTTTTCCCTGAAAGACCTTGTCCAGCACAAAAGGCACATCCACCGCGCCAGTTTCCGCTAACTGCTCATGGATCACCTGCTTGGTTTCCATCTGGGCTTCAAACTGTTCCCCATCGCTGAAATATTTTTTCTGCACCGTGCCAATGGCGCGGGTAACAATTGACAGTTGGGTTTTGGGGGACAGGGGGCCGCTGCAGTGCAAAAACAGCTTGGAAAAATAATTGGTTTTCGTACCGTTGACCTCATATTTTTTCTCTGTCAGGGAAATTGAAAAATCTGACAGGCGGATAATGGCGGCTTCCGACAGTTTTTGGGCGGCTGTGGGAAGGATTGCCCGGAACTTAATAATTTCATTGGTATTCCCAAAGGCGTCCGACTGGGTTTGGTGGGTATAGGAGGTTTTATAATCCATTTTCAGCAAAGCCAGGTAATTTTCCGTATCCGTCCCAAACAGCGCCACCACAAAATCTGCTTGGGGAATCTCAATATTTTGGTTCATAATCCCATATAAATGGGCGGCAATATTCTGGCTGGCTGTTACAAATGCTTCATCCGTCAGCCCTGCTTCTTCCAATACAAGAAGCTGCTGGTATACCTGGGATTCCTCTTTGCGGAATTCACAGGTTTTCTTGTCGTCCGTAGCATCAATTTTGCAAATATGCTCCCGCAGGAAATCCCCAAAATCTGAACCGTAATCCAACAGGGTATCGGAAAGCACCGGCACCCCACATCGGAGTCTAAAATGTGCACGATAACCTTCCGAAGCCTGATTTCCCCTTTTTCCATAATTACCACAATTCCTTTCTCTGTCTGTAAAACGCCGGTTAGCAGCACGGCAGGAATATCCGTCCCTCTTTTGCCGTGCTGCGCCGCTGCAGTGCATTACATGCCCGATATCCCTAAGAGCTCCGTATCCAGCTCCACCGGGCAATGGTCCGAGCCCAGCACTTTTGTGTGGATTTTCGCGTCTGCCAGCTTGCCCTTTAAATCTTCTGATACCACGAAATAGTCAATCCGCCACCCTGCATTTTTCTCCCTTGCCTTAAACCGGTAAGACCACCAAGAATACACCTGCTCCTGTTCCGGGTAAAAATACCGGAACGTATCCAGATAGCCATGGCTTAATAAAACAGAAAATTTCTCCCTCTCCTCGTCAGTAAAGCCCGCATTTTTCCGGTTGGCCTTGGGGTTCTTTAAGTCAATTTCCTGATGCGCCACGTTCAGATCCCCGCAGAACACAACGGATTTCTCCTCCTTTAGCCCATCCAGGTACTGGAGCATAGCGTCCTCCCATTCCATGCGGTACGGAAGCCTTGCCAGCTCGTTCTGGGAATTGGGCGTATAACAGGTCACCAAATAAAAATCTTCATATTCCAGCGTAACTACCCGGCCTTCTGTATCGTGTTCCTCCGCGCCGATTCCGTAGGCAGCCGAAAGCGGTTTATGCTTGGTAAAAATGGCTGTCCCGGAATAGCCCTTTTTCTCGGCATAATTCCAATAACCTTCATAGCCTTCGGGCAAATCCAAAGAAATCTGCCCTTCCTGCAGCTTTGTTTCCTGAATGCAGAAAAAATCTGCGTCCGCTTCCCTGAAAAAATCCAGAAAGCCTTTCTGGACACAGGCACGGAGGCCATTTACGTTCCATGAGATAAATTTCATATTTTATGTTCTCCTTTTTTCCAAAGCAGCTTCCCCACGCACCGCCGGGGCTTCCCATGCAATGCCGCGCTGCCGTTCTTCTATAAATGCCATGATTATAACACTTTTCTTCCTGCATTTCCATCTTTCCGGAAAAATCACCTTTTCCCAGCCCTATTTCATGTTACTGTTCACACCCAATGTCAGTTAGTTAAGCATTAGGTTAGATTCTGCAATAGGGGTCTAACCTAAATTTTTATAAAATCATTACAGAAGGGGCTGACAAAAACGCTAAAATGTGCGGCCGCGCCCACTACAGATGAACTTTAGAGGTAGTGAGCGCGGCCCTTTCGTCAGAGAGAATATTATCACTTTTGACCAAAGGAGGCACACAATGACTAACCATGAAAGAATCAAACAGATCCTGCTATCTGAAATTGAAAAAATGAAAAAGCATCGTGAGGATTTCTGCAAGAACCCCGGAACGGATTTTACCCGTGACAGGAAAATTCCGTTCGATACCCTCCTGCATTTCCAGGTCTCCATGGAAAGCGGCTCCGTCAGCCATGGGCTCCTTAAATATTTTAACTTCGATGCCCAAGCGCCGTCCCTTTCCGCATTCTACCAGCAGCGCGCTAAGCTTTCCGACGATGTCTTCCAAAAACTTTTTTACAGCTTCAACAGCTGCTTTGAACCGAAAGCTCTGCTAAAAGGCAGGTACCAGCTCCTGGCATGTGACGGGTCTGGCTTTACCTTTACAAGGAATCCGAAGGATACCGAAAGCTATTACACCCCCAGTGGGCGCTCCCAAAAAGGCTATAACCAGATGTACCTCGTTCCTTTGTATGACCTGCTGAATAAGGCCTATACCGACGCAGTCGTAATGCCCATGCGCAAAAGGAATGAGTTCTCAGCATTCTATGGGCTGACCGACAGGCACACCCCCTGCGCCGGGACAGCCCCTGTTTTCATTGCCGACAGGGGCTTCCATGCATACAATGTCTTTGCACATGCCATTGAAAACAGTGCCTTTTTTGTCATCCGCGCAACGGACACAAAGATGAAGCGGCTTCTTGGCGCAGACCTCCCCAATGAGGATACTTTTGACCTCCGGGTGACAAGGTATCTTACAAGGGGCCAGCCAAAAAAGAAATATCTCCATCCGGAATCGGCCAGCCAGTACCGCCACATCTGCAAAAAGGTGGCTTTTGGCTATTTCCCGGCGGAAGGCTGCGGGGAATACGGGATATCCCTGCGCGTCCTGCGTTTCCCCATCGGGGACGGCGCCTGTGAGAACATCATAACAAACCTTCCAGAAAATGAATTCCATGCGGAGGAAACCAAAGAAATATACCACCTCAGATGGGGCATCGAAACTTCATTCTGCACACTAAAGCACACAATAGCTGCCATAAATTTTCATGCAAAAAGCAGGCAGATGGTCACCCATGAAATATGGGCAAGGCTCATACTTTTCAATTTCTGCTCTTACATAACAGGGCAGGTTGAATTTGAGAAGAAAAAACAAAAGCATATCCATCAGGTTAATTTCTCCATCGCTCTCAAGACCTGCCGCCATTTCCTGCGGCTGCACCTTGGGGAGGAACCGCCTGATGTGGAAGGCCTGACCAAAAAGCACACGCTTCCTGTCAGGCCCTCCAGGAACTTTGCCCGCCAGCAAAGATACCAGATACCAGTCAGCTTTACATAGCGATTTTGACTGACAGAATCATTCTACCACATGGCAGGCATTTTGCATACCTGCTTATTTGTCATGCAGTAATAGGAAAACACAGCTCGTCAGATGGCATGATACACACCATTTGTTTCAAGATTTACTTCCAGATAACTCTTTATTCCTATATTCAGACCGTTTATCTGTTTTTCAAAGCGCTTAACTAACTGACATTGGTTCACACCCATGGTGTTCACAGTAACTGTTTCATTCTTCATACTGTACGGTTTTATCCGTATACTTCCGCTCCATCTCGTGCCGGGTTTTCCGCTGCTCCACCGTGTCAAACACAATGGAAAAATCATAATCCTCGGGATACAGTTCTGCCGCCGCCACATGGAGCTTGATGCGCTTGTGGTTAATCCAGATTTTCTTATTGGGCATCTGTACCCTCAGCACGCCCTTTTCGTTGGCAGGGACGCAGACAATGCCAATTTTTTTGTCAGGGTAAACCATTACGCTGTCGCCAATCTGGTACTTGGGCTGGGAATGGGCTGCCTGCTTCAGGGGCTTGGCCTTGATGATTTTATTTCCACAGGTTTTCCCCCGTTTGCCATCTCCCCCGGGGCATTGGTAGCTGCTAAGCCCTGCCGCTGCATCCCCATACGCTGCCCGGATGGCTGTCTGCAAAATTTCTGCCGGCATCCCAAGCCTGCCTGCAATATAGAAAGCGCAGCTTTCCCCGGCCTCCCCAATTACCATCTGGTACGTAGGGCGTAAAGTTTCTTTGTCAAAGGCCATCCTGGCGTTTACCACGCCTTTTGCCTTTTTGGCAAATTCTTTTACCTCCGGGTAATGGGTCGTGACTAGGAAATTTGCCCCCGTCTTCCGAAGCTCCTCCAGCACGGCAATGGCAATCCCCATACCTTCTGCCGGGTCTGTGCCGGAGCCAAGCTCATCCATAATGATAAAGCTGTCCTTGTCCGCCTTCTCCAGAATTTCCAGCACGTTTTTAATATGGGCAGAAAATGTAGACAAATTCTCGGAAAGGTCCTGCCCGTCGCCAATATCGCAGAAATACGAACTGTTCATGCAGATATCTGCTTCTTTACATGCCACATGCAGCCCGCACTGGGCCATCAGGCAGTTCAGCATTACCGTTTTGATGGCTACCGTCTTGCCCCCAGTATTGGGTCCGGTAACCACCACGCCACGGATACCCTCTCCTGCCTTAAACTGCAATGGCACATTTTTTCCCTGTTCCATCAGGGGATGGCGCGCATCCTCCAGCACAATCCTGCGTTCCGTATTGATGGCTGGCTCTGCAGCCCCTAACTCCATGCTCAGTTTCCCTTTGGAAAAGATGAAGTCCAGCTTTTCCATCAGCCTGATATTTTCCTGAATTACCGGGGCTGACGAAGCTACCATTGCCGTCAGCGTATACAAAATCCGGTATACTTCATTTTCTTCCCGGATCCCCAATAGCTGCAGCTCCTCATAGTATTTCCCTGCTGCGGAAGGTTCTATGAACAGAGTATTCCCGGTGGAGGATTTGCCAATCAGGCTGCCTTTTATTTTCTGCCTGTACTCCTTTTTCACAGGGATGCATACCCGCCCGTTCCGCTGGGTGCAGTAATTATCCGCCATGCATTGTTGGTTCGTGCGCATCACCTGCTCCGCCTTCTGTTTCATCTGTTCCTGGCATTTTGCAATCTCCCCTCGGATCTGGCGGAGTTCCCCAGAAGCGTAGTCGTCCACCTCCCCATTGCGTATCTGCCTGCCGATTACCTCCCGCAATTCTTCCATTGTGCTTAAATTTTCTTCATAGTAGGCCAAGGGGTTCCCATCCATTTTCCCTCTGCCCAGATAGCCTTTCAGCCGCCAGAAGGCTGCCAGCGCTTTTTCTGCCTGCCCGAGCTGCCAGGGAGCCAGACAGCCCCCTTTTTCAGAAATTGACAGGATTTCCTTGATTTCATTTACATTCTGTAAGGGCGGCGTCCCAAGCAGTTCCATCAGCTTTTTGCTGTTCGTGGTGTCCCGGAGCTGCTTCCTAAGCTCGCTTTCGGACAAGAGGAAGGTTGCTTCCTTTATCTGCCCCTTTGCCCATTCTGTCATTGCAAGGCCTGTCCAGCGTTCTTTTATTTTGTCAAATTCAACTTGTTTTTCAAAATCCATGTTTTTTTCCTCTCTTTGATACCCTAATCCTATAAAAGAACAAAGTGGGCAAGCCCACTTCAGCTCCCCTACCCCTCACTCATGAGGGGCTT
>OFHA01002434.1_pt1 | contig 10901 bp, 8 predicted proteins | sample 1521891 | NCBI WGS metagenome assembly OFHA01 (sample SAMEA3504089, study PRJEB24116) | mouse gut metagenome | biome: mouse gut; feature: mouse-associated habitat; material: faeces | place: Denmark | collected 2011 | reverse complement strand
CCGGTCTTTAAGAACGTATACTCCGAACAGGTGGCGATCAGGGCGTTCATATCCCCCTGGAGAGGGCTCATTCCCAGGGCCGCTGCTGCGGTACACAAAAGCATAAGAGGAACGCTTCCCATATAACCGGCGGCCACCACAAAGGCTCTTCCTATAACAGCGATGATATAACCTCTCAGATTCAGCTTATACATTCCTTTCCATTTACCTACAAGGGTAGGGGTAAATATCAGTGCAATGATCAGAGGAATATTGAAAGCCCATGAAAATACGCCGTAGAGATTTTCATTTTTTAACACATACGTCATATAGTAAATTCCAGAATTGATCATGGCGCCGTAAAGCTGCTGCAGAATATATACTCCGCAGATCATCAGATAAAATTTATTGGAAATCAGAAGGCGGAAGGCTTCGATTAATCCGTATTTTTCTTCTTCTGATTTTCCGTTATTACCTTCGTTCAGCTCTTCCTCAGGCAGTTCTTTTACAGAAAGAGCAGAGATCGTATTGATTATCAGTCCAAGTACGGAATAGACGATTGCGACTGTTCTCCAGGCGTTAGCCCCGCCGCCGCATTTTGCAACAAAGCCGATTGTTACAGACTGGATCAGAAGGCTTGTGGAAAAGGCGAAGATGAATCGGCAGGAACCCATCTGGACACGCTCCTTACTGTTTTTTGTTACCAGCGAGGTAAGCGCAGAGTAAGCAATGTTATTAGCGGTATAGAAGACGCCGTTTAATAAGGTATAAGCAATAAAAAACCATGTGTATTGGGCGGTGGTTCCCCAAGTGGTGGGAATAGCAAAGTTTGCCGCTAATGTAATCGCGCATCCAATATAACCATATAACATCCATGGCCTGGCTTTTCCAAGTTTTGAGCGGGTTTTATCGATCATTGCGCCGAAGAAAATATCGGTAAAACCATCGAATAATTTTGACAGTGCAATGAGCGAACCTACAATACCCGCAGAGAGACCGATTGTGTTGGTTAAATAGATCATTACAAAGGAAGATAAGAAAGCATATACTACGTTGCCTGCAATATCTCCGGAACCGTATCCGACTTTGTTATACCATTTTAAATATGTTTTTTCGTTCATAAGAATAGATCTCCTTTCATTAAGTAGGCGTTAAAATATTTAATCTACATCGTTTTTTCTATGAAATGTCGAATGGTACCAGCTTAAATTGAAAACAAAATGCGGTCTCATGGAAGCAATACTTTTCCAGAACATTCGGCCCGCAGCTATTTGAACCGATTCCATGAAGCGCGTAATCCAGGCATAATATAGTTTTTCCCGATTCCTCCAATTCAAAATGATGAGATTTGCTCTCCAGTTCCTCTTGTGAATAGGCAGATGCGTGAAAGGAAAAACTGGTGTCCGATACGGCGGTTAATCCAAGGTGTTTTCCGTTTATTTTTACATAATCGCAGTCAAAACGGTTTCCATTTTCCTGCGGGAAGATATAATCTTCGTGCAATTCTGAAATAGTTGCAGAGTAAAGTCCATGGCTGCTGGCTCTATGCTTATCTCGGTAATTTTCATAAGGACCATATCCATAATAAGAAACGGTTTCAAATTCTCTTGGAAGAAACAGCCTCACGCCAAATCGCGGTAAAAAAGGAAAGGCTTCGTTCTTCTTAACATTCAGCGCCGCGCAAATGCCTCCGTTATGGTCCACGACCCATTGGGCCTGTATATCCAGAATTCTCTGCAGGGAAGCTGCTGAAACGGACATAGAGGAGGAAATGACAATTTCATTCTCGGAACGGGTTATAAGAGCGTTGTATGCTCTTGTACAGGAATGATGGTAATGGGCTCTTTTCCACTCCGTCTGGATATACATGTCGTTGTCTGTGGGGGCTCTCCAGATATTAATCTCCATTGGTTTTTCCAAGTATTCTTTTCCCTCATAAATCATACTTTCAAACATACCGTTCTTCTTGCTATAGGTATAACAGAAATTCTTTCCGGATAAACGAATTTGGCAGTCCGTTTCTTTTATGGATATAGCGGCGCGTACGTCCGTTTTTCGGTTTAGCCATTCCATAGCGGTAAGATTTCTCCCATCTTCATTTTCCAGCCGGATTTCGTCAAAGCCTAATAAGTGTCCTGCCGGAACCATAACAGAATCGTGCAGGAGATGGTATCGTATGTTCAGATAAATTCGCCCTGTTTTTGGAATGGAAAAATCAAGCTTTATGATTCCTTCCTTGTGCGGCTCTATGGAACACACCGGTACGGGGCCTGCGGCAATACAGACGCCGTCGCGGGTTACTTCATAATGAATGGAGGCATAATCTTTTAAATCAGTAAAATCTAAGTAGTTATGGAGAGTTAGTTCCTTTGTATCGGTGCGATAGGAAATAACTCTTGCCGGACGATGTACATTTTTATATTCTAGCAGTCCAACGTGAGGGGTGCGGTCCGGATAAACCAATCCGTCTATACAGAAATTGCCGTCATGGATTGTTTCGCCAAAGTCTCCGCCGTAGAGATATTTTTTCTTACCGTTTTCAGCTATTCCGATTTCAACTGCATGATCGCACCATTCCCATACAAACCCGCCGCACAAAATGTCATGCTTTTCGATAAGCTGAAAGTAATCTTCAAAATCTCCGGGACCATTTCCCATTGAATGAGAGTATTCAACCAAAAGAAAGGGTTTTGACGCGTCCTTTTCCAGATATTCCTGTATCTCTGAGAGGGCGGGATACATTCTGCTGTACAGGTCAAGATTTGTGTAATCATAGATTTTGTCGTTATTGCGATATCTGGCGCTTTCATAGTGGGTAATCCGCTGAGGGTCAAATTCTTTGGTCCAATGGAGGGCTTTTTCAAAATTACATCCATATGCGCTTTCATTTCCCATTGACCATATCAGGATACAGGGTCGGTTCTTATCCCGCTGGATCATAAGCTGTATCCGGTCTAAGATGGAGTTTTCCCACAGCGGATTATCCGCAATTGGATTGTTCCAGTTCTTAAATCGGTTATAATCGATATCTTCTTTGTCATACAGCATGAAAGGCCCGTGGGCTTCAATATCTGCTTCGTTCATGACCATAAAACCATATTTATCACATAACTGATAGAAATAAGGAGCATTTGGATAGTGGCTGGAACGGATAGCGTTGAAATTATGCTGTTTCATCATGATAAGATCTTTCTTAATCTGGTTGATATTGACGGCGGCTCCGGTAACAGGATCCGAATCATGGCGGTTTACACCGTGAAATTTGATTTTTTGGCCGTTTAAGTAAAGAATCTTATTTTTAATCTGAATTGTCCGAAAACCGATGTATTCGGTAATTGTCTCGTTTTCTGTTTCAATAACAAGTTTATATAAATGGGGATGTTCGGCGCTCCATAATTGTGGTTGTTTTAAGTTTAATGAAATGTGATCTATTTTGACTTTGCCGGATGCCATGATATGATTTTTCTGATTATATAGAGTGACTGTTGTATCAATTGGCTGACCGATATAAGAAAAATGAAGTAATACTTCGGCTTTCTTTTCATTGACAGTAGTTGTAATGTGATAATCCCTGACACACTGTTTCGGACGTTTTAAGAGATAGACGTCCCGGAAGATTCCGCTCATACGGAACTTATCCTGGTCTTCTAGGTAGCTGCCGTCGCACCATTTCAAAACAAGGACTGACAAGGTATTTTTACCTTCTTTTAGTAATGACGATACATCAAATTCACTTGTGGCGTGAGATACCTGGCTGTATCCGGTATAAGTACCGTTGAGCCATACGTAAAAACAGGAATCAACTCCTTCAAAATTTAAGAATGCCTGCGGCGCCTGAATATCTTTTTCATAATGAAATTCGTACACATATGCGCCGCAGGGAATATCATGCGGGACATAGGGGGGATCAAATGGAAACGGATATCGAATGTTTGAATACTGATGGGAATCATATCCATACATCTGCCAGACGCCGGGAACTTTCTGTACATCGAAATCTGACGTATCAAAATCAGGTTCAAAGAATGGGTCCTGAATATCATAGATACTCTCGAAAAACCGGAATTTCCAGTTGCCGTTTAGGAATTGTATCCGGTCGGATTCTTCTCTGTGTTCTATCAGATTGTCCATTCTTTTTGATGCGGGGATATAGTATGCTCTGGCAGGCATGGTCCCTTCGTGGAGAATCTCAGGATTCTCGTAATGCTTTGGTACAATCATCTTTGCAGCCTCCTTTTTTGAAATATTATTTTTTTGCCAGTTGTAGTTCGTAAGGGTTTTTGAAATATTTCCCTGCCAAAACTCTGCGGTAAAGGCGATACCCTGCTGAACCGTTTGCTTCTTTTATTTTGGTATTATTATATAAACCGACGGCTTGGAAGTCTATAAACTCGATTAGACAAAACATGCACAAAATGATACAATAGAAAAAATAGATGAGGGAGGTGCAGGTTATGTATATTAATTCCGGATATTTGAATCATTCCCATGTGGCGTTTAAGGATAAGTCAAAACCTTTGATTGTCGGGAGTTGTGGGACATATCGTTTGTATAAGCATCCAAGGCTGCCTACGTATCGTCCGCGCGGCAGAGTAGATTTTCAGATGATCTATGTGTCCGCAGGATCTGCACATTTTCACTTTGACCATGCAGAGAATGATACGGTGGTTACAGCCGGGAATATGGTGCTGTTCCGGCCGAAAGAATTTCAGAAATATGAATATTATGCTGAGGATCAGACGGAAGTATATTGGGTTCATTTTACGGGAGGAAATGTAACGAATATATTGAGAAGTTATGGAATAAAAGACGATATGAGAGTATTCTATATGGGTACTTCTCTGGAATATGAACGGATATTTAAGCGGATGATATCTGAGTTGCAGCAGTGCCGGGCGGATTATCAGGAAATGCTGGTTCTTCTTCCCAATCATCTTTTTATCCTAATTCACAGGCAGGTGACAAAGCGGCATGTGTTGAAGAATGAATATTTGGAATATGAGATGGACGCGGCGGCTCAATATTTTAACGACCACTATAATACGGATATCAGTATAGATCAATATGCAAAGTCCCGGGGAATGAGTGTGAGCTGGTTTATCCGCAATTTTAAAGCCAGCATAGGAACGACGCCTATGCAGTATATTGTCTCCATCCGCATTACCAATGCGCAGGCTCTTTTGGAAACGACTACCTATCCGGTAGCCGAAATCGGGCGCATAGTAGGGTATGAAAATCCATTATATTTTAGCAGGATTTTCCATAAACAGAAGGGGTTTTCACCGTCTGAATACCGTAAGAGGATTCGTCAAGCGGATGGATCCGAATTCTAAAGAAGTTTGTCGATAGCAAGAGAAACATTAGGCTGAAAATAGATATCCTTTCCCCTATTACTTTCGTACATGAAATCTTTTAGGGGTTTACTTGTGTAGTCTGAAAAATCTCCGTATATCGCAAGCCGTATGCCGTAATTGATAAATTTCTGTAATATTTCTCCTGCCAGACACGTACTTAAAATAAAAAAGTCGTTGGTAATAGCTTCTTTATTTATAACGATATTAGTACATCCTGTTTCGTATCGTACTGTCATGATTAAATCCAGAGCGGACGAGATATCGGTGATCAAGAGTTCGCTGCTGTGTATAACTGCAATTTCTGTATTATTTTTTCTTATAATTTCCGTCTGCATAGTTTATCTGCCTGATCCTTTCCTGTAAATTTTATTGATTATCTCCTATATTCTGCTATTCATATAGGCTTTCAATTAAGTGATCAACCATAAAGTCAAAGGTTTCCGTATGAGGGTACGGAAGAAATTCTTTGTTTTTTAAGTTCATAATTAAGGAGTAAATAATGGAAATAGCCAAATCCGTGTCAACTTTTGGCTTCAAATAGGGCTGATCTATAAAAAGCCGCCGGTTCAAACGGTTTGATTCTTCGATCTTTTTTGCCTGCTCTTCTGATAATTTGTTCATTAAAATTGTAAAATCCGTGCTGTCCGAGTTATATAGAAAATTGTTTTTATCGTATTCCCGGTATATGAATTTCAACGCTTTTGCAATACCGTATTTATTCTGCTGCTGATCCATGATTTTATATACGTTGTCTCTGATTTGCTCGTGAACGCCGCATAGGACTTCACCAAAAAGGGATTCTTTTGAATCAAAGAAAAGGTAAAAAGCTCCCTTTGAGATGCCCGCCTGTCGGCAAAGTTCATCCACGCTTGTTTTTTTATATCCATATTGTGTCCAGCTCTGTTTGCAGGATTTTTTTAAATGGTTTCTGATTTGTACCTTTTCTCGTTCTGTAAAGCTTCTTGGCATGCTTTGTTTACTCCTTTTATATGACTTAAAATTATAATATGGTCATATGGATAATACCATGGAGATCGTATTGTGTCAAGAAGAGATGATTAATTTGTTTTATAAAGGGAAAACTCAACTACTGCTTTGGGAGAAGCGTGATAACATCACAGATTCTTCAAAAAGTACCTGTTATATTATAACTGTAAAAGAAAGTAAGGAGGGCAATAGCTGCTATACCATAAGGAGGATAATAGATATGGGATTTTTCGATATTTTCAAACAGAAGGATATTAATCAGGGCATAGAAGAATATCAAACGGTTTCAGGAGCCGTGTTATTGGATGTTCGCACGCCTCAGGAATATCAGGAGGGGCATATTCCCGGAAGTAAAAGCGTGCCGCTGCAGACGATAAACAACGTTGTTTCGGCAGTCCAAAGTAAAGAGACGCCTTTGTATGTTTATTGCTATTCTGGCTCCAGAAGCAGCAAGGCTGTAAGTATGCTTCAGCGTATGGGATATACAAATGTGACGAATATTGGTGGAATTTGTGCATATTCAGGAAAGGTGGAATCATAAAATGAAAGTAGTGATTGTGGGAGGCGTAGCAGGCGGCGCAACGGCTGCCGCACGTATCCGAAGATTAGATGAACAGGCGGAAATTGTAGTATTTGAACGTTCCGGATACATTTCTTATGCAAACTGCGGATTACCATATTATATTGGAGATGTAATTACGGATCCGGAAGAACTGACCCTGCAGACTCCGGAGAACTTTTTCTCTCGTTTTCGGATAAAGATGAAAGTCCGCCATGAGGTGACTGCCATCGATTCGGAACGAAAGAAAGTTTGCGTAAAGAATCTGGAAAACGGCGAAGAATTTGAAGAGACTTATGATAAGCTGATTCTTTCTCCCGGCGCAAAACCTGCACAGCCGCGGCTTCCCGGCGTCGGCATTAAAAAGTTGTTTACCCTGCGTACGGTGGAAGACACGTTCCGTATTAAGGAATATATCAATCAGAAACATCCGAAGTCGGCAGTTCTGGCCGGAGGTGGCTTTATTGGGCTGGAACTGGCAGAAAACTTAAGAGATTTGGGCATGGAAGTAACGATCGTACAGCGTCCGAAACAGCTTATGAATCCTTTTGACGCGGATATGGCTTCTATGATACACAGTGAAATGCGCAGGCACGGAGTAAAACTGGTTCTTGGACATACGGTGGAAGGATTTGAGGAAAAAGACGGGGGCGTAGACATCTTACTGAAAGATGAAAAACCGCTCCATGCAGATATGGTAGTCCTGGCCATCGGCGTGGTTCCGGATACAAATCTTGCCAAAGAAGCGGGGCTGGAATTGGGGATAAAGGGAAGTATTGTGGTCAATGAGCGCATGGAAACTTCCAAACCGGATATTTACGCCGCAGGAGATGCGGTTCAAGTGAAACACTATGTAACCGGGCAGGATGCGTTGATTTCACTGGCCGGACCTGCTAACAAACAGGGACGTATTATTGCGGATAATGTCTGCGGCGGAGACAGTAAGTATCTGGGCAGCCAGGGAAGTTCTGTTATAAAGGTATTTGACATGACGGCGGCTGTGACCGGAATCAATGAGACAAATGCCCGCAAAGCAGGTCTGAATGCAGATGCAGTAATTCTTTCTCCTATGAGCCATGCAGGTTACTATCCCGGCGGTAAGGTTATGACCATGAAAGTGGTCTTTGAAAAAGATACATACCGTTTACTGGGCGCCCAGATAGTGGGATATGAAGGTGTTGACAAGCGAATTGACGTGCTGGCTGCTGCTATCCACGCAGGGTTAAAGGCAACCAGGCTGAAAGATTTGGATCTGGCCTATGCGCCGCCGTATTCTTCTGCAAAGGATCCTGTAAATATGGCCGGTTTTATGATTGATAATATTTCCAAAGGTATCCTCAAGCAGTGGCGTTTGGAAGATGCAGCAGCTTTGCCCCATGACGGAAGCGTGACGCTGCTGGATGTCAGAACTGTCTGGGAATATAACAACGGGCATATCGAAGGATTCCAAAATATACCGGTGGATGAACTTCGGAATCATCTGGATAAGCTGGAAAAAAGTAAACCGGTTTATGTGATCTGCCAAAGCGGACTCCGAAGTTATATTGCCGCACGTATTTTGGAAGGAAACGGTTATAAAGCATATAATTTCTCAGGAGGGTTCCGGTTTTACGAAGCAGTGATGGGCGACCGCCGTCTCATTGAATCGGCAACTGCCTGCGGTATGGACCGGAATGAACCATAAGCAGGTTCCGGCGGTGCTTACGTCGGTAAAAAATAAGTGAAATGAAACTTCAAAACGGATATGTTTGTTATCAAGTAATACGGCGCAGATAATCGGCGAAGAGATTTACTTTTTCTTTTGAATGGGATATACTATAAGTGAACTCAAGTTTTCTTGAGTTCTCAAGAATAGAAAGGGTGACTTTTATGAATTTAGCGAAAATCTCTGCAAACGGTTAGATCACTGTACCAGTAGAAATCCGGCGGCTGCTCGGTTTAAAGTCTGGAGATAAAATTCTGTTCTTCCAGAAACAGGACGGGGAAATCGTTGTAAGCAACGCTTCTTCTAAAGCAATCCGCAAAGCGCAGTCTGCCTTTACCGGTGCCGCAGAAGCAATGGGCGTTACCAGCGAGGACGATATTCAGGCACTTGTGGATGAAGTACGCTACGGGAAGGAAAGGTAATATGCGGATATTGGTTGACACAAATATCCTATTCTCTGCATTGGTTTTCCCTCGTTCCAAACCAGCGCGGGCGCTACTGTATGTCGCAGATAACCACGAAATTGTTTTGTGTGACCGCAACATTAAAAAACTGAGGGATATTTTGAAACGGAAAGCGCCGAAGTTCCTGCCGGGCGTGGAAGAATAACCTCTGCTCTTTGGAATGAGAATAAAGGGCGGGAATCTGAAAGAATCGGGTTTCCGCCCTGTACCATTGATACAGGTTACATCTGCTCCCCATCGTCTCGGTTAAGTCTCTCGTACAGGGGTGTTATCTTGGTTTTCAGTATGGAGTTGTCCTCCTTGCGTGAAAAATGCTCTAAGTGTCACTTCGCTAACCATGAGATAAATCGGTGATTAAAAGGTTACTTAGAGCATAGAACACCGTCTTCAAATGGAAACGTATTTTGAGGATGGGCTGCGTTTATGCATGTTGTAGTTTTTCCAGTTTTTCTTTTTCCAGGATAATTACGGCGCCGCGGGATAATTTCACCATACCTTCACTTTGAAAATAGCGGAGCATACGTGTGATTACTTCCCGGTGCGTACCTAGGTGGTTGGCAATTATCTCATGGGTGATGCTTAATTTATTAGTTCCTTCGATAGAAGATTCTTCCAGAAGAAAAGCAGCGACGCGTTTGTCAAGGCTCTTCCACATGATCTGCTCGATCAGCCACATAACATCAGAAAAGCGGCTGGCCATTAGTTCGTTGGTATAATTTGCTATAGATGTGGATTCTTTCATAATATTTTTATATATCTCTGCGGGAATGACCCAAAGATCCGAATCCTTTTCTGCCTCTATCGTTATTTCAAATTGAATGGAGTTTAACATACAGGAAGCAGAAAACAGACACATATCCATATCAAACAAACGATAAATGGTAATCTCGCGTCCTTCATCGGAAAGAATGTATGCCCGTAGCTGCCCTGATTTGATTAGAAGCAGACCGGTACAGTCTGTATTTCCGTTATGAATTAAGGTTCCTTTTTTCACATTTTTTAAAATTAGGCTGCCAAGTATCTGTTTTTGCTGCATTGCACTCAGCTTTTTCCAAACTGGGAATACACTTTGAAAATCCATAATAATCGCTACCTTTTCAAATTCGCTCACTTTTTGGTAAAAATAGCTTCTTTTTGTTTTTGCGGGTCTCAAGTTCAAAAAACTCTTGCAAGAGAGCTGGCATCGGATTTTTTGACCTTTTGACCCTGGTATCATACAATTAGTATAATTTCCTTCGAGACGTATGTCAATATGGACGGCGCCGCCTTAAGCGGTCGCAGGTAGTTTCTGCTAATAAATCCCGTATAAGGTACTGAATAAATTCTTTACATGTTCCACATCCAGTACCAAAACGAAGCTGGTTTTCCACTTCTTCGTAGGAGCTAGCCCCGTTCTTAATGGCGTCTTCTATCATTCCGTATGTTATGTTTTTGCAATTACAGGCAAATTTATCTCTTTTCATTTTGATTCCTTTTTATTATTAAAATATTAGATTAGTATGTTTCATATTTGCGGGTTACCGATTTTTAGATAAAATTCGTTTTGTCCAAGTGTGCGGTTCTCTGTTTTACATGAAAATTTAAAGTAGTTACCGGCTGCTTTGGCTAAGGGATTGTACTCAGACAACAAAGGAGATTTGTTGTTTCCCACGGTTTTGTAAAGAAGCAATAAAAGCTTTTGTCAGGATTATTATCTGACGCAAGTACCTTTTATTAGTTTTCCTTGGTATTACGTATTACATACATATAAGCATTTATATTCGATTTATTTCCAACTCATTCCTGCATTATATACATTGTTTATACCCTCTGTGGACAAAGGGACGCACGCCTCAAGTACCATATTTTGGCGG
>OFHA01002430.1_pt1 | contig 10915 bp, 15 predicted proteins | sample 1521891 | NCBI WGS metagenome assembly OFHA01 (sample SAMEA3504089, study PRJEB24116) | mouse gut metagenome | biome: mouse gut; feature: mouse-associated habitat; material: faeces | place: Denmark | collected 2011 | reverse complement strand
ATAATCATAGGCTTTCAGTTCCAGGCAGTGCAACCTCCGGTTCGCCTCGCTCACCTCAAAAATCCCCATCGGTACTTCCTCAAACCCGCCGTCCTCCACCCGCAGATGATAGAAAAGCTCCACCTTCGCCCCGTCCAGCGTATACCGGTCCACCTGGGAAAACAGCGTAACGCCCATCTCCGCCGCATACACCGTCCCCAGCTCGATCTCCGCGCTCCCGCAGCACTGGGCGGAAACATACCCGCTCCCCTTCACAATATCCTCATACCCGAACGGATAGACCGCCCCGCCCTTCGTGGTGATCCTCCCCGTCCAATAATACCTCCGGGTATTCTCCTGCACCGCCCGCAGGAACGCCTCGCTCACCGGATACATGAAAACCCCCCTTCCACGCAAAAAGCACCAGCCCTTTCAGACTGATGCCTTCCCTAAAAACAATCATAATCTCCTTAAAAAATAAGAATCTTTCAAAACACATTCTATCAATAAGCACATGTACCGACTACATAGGTTTTAGATTTTTATTAAGTCTATCCACCATCCACGCAATCCGCTTTTCCCGTCCGGCATCCGTCTTTGCGTCAAGAAACGCCCGTGTATAAGTCTTCTTCACAGATAAAGACATCGCCTGAAAATTTGTGTAAGCTGGCTCATAGCTTTCCAATATCGCAGAAAGCCGCGCAATCTGCTCTTCCGTAATAACCGCCAGCGGATTTACCGCATCCCATTGGCCGTTCTTTTTGGCATCCTCTATTTTCTTTCTGCCATGATCAGTCATACGCCCCTGCTCTTCAAGCCTTTTGGCTAATTCCTTATTTTTGTCCGACCACTTGCTATTCTCCCTGCGCATCGAAAAATACTTTTTATAAGTTTTCTCGTCAATCTTTTCCATCTGGCCGTCAATCCATCCAAAGCAGAGCGCTTCTTCCAGCGCTTCTCCCGCCTTTATTGTTTTCGGTCCGCCAGCCTTGCCAAACAAAACCCAAATACCGGCACTTGAAAGGCAGTTATCACAGAGCCATTTTCTAAACTCATCTCTGCTCCCAAATTCCATTAGATCGCTCATTACGCGCCACCCCCTTTCCCATGTCTCATCCGCCAAAGGCCCGCTATCTCCACAAAAATGAATTGAAAATACCTTTAGATCAATTCCAGAGCCCTTTTATAAAGCGGGTCCATCTCACAGCCGCAGCTCCCGCATTCCCTATCCGCCTGCTTAACCGCTGATATGAATGCTTCCCTGTCAAACTTCCCGTCTAACCATTGCTGTGCCGGAACAGATATCAAATCCCACCCCGATGCAGCAAACTTCTCCATAATAGATTTTAATTCTTCCATAATGTGCTCCTTTCATAATAAAAGTTTTCGGCTCCTTGCCACCATTATACAAGACATCCCACCAAAAGCTCCCGACTGATACCCATTGATACAACCATACCCGAAACACAAAAGCCTACCTGCCCCTGTGCTTCTCCTTCCGCTTCTGCTGTTTCAGCTCAAACATCCGCTGCTTCTCGGCCTCCTTCTGCTCCCTGCCGGCCTGCCTGCGCTCCGTCTTCCTCTCTTCCCTCTGCAACTGCAGCGCCTGCTGGGACTTCGTACCTATCCCCGCCTGCATGGTCTGCCTCCCGGCCTCCCTCTGCCTCCGCTTCGGGTTCACCTTTCCGTCCCTCACAGCCACCGGGGCAGCCGGACTAAACTTCAAGCCATAATAATTTTTAAGGATAAACTCCCACACCTCATAGTCCCTGGGTTCACTCCCAAAAACCACCCGGCATACCGAAAGTTTCCCGTCCTCAACACGCTCAAACACGCCAACCCAGAACGGCCCCTCAAAAAATACCGTCAAGCCTGCCTTTCCTCTGTCCATAACGAATCCCTCCTTAAAATGTGTTATGAACAAAGAACGGACAACCCAGGAGGGCAGGTTACTTACCCTGATACCATCAGGACGGCCGGGCTACCTACCGGCTCTGGCACATCCAAAAGATGCACGTTGCGTTTTTATCTTTGCTGTTTATATTTCCAGCAGGATAAACTCCCGCTAAAAACCAAAATCTATCCCTTCCTATAACTTCTGTATCTCCTTCAACGCCTTTTGAATATCCTTATAAACAAGCGGCTGCATACTGTCATCATAAAAAGATATATCCGCCCTCTCCAGCGCCGAACAAATATCATTTCTCAACTCCGGCTTATCCTTCGCGATCATGGGCAGCAGCTTTATACACTGTCTTGCCGTGATCGGCTTCACGTCTGTTATATGCTTCAAATATCCGTCAATAATCTCATCAATCTTATTATCCTTATCCCATCTCGCATTATAGGCAATCAGCGTAAGCCCCCTGGTACGGATATAGGAATTGTCACTGTCAAGCATATCACCCAGCCTGTCCATATAAGGATAGACCTTGTCCGTTTCCACGCTTTCTTTCTGCAATTCCTGTAATGCCCTGTATGCCGTCTTATTATTTTTATCAAACAGCAATTCAAATGCTTCTGCTGTATCCATCGACATAATAACACCCTTGCCTTTCACTGCCGCGTTTGGTCTATTCAAAGCCAAACGGACATTTATCTATTTTTCCATAATCAATTCTTTGCACTTCCATTCTTCACCCAGAATACAATATTTTTCTGTTGTATCAAGAACTACATCGCTAAAACCGACTGCTTTATAACAATAATAAGCCGGAAGATTATTCTCAAAAACGCCCAATGATACTTTTTTTGCCCCATATATTTCAAATACAAATTTCAGACCTAACCGGAGCATAGCTTTTCCATAGCCTTTTCCTCTCTTTTGAGGATTAACGATAACAAAGCCAAAGCGCAATTCATCCAGTGATCCATCAGGATTCCTTAGTGTAAAAAAGCCAATAATTCCCGTTTCATCAAATGCAGTAAACGGCATTAGAGATTCAACAAAACAAAATTCATTTTGTGTTATAGGATAATTACCAAGTATACCTGCTGTCCATTGATAAAATGCTTTTTCATCCTGGCACCACGATAATATCGTATCTGCATCCGAAGCTTTATATGGTCTTATTCTAATCATACATTTTTCCTCACCAAATTCTGATCCATGCTTCCCATTATACAGGATATCCCGCTAAAAATCACTCTCTATTTTCTTAAAATTCCCTCAACGTAAAACTCACCTTCCAAAGCCCCTTAAAAGACGTATCCTTCACCAGCACCGCCTTATACCCCTCAACAAACATCTCCGCCTCCTTCATCTCCAAAGCCTCCGTATCAAAATACCCCACGGAAACCTTCTCCCTCTGCTTAAACCCCGTCAACACTTTCAGCCACTTGGGAGAAACCGAAAAACTCACCGCAATAGACACCACCCCCAGCCTAACCACATCCCTCTGGGTAGTCCCCGCCTCCGTCTCCCCGCCGGAATCCGCCTCCACGTCAACCAACTGCACCTCATAAGAATCCGGCAGAGGGAGCGCAACACCGTCAAACACCAGATACTGTACAAACGCCATCCCTATCTCCCTCCCGACCTAAGATCCTGCCTCGCCTGCGCGTCCACCACCACCTCGTCCAGCAGCGTGCCGCCCACATACACCGGAATACAGATCGTCCCCAAATTCTCCCCGCTCTGCATCCCCATAAACATCTCCCGCAGCCCCGAAACCATCTGCCGCACAGCCTCCAGAGAAGCCCCCTGCGCCTGGACCGCCTGCATATCCGCCAGCTTCGGGCTGACCACCATATCCCCGGCCACACCCTCCACAGCCTTCCTCACCAGCCCCCGGCTCTTCTCAATCCCTCTCGCCAGACCGCCCATAAAATCCGGCATCCAGCTCTCATAATCCGTCAAAGGCCCCTCGTCCGGCACAGAAAAATGCAGAAAAGAACGTATCTTATCCGCCACGTCAGACACCGCACTCACCACGTTCCCTATGGCACTGCGGATACCCTCCGCAATCCCGTTGATAAAATCCATCCCCCACTGCAAAGCCCGCCCCGGCAGAGACGTAATAAACCCAATAGCCGACTGGAACCCATCCTGCACCACGCTCCCCAGAGAATCCAGCGCCGAACCGATCCCCGACACCATCCCCCGGAAAGCCTCCACCGCCGACTGCCTCAAATTCCCCGCCACGGAAACCACCAGATTTTTCAGCCCATTCCAGGCAGCAACCGCCGCCGAAGACACCACAGACCAAAGATTCCCCATAAAATCCCGAAGCCCCGACAACAAAATAGACACATGGTCCACCAGCCCCTGCACCGCAGAGCCAATCATCTGCCCAATCCCCGTCCAGATAGCAGAAGCCGCCTGCCGAATATTCGTCCAGATATGCAGCGCGTCCTCTTTCAGCTTCGTAAAATTCCCCGTCACCAGATCAATCAGCAGCAGAACCGGCCCCAGAACCACATTCTTAATCAGCTCCCAAGCCCCCGAAGCCGCCGTCTGAATCCCAGACCAGATTCCCTGCAGCGTAACAGAAAGATTCTCCCAAAGAGCCCTTATCATAACCACAATCCCGGCCAGCACCGGATTCTCCATCATGCCCGTCCAGACACTCCCGAAAAAATCCCCCACCGACTGCCAAAGCCCCGACCACCAAGCCGGAATCCCCTCAAAAAACGAAACCAGCGCCTCCCAGGCCGCCGGTATAGTCTCCGTAAAAAACGAACAGATAACCTCCCAGGCAGAAACAAAAAAGTCCCTCACCTGCGCCCAGACCGCATCCACCGCATCCCGGAACCACTCACACTTATTATAAAGCAGCACCACAGCCCCGATCACAGCGGCAATAGCGATAGGAACCCACCCGATAGCCGCCACCACCGCCGACAGCGCCGGAACCACCGTCCCCGACACAAACCCGATCACCCCGGAAACAGCCCCCGCAACCTTCGGAACCACCGTCAAGATCGTTCCGACAGCCCCGACAACCTTTCCGACAACAATCAGCACCGGCCCCAAAGCCGCCGCCACCAGAGCCACCGTCACAATGACCTTCTTCGTCCCCTCGTCCAAACCATTCAGCCAGTCCACAAGCCCCTGAATCCACCCGACCACCTGCCGGATAGACGGCATCAGAATCTCCCCTATGGAAATTGCCAGCTCCTCCAACTGGCTCTTCAAAATCGTAAGCTGCCCCGCCAGATTGTCCTGCATGGTCTCGGCCATCCGTTCCGCCGTACCGTCACAGTTATTGATAGCACTGTTCAGCTTCTCAATATCCCCAGGAGCCGCATTCATCACCGCCAGGAACCCGCTCATGGCATTCTTCCCCACCAGGGCCTCCGCATTGGCCGCCCGTTCAGATTCCGACATCTGCGCAAACGCCGCCCGGCAGTCTGTCAAGATATCCCCCAGGCTTCTCATACTCCCATCTGCATTGGTAGTCTGCACCGTCAGCTCCCCGAACGCATCCCCTACAAAAGTCACTTCCCCCGTCAGGCTCGTCAGCATGGTCCGCATAGCCGTACCCGCCTGGGAAGACTTGATGCCCGCATTGGCCATCAGACCGATAGACTCCGCCGTGTCCTCCGCCGTGAACCCCAAAGCCCCGGCAACCGGCGCACAATACTTAAACGTCTCCCCCATCATGGCAACATTCGTATTCGCATTAGAACTCGCCGCCGCCAAAATATCCGCAAAATGCCCCGAATCCGCCGCCGACAGCCCCAGAGCCGTCAAAGCGTCCGTCACGATATCCGAAGTAGTCGCCAGGTCCTCCCCGGAAGCCGCCGCCAGGTTCATGATCCCCTCAATGCCGTCCAGCATATCCCCGGTCTTCCACCCGGCCATAGCCATATAATTCATAGCCTCCGCCGCCTCCGAAGCGGAGAACTTCGTCTTACTCCCCATCTCCCTGGCCTTGTCCCGCAGGGCCTCCAATTCCCTCCCCGTCGCCCCGGACACCGCCGCCACCTGGCTCATGGCAGAATCAAAATCAGAAGCCACCTTCACCGCGGCCGCAGAAAGCCCGCCCACAGCCGCCGTCACCGGCATCAGCTTCCGCCCGGCCCCCTCAATCGCCGAACCGACATCCCGCAGCTTCTCCCCCGTAGCCCCAATCTTCTGCAAAGCCACCGAAGACTGCTCCGCCTGCCTCTCCAAGTCCCGCAGGGCCTGCTCCGTCTCCGCAATCTCCCTCTGCAAAGCATCATACTGGCTCCGGGAAATCTCCCCCTTCGCCAGCGCCTCATTGGCCTGCTGCCCCGCCAGCCTCAACGCCTCCAGCTTCTCCCTGGTCTCCCCCACAGCCTGGGCCAGAAGCCTCTGCTTCTGCGCCATCAGCTCCGCATTGCCCGGGTCCAGCTTCAACAGCTTGTTCACATCCTTCAACTGCGCCTGCGTGTCCCGGATTTCCTTATTCACCTTTGAAAGCGCCGTGGAGAGCTTCGTAGTATCCCCGCCGATCTCCACCGTAATCCCCTGAATCCTGGATGCCACAACCCTCACCCGCCTTTCTCCAACGAAAAAAAGAGCCACCCCGGCTCCCATAAAAAAGCAACAAAAAAGCGCCTGCCATTTCTGACAAACGCCTATGTATGATATTTAGTTATAATAAATGTTGTTCTATCTTTTCTTTAAATTCTATCCAATCCATATATAGAAATTCATTATAATCATAACTATTCGCAAAAAAATAAAAATTAGGTTTTGTTGTTAGAATAAGTGCCGCTATTTCACAGTTTACATTTTGTATTTGTAAATTAAATATATTTTGCAAAATTTCCCCTTTATGCTGTGATACATATTGCTTCCTCTTACATACTTTAGAAAGTGTATCCTCTCGTTGCAACTTTGATATATCCGATGATAAGTTGTTGTTTCCCGTTACAAACATTTGATAGTTTTTATATTCAATCACATATATTTTATTTGTATGTGGAGAAAAGCATAAAACATCTATATCACCCAATACTCTACTATTAACTTTATCCGTATAATTTAGAATTTCAATTCGCGGAATATACAGTTTTTCTCCCTTTATCTTTTTATGTTCAATTGGCAGTATATAATTATTCTTAATTAGAATATCTGCAATCTTAAAAGTCATTAGTTTATTATATCTCTTTAAAAGTGATTCTTTTCTATTTAAACTAAAATAATACTGAATTAAACTTTCATATTGCCCCCAAGCCACAAACTTCTCTGTCACTTCTTGAGTTATACACATACAAAATTTGGATATATAAACATAGTCATTCGTTTTATATGAAAAAATCAAATCATTTTCTGGATCTGATGGTTTTTTACTCCTTCTGGCTTCAAATATTTCAATAAAATTTCTAAATCGACTACTTAACCTCATATAAGACAATTTATCTAATATAACTATATCGTCTGCCGGATTAGACAAATTTTCTCTTAAAGCAATCTTCCAAGATTCATTTTTTAAAAGGCTAACATTATCAATATACCCATTTGATGTCAATAATGCTATTCCTTCTTTTCTCAAAACATTTTCTGAAATATTTTTTCCATTTAAATATTTTACCAAATCACCATGTGAAATCTTATAAGAGTGCATATCACCTTTTATCTTTGTAATTTCCCTTACTCGATTATAAAATTTTTCGATGCATTCTTCTTTAATAAATCCATTATAATTTCTTTGTATATCATCCTCCACTAGCAAACGGGTATACGAAAGAGAAAGAATCTCTTTAATGATATCTTTTTCCGATATTTTCAAATCATTAGTCACTTCTTTTATATAAAGTGCATGAAAAAACACATAGTTATATACCTTAAACATCATAGTATTATAATCCATATCTATCCCACTATATATTTTTTTGCGAAAATTATTTCTTTGCACAAAAATAGCAACGCTAAATTCGGTTACATTTTTTAGCATTCCTATCGTATCCTTTAGTTTCTTTTCAACTTCATCAATCGTTTTACAGTTCTTATCTTCTTCCAGCTTATCTTTATTAAATATTTCAACCATTAAATCAATATAATTATCAACTATTAACTTTTTCACCAAATTATACATATTACCCTTGATCCTTCACAATATTTCATCAGCCTTTTCCCACTACCCATCATAGCAGAAAAAGGCCGCCATATCAATCAGATTTCAGAACCGGTCCATATCCTCCTGCGTCCCAATCTCCGCATACCTGCACTCGTCATTCCGACTCTCCACAAACATATCATTCACCAGCCCAATAGACAAAAGCTCCATATCCGCCATAGAAATCCCAAGCTGCACACACCGAAGCAGGAACAGCGGCGTAGTCATCTCCCGCTCTGTTGGCCGAAGTTTTTTTTAGCCTCCGCATCCGTCTTCACATTCAGCCCCCACAGCTTGATAAGCTCCGGCAGCACCTGATAGATCGAAAACGTATTAAACCCGTCCAGCCATTCCTCCACATCGTCCGGGATAGCCGGGTCTGCATGCTTCGCCATCGTATAAGCGATATTCTCAAACATCTCCAGAGAAAACAGATCCAAGTTGGAACGCTCCTCATCCCCCTCCCCAATGCTCTTCTCCAGAATCCGCAGATCCTTATAAATATCCCTCTGGAACTTCAACCGGTAAATCCTCGGAATCGCCGCAGATGCCTTAAACAGCACCTCCTTCCCGTCAATCCCGACCTTCCTCACAATACTCATACCCTTTCAGCCTCCTTCAACCCTGTCCCTCTTCCTCGACACCGCCGCCGGCCTCCGCCCTCGGAACCGGCAGATACACACTCTTATACCAACCCTCATACGTCTCCGCCGAAGTCTTATTCCCCGTCTTCGCCTTCACATACCCGCTTGCCAGCGGCCTGGCCTTCACCGTCAGCGTCTCCGTCTGCACCTCCCGGCTCTCCTCATTGGTCTTCCCCTCAATCTTCGGCCTGCTGGCAGAACAATTATACAGCACATGCCGGATCTTCCTGATATCCCCGTCAAACTCAAACAAAAGCGCAAAAGCCCCCGTCTCCGAATTGGCGTTCTCCACCAGCACCTCATTCCCGTCCGCTTCCTCCTTCAACACATCCGTCCGGAAACTCTCCGGGATCAGCGCCAGCTCCAGGTCCCCGTCATACCCCATATTGTTGGCAATGATATAATACTCAATCCCGTCCGCATAAAACGACTCCGGCTCCCCATTGGGGTCCAGCGCCAGCGAAACCGCCCCAGGCATCGCCACCGGCGCGTCAAACGTCATCTCCCCGTCCTCCGCCACCCTCTGCAGCGCATAATGACAATTACAGATATTAAACTTCACTTTATTATTCATCCGCCCTAAACCTCCATCTCATACAAAACCTCATACAGCCGCTCCGACTCAATCCAGACCTCACTCTTCCCATAGAAGATCCCATGCCTCAACAGCACCGCCTCTATGCCCTCCTCCAGCTCCGGGTCCTTCAAGTCCGTATACACCTCAATATCCAGCGCATTCCTCTTAAAATACGCCACCCCGTCCGCAGAAAAATTATCCGCCCTGGGATAAAGGAACACCGCAAACGGAGGCTCCGGCGCCTCCCCTTCCACAAAATGGTCATAGGCAAAAGGAAGCCCCAGTTCCTCCATCATTTTCAGCACATCCTCATGCCTCACTTAGACAGCCCCCTTTTTATCTCCTCCTCCAGTTCCCGGACACCCTTTTCCTCCGCCGGGGCAATATGCGGCACAGCCTTCACCCGCCCGCCGCCCCGCTTCGCATGGCCCTTCTCCAGAAGATGGGTAAGCTGATACCGGTCCCTGCTATGCACCACCACCTCCAGAACATTGGAAGTCTCCCTCTGCCGCCTCACCGCCCAGCTCTTCTTATACCTCCCGGTCTTCACCGGCGCGCCCGCCTTCGTCTCCTTCTTCACCGTATCCCCGGCCTTCCTCACACAGTCCTTCATCACGTCCGCGGCAAGCTCCGCATACTCCAAAAGCCCCTCCATAACGGCCTCCGCCATCCGGTCCACAGACACCCTCTGATTCTCCGACACCCAATCACCTCTTCACCAAAGAAGCCCGCAGCTTCAACATCCTGTTCTGATACCGCACGTTGTCAATAAACGTGATATTATACACCTGCCCCCGAAACAAAACCCGGTAATGCTCCGTGTCCATACCGGCCACCTCCGAACAATACCGGATAATGAAATAAATATCCTTCTGCGCGTTCACCTGCGCCGCCTCCCAGTATTCCTTCCCGGAAAGACTGTTCACAAAAGCAGAACAGCAAAAATAATCCTCCCAGACCAGCACATGGTTCCCGGCCTTATCATTCCCCAGGGAACTTCTCTGGATCGTAATCCGCTCCTTCCACTCCCCCAGAGGATACCCCTTCCGGAAGCCGCCGCCGTCCCTGCTACCGCTGCCCCCGCTCCACTCCGCCATCAGAACACTTCCTTCCTGATACCGAACAGCAGGGAGCGTAAAGTCTGCACCAGTTCCTCATGGTCCGCCTGCTCCCTGTGCTCATACAAATACGCAGTGACATACAGAACAGCAATCCGCGCCATAGGAAGATGCCCCTCCAGCTCTTCCGCTTCCATCCGCGCCATATCCGCACACATGCTCTCCCCAGTCTCCAACAGCCCGGAAATAAACCCGTCCTCATCCCCGCTGTCCACCCGGAGATACCGCTTCGCCTCTTCCAGCGTCACAACCGCCATCCCGCATCCCTCCTGCCTTTAAAACCAAAACACCCCGAAACCTTACGCCCCGGCGCTGCTCCCCTTGATCGCCATAGTCTTCACCGCCTCCGACAGAATCAGCTTCCCGTCCACCCTCTGGCTTGCCAGGAACCCAACCTGCCCGTTTGCCGCAAACAGCTCATTCAGCCTCTTAAAAGACCTCCCCTGCCGGTCCGCGATCCAGTAATAAGAGAAATCCCCAAAAGCCATCACCTTCGCCCCCGCCGCAACCTCCGGCACATAGGCGGAAGTATGGTACGGACGGTTCAGGATCATGTCCGGCTGCCCC
>OFHA01002428.1_pt1 | contig 10921 bp, 8 predicted proteins | sample 1521891 | NCBI WGS metagenome assembly OFHA01 (sample SAMEA3504089, study PRJEB24116) | mouse gut metagenome | biome: mouse gut; feature: mouse-associated habitat; material: faeces | place: Denmark | collected 2011 | reverse complement strand
CTACTATAATAACTTAAGTCATGTAGAATATCGAAAAAAAAGTGAAATAGATGATAAAACAAATAAAGGGATAGATATTGAAGAAAAACTTTTATTTGATTCCTATTTTATTTGTTATCAAAAACAGCCAGTTTATCTGGGTCTTTTAGAAAATAATGTTGTAATAAAATCCACACTTCCCAATATAAGCAGTGATTTTAATACAAATTTGGATATAAATAAAAGAAGAGTTTTTTATAACACAGAAAATAATAAGAATTATTTATATATTTTAGGTAATTTACCAAAACCATTTCATTATTTAACGGTTATATACTGTTATGATTTAAGTGCAGAAATTGAAAATTGGAATGATATGTGTAAATTATTTTTTTCATTTTCTTTCATTTTGTCTGTAATTTTAGCAATAGTATTATATATTGTTATTTATTATATATTTAAACCATTAACTGAAATAACTGCTGCTGCTGAAAAAATAGCAAAAGGAGATTATAGTAGTATAAGTGTAAAAGGGAAAGGAGAAATAAAAAAGGTTGCCATCAGCTTTAATTATATGGCTGATGAGATTAAAAAGAATATCAACAAATATATAGAAATTGCAAAACAAAAACAAAACTTTATTGATAATCTGGCTCATGAACTTCGTACTCCTCTTACGAATATTTATGGATATGCAGAATACATACAGAAAGCAAAATTAACAGAAGAAGATAAGTTTGAGTCAACAAATATTATAATGTCAGAAAGCAAAAGATTACAGGATATTTCTCAAAGATTATTGAAATTAGCTCTATATAGAGAGCAAGATATGAAATTTAATTGTATCAATTTAATTGATATAATTAAAAAAATTTTAGGAGGACCGTCTATGAACCACGAACTTGACTTCCCCGCCGGCATCTGGGAGACCTTTGACAAATTGGAATCAGAGGATTTTATTATAAAAGGTGATGAAGCACTTATAGAATGTTTATTTTCAAATATTATTGATAATGCAGTAAAAGCCTGTGATAAAAATGGAAAGATAATCATTAAATCATTTAAAGACAATAATGAGTATATAAATGTGACAATTTATGATAACGGAAAGGAAATACCAAAAGATGCTATTAAGCATTTAACAGAAGCGTTTTACAGAGTAGACAAAAGCAGGAATAGAGAGGATGGTGGTGCTGGAATCGGTTTGGCATTATGCAACGAAATCGTATTAAAGCATAATGCTATACTTCATTTTAGTTCAGATAGCACAGGTACAACAGTCAAACTAACTTTTACAAAATGATAACAAAATGATTATAACTTTATTATAAAATGGTATTATTATCATTTTAAGTTGAAAATATATCCGGAGAAATTTTAACTGTAAAATGATTAGGTCAATAGATAATTGGAGGTAATAAGTATGAAATTTAATGTTTCTGATTTTAAAAAAGAAGTTTTTGGAGCTGCCGCTATTATCATGTCATTTTTAGCAATATTTTGTGTAGCAGTTCCATCTGTTAAAGCTGCTGAGTTTTCAAAAGTTGAGTATGTTGATACGCAATATTCATTTGCTCAAAATGCTCAGTATACAGCCAATGAAAATTTTAATGACAATTTTGAAGTCAACTATAAAACTGTTATGGAAGAAGGCTCTCCCTTGCCAGATAAAAATGTTATCTCAATGGAAGAAGCTGCAAAAGTAGGTGTCAAAGATTTAATTAGGATATTCAATTTTGATTCTAAAGACAAAACTGTAAATATGTGGTATTGCCCTGTAGGAGAAACTTGTGTTAGCTCTGAATGGATAGGTAATATTGATTTTGACAATAATGTAGCATATTACTTTACTGTTGATGCTGTTACTGGTAAAATCAGTGCTACATGCAGAGATATTCTATTAAATAAAAATGTCAATAAGGGATTTGATGGAAGTTTGCCTAATAATTGTGGAGAATATAAGGAACTTGCAGAAAAAGTAATAAAACAGTATAAAATTCTTTCTAGTGACATAAAATCAATTGAATATGAAGGACAAGGTTATGCGAATGATAATCCTGACATTCAGATTAAAGCTAAAGACATTGATGGCAATGAAACGCAGCTTTCATTTTCAAGATATGATAAAAAACTACTTCAGGTTTGCTATGATAATTGGGTAAAAAATGTTGAGCTTTTGGAAGAAAAATATGAAAATAATTAAAAAAATTACTATATTATTTATAGTTATTGGCTCTAAAAATTTTGAAGATATGGTATAATATGTGTAAGACAAAGCACTTTAGAGTATAGAAATGATGAAAAATCAATAAAAATAACAATGATTTTGTAAAAGAGAAAACGTGAAGGTGGTAGAACAGTAGGTGCTGCTTCTGTTACTGAAATTATTGAGTAATTTGAAAAAGCGATGATTTTAAGGGCTTTCCGAGTATTTCGGAAAGTCCTTTTTTTTAAAGAATATTTTTTGAAAATGGTGCCAAATCGCGGCAAAAATACTTACTAGCCTTTTATTTGTTTTACTTGCTCTGCCCTTTGTGAGTCTTTGTGATATTGCAGTTTGAATTGTATTGTGTGTACAATTTCTTGCCTTGTCTCGTCATCTAGTTGATAGAATGATGTCAAAAGATTATATACATCAGGCATACTGTTTTTTCCAAACGATACATAAGAGGATACAAAGAGTTTTTGAGGGTGTTATTAAATTGATGAATGAGGACATACTAATAGCAAAGGAGATATTATTGGTATGGAATGTAAAAAATGTGAAGGAACAAAACATAGTAAAAATGGATTTATAAAGGGTCATCAAAGATATAAATGTAAAAATTGTGGGTATCAGTTTGTTCCAACTTTACAAAAGGGATTTGATAAACAAACAAAATTAACTGCATGTTTATTGTATATTAATGGATTATACTTAAGAACGATTGCTCGCTTACTTCATACTTCAGCAACAAGTGTACTAAGTTGGGTAAGAAAATTTGCACTAGAAAATTATGAAAAACTACAGACTTCTTCAGAAGCTGTAGTAATACAATTAGATGAAATGTGGCACTTTTTAAATTTTAAAAAACAAGCTTTGGATATGGAAAGTATATTGTGTTGATACAAGGCAACTCATTGACTGGGAATGTGGCAATTGTGATACCAATACACTTTAAGAATTTATATTACAGATTATTGGAAACCATATACAGAAATTATACCAAAAGAACTGTTGCTACAAAATAAAAAGTATACACATTCTATTGAAAGAAATAACTCTTGTCAAAGACATTGGTTTGTATGATTTAGAAGAAAAATATGTGTTGTATCTCGCTCTTTAGAAATGGTAGATTTAACCATGGCTCTTTTTGCTAAGTTTCATTGTAATTCTTCTTTTTCATATATTTACCTCAATATTTTATGATTTATCTCCTACAAAGTAAGCGATATTCTTTTGGTGTTACTCCTTTATATTGTCGAAATTTTCGTATAAAGTAACTAAAATTATCAAAGCCAACAGAAAGAGAAATATCAGAAATAAACAAATCTGATTCTGAAAGCATTTCACAAGCCTTTTCGATTCGATATTCATTGATAAAAGTAATTGGTGTTTTTCCAATTTCCTGTTTAAAATAATAACAAAAATAATTAGGACTCATAAAGCAGATTTCAGCTAATGTTTGTAATGAAATTGGTTGCGTACTATTTTTATGAATGTATTCTATTACTTGTTTTAATTTATTTAAAGAATCATTTCCCTTAGAAGATAATGTATTTTTCAAAAAATAATTTTTTTGAAATAATAATTCTATCACCTGTAATAGATGGATTTTAATACTTAAAAAAGAACAATGAGAGTGTGTATGATAAAGCTCTATTATTTTCTGCATATAAAACAATATTTGTTTATGGTCTTCTGATGAAAATTCAGAAAAAGAGGTTGGAAATAATAAGTTACCATTTGTAATAGGTCGTATAAAATTATGCTGACATGCATCATATAATGCAAAGTTCAAAAGATTGGGGTGGAAAACAACTGCATGATGCAAGGATTCCCCAATTGATTTAATCTCATGCAATTCACCAGAATTAACAAAACAAAATTCTTCTGCATTTAATGTAACAGATTTTCCATGTATGGTTAAATGAAGAATACCATATTCTACATAAATCCATTCTAATTCTTCATGCCAATGTTGTGAAACAAAATAAAAACCATCTTTATCATAGTGAGAATATACTTGTAATTGGAATGTAGATGTTCCATGTACTCGATTTTCATAGTAAGGACGAATCATATGAATCAACTCCAAAATCGTAAAATTATATTATTGTGTGGTAATATTATGCAAGAGAGAAACTGTTTTCTATAGTATACTAAATCCAACAAATAAAAACAAGAGGTGAGGTAATTATGGGAAAAGAAAAATGGTGGAAACACAGTGTTGTATACCAAATATATCCAAGAAGTTTTTGTGACAGTAATGGTGATGGAATTGGTGATATTAACGGTATTTGCTCAAAATTATGGTATTTAAAAAAGTTAGGAATTGATATTATTTGGCTTAGCCCAGTATATCCATCTCCTAATGCTGACAATGGTTATGATATATCAGATTATTATGGTATATCGCCCGAATTTGGAACAATGGAGGATATGAAAAAGCTGATTCAAGAATGTGAAAATTGTGGTATTAATATTATGATGGATTTGGTATTGAATCATACTTCTGATGAACATCCATGGTTTATAGAAGCAAAAAAATCAGTAGATAATGATTATAGAGATTATTATATTTGGAGAAAAGGAAAAGGGAATATTGCCCCAAATGATATGGAATCTTGTTTTGGCGGAAATGCTTGGGAGTATTCGGAAGAAACTGGAGAATATTATCTTCATTTTTATCATAAAAAACAACCAGATTTGAATTGGGAAAATGAAAAAATGCGAACAGAAATCTGGAATATGATGAATTACTGGATTGATATGGGAGTAAAAGGATTCCGATTTGATGTAATAGATGTCATTGGAAAAGTGCCCGACCAAAAAATAAAAGAAAATGGTCCAAAACTTCATGAATATTTGCAAGAAATGAATCAAAAAACATTCGGTAACAAAGATATGGTAACAGTAGGAGAATGTTGGGGGGCAGATACAGAAATTGGAAAATTATATTCCAACCCAGAACGAAAAGAATTGGATATGATTTTTCAATTTGAGCAAATGCAGGCTGATCAGATAGAAGGAAAACAAAAATGGGATTTAAAACCCCTTGATTTTATTTATTTAAAACATACTTTTGCAAAATGGCAAAAAGAACTAGAAGGAAAAGGTTGGAATAGTCTTTTTTGGAATAGTCATGACCTTCCAAGAATTGTTTCCCGATGGGGAAATGATAAACAATATAGAGTAGAATCTGCAAAGATGTTGGCGACAGTATTACATGGTATGAAAGGCACTTCTTATATTTATCAGGGAGAAGAAATTGGAATGACAAATTATCCTTTTTCAAGTATAGAAGATTTTGCAGATATAGAAGCAATCAATTTGTATTATGAAAGAAAACAGATAGGATATTCAGAAAAAGATATTATGAAATCTCTTTGTGCAAAAGCAAGAGACAATGCTAGAACTCCTATGCAATGGAATACTAGTCGAGAAGCAGGATTTACAAAAGGGACTCCTTGGTATCCTGTAAATCCAAATTACACACAAATTAATGCAGAAATGGAATTAGAAAATGAAAACTCTATTTTTTATTATTATCAAAAACTCATAAAACTTCGAAAACAAAATGATATATTCGTTCATGGAACTTTTGAATTGCTTTGTCCAGAAGATAAATCTATTTTTGCATATATCAGAGAGTGGAAAGGGAAAAAATGGATAATTATATGTAATTTTTATGAAAAGCCAACGCAATTTATTTATTCTGGTAAAGGAACAGTAATCTTATCAAATTATGAGCAACAAGCAACGATTTCTTTAGAGCAAATGCAATTACGTCCATATGAGGCAATCATTTGCGAGGTAACAATATAAAATAAGGGGAAGAAAAAGCTATGACAAAAGAAGAACGTTATCAGAAAACGGCAGAACAACTTTTAAAGCTGGTAGGAGGAAAAGAAAATATTATCAGTGCAGCACATTGCGCAACAAGACTTCGATTGGTTTTAAAAGATGAGGCAAAGGCAAATGTAGAGGAGATAGTAAAAGTAGACCTTGTAAAAGGTAAATTTGCAAATGGTGGTCAATTTCAAATCATCATCGGTAGCGGCACTGTAAATGAAGTTTACAAACGTTTTATTGAAACTGGTGGAATTGCAGAGTCGTCCAAAAACGATGTAAAACAAGCAGCAACACAAAAAATGAATCCTGTGTAAAGATTAGTAAAAACATTATCAGATGTATTTGTACCATTAATTCCAGCGTTGGTTGCAAGCGGTCTTATGATGGGATTAAATAATGTATTAACAGCAAATGGCTTATTTTTTGCAGGTCAGTCATTAGTGGAGGCATATCCAGCATTAGCAGATTTTGCAGCAATGATTAATACTTTTGCCAGTGCAGCGTATGCATTTTTACCAATATTAATTGGATTTTCTGCAACAAAAATGTTTGGTGGAAATCCATATCTTGGAGCAGTAATCGGTATGATTATGGTATCTGGGGATTTATTGAATGCTTATGCTTATGGTACTGCAGTAACAGAAGGTAATATTCCAGTATGGAACATTTTAGATTTAGCGATTGAAAAAGTAGGTTATCAGGGAACGGTACTTCCGGTTTTGGCAGCTTCTTATATTCTTTCTTTTGTAGAAAAGAAATTACATAAACATATTCCGGAAATTTTAGATAACCTTTTAACACCATTACTTACTGTTATGATAACAGGTTTTATTATATTTACCATAGTAGGAGGAGTAATGAGAACAGCAAGCGATATGCTAACAAACAGTTTTGTTTGGATGCATGATACATTAGGAGTAATAGGAGGTATGGTTTTAGGTTTCCTTTATTCTCCTCTTACCATGACAGGTATGCACCATAGTCTGCTTCCGATTGACATTCAAATGGTATCTGCGGGAGGTTCTTTTTTACTTGCGATTGCATCCTGTAATAATGTAGCACAAGGTGGAGCAACTGTTTGTGCAATGCTTCGGGTAAAAGATAAAAAAATGAAAAGTGTTGCAGCTACTTCTGGTGTATCAGCAATGCTGGGAATTACAGAGCCAGCAATGTTTGGTGTCAATCTGAAATTAAAATACCCATTTTATGGTGCAATGATTGGTTCTGCTCTTGGTGGTGGATATGTAACATTAATGAATGTTTTAAATACTGCTCCAGGAACAGCAGGCATCGTTGGATTTGTATGTGTTCAGCCTAACAATATGTTAAGCTTTTTAATTGGCACAGCAATTTCTATTGTTGGAGGATTTCTATTTACCTATATTATGTCTAATATGAAATGCTTTAATAAAGAATTAGAACAAAATGCAACAGAAGAAAGCAATACAATAGAAGAAATGATAGAAGATACAATTTCAGTAACTGAAAAAAATGTAATTTACAGCCCACTTACCGGAAAAGCAGTTACTATGAAAGAAGTGCCAGATGATACATTTGCAGCAGAAGTACTCGGAAAAGGAATGGCAGTAGTTCCTAGTGAAGGAAAATTAGTAGCACCATGTGACGCAGAAGTTACAGCAGTTGTTGATACAAAACATGCTATTGGATTAAAAACAGCAGATGGTATAGAACTCTTAATTCATGTTGGAGTAAATACAGTTGAATTAGAGGGAAAATATTATACAGTTCATGTTGCACAAGGAGATAGCGTAAAAGCTGGACAACTTTTACTGACATTTGATATTGATAAAATCAAAGAAGCTGGATATAATGTAACAACGCCTGTTATTGTCGTAAATTCTTATGAATATCAAACAGTAGAAGGATTAAAAACAGGAGAAATAAAACGAATGGAAGCTTTAGCAAAAGTAGGTGATAAGATATGAAAAATAGAAAAATAATATTTTTAGATATTGACGGGACATTTACTGTCCCGTTAGAAAAACCAACACCATTAGCAATAGAGGCAGTTAGAACGGCAAGAAAAAACGGACATAAAGTATTTCTTTGTACGGGACGTAATATGCCAATCATTAGTCAAGATATTTTAGAAGTAGGTTTTGATGGCATTGTTGCTAGTGCTGGAAGTCATATTGAAGTAGAGGAAAATGTAATTTTTGATAGTCTTCTCCCAGAGGAAAGTGTACAAGAATGTATGGATATTCTCCACAAATTTGGTATTTACTGTCGTATTGAAGACCCTCATGGTATTTATATGGATTTAGAAATGGAACAACTTGTAAAACAAGCCATTCCAAACAAAACAAATTCAGAATTTATACGAATGAAAAAAGAATTAGAAACAGGTGTTGGTATACAACCCTATTCAAAATATTCCCAAATGGGGGCATATAAAGTGTGTTTTATTTGTATGGATTTGAAAGATGTAGAGAAAACAAAACCTTATCTGGAAAATAGATTTCATTATGTAATACATCCTTATGAAAAAGATGCGGTTTCTTTTAATGGAGAACTTATCCGCAAAGGTATGGACAAAGGGGAAGGTATAGAACGTGTCTGTAAGTACTATGGGGCAAAAATGTCTGATACAGTGGCATTTGGCGACAGTATGAATGATTATCAAATGCTCACTTGTGCAGGTACAGCAGTTGCTATGGGAAATTCTTGTAAAGAATTGAAAGAAATTGCAGATAGTGTTTGTGAAAGTGTAGAAAAGGATGGTATTTATTATGAATTGAAAAGAATGGGACTGATTTAATCATTTTTATGATACATTGTGATGGATTACCTTTAAGAAAAAGCATTGTTTAAGGAGAAAAGTTATGAAATGTACAGTAGATATTGATTCAAAGGAATATGAAGATAGATTCCTAAAACATTATGATGAGTTAAAATGGTTGTATTGTGAATTATATCAAAATAATATGACTGCTTTTGAAAAACTTTGTTATTCTATGTATGATTATTATAACAAGCGAAAAATAGAGCTAAAAAATATTGATAGAAAAAGAGAAAAAAATCCAAATTGGTACAAAGAGAATCAATTACTAGGTATGATGTTGTATGTAGATGCTTTCGCCAAAAATTTATCTGGAGTAAAAGAAAAATTAGATTACATAGAAGAATGTGGAGTAAACTATATTCATCTCATGCCCTTGTTGGATACTCCAAAGGAGAAAAATGATGGAGGATATGCAGTTTCAGATTTTAGAAAAATAAAACCGAATTTAGGAAAAATGGAAGATTTAGAGCAACTATCTGAAGAGTGTCATAATAGAGGAATTAGTATTTGTTTAGATTTTGTAATGAACCATACATCAGAAGAACATGAATGGGCAAAGAGAGCGAAAAAAGGAGAAAAAGAATATCAAGATAGATATTTCTTTTATGATAACTATGATATTCCATCAGAATTTGAAAAGACTGTCCCACAAGTTTTCCCTACAACTGCACCAGGCAATTTTACATGGCTTTCTGAAATTGATAAATATGTGATGACAACATTTTATCCTTATCAGTGGGATTTGAATTATCGTAATCCTGTTGTATTGAATGAAATGATTGATAATGTTTTGAATTTAATCAATAAAGGAATTGATGTCATTCGTATTGATGCAGTTCCCTATATTTGGAAACAAATAGGAACAGATTGCCGTAATTTGCCACAAGTTCATAGTATTGTCCGTATGATGAGAATGATATGTGAAATTGTTTGCCCAGGTGTATTGTTGTTGGGAGAAGTCGTAATGGCTCCAGATAAAGTTACTCCTTACTTTGGCACTATGGAAAAACCAGAATGTCATATGTTATATAATGTTACCACGATGGCTACTACTTGGAATAGTGTTGCAACAAGAGATGTAGGTTTGTTAAAACAACAAATGGATATTGTAAATTCTTTACCGAAAGAATGTATATTTTTAAATTATTTACGATGTCATGATGATATTGGATGGGGACTTGACTATACTTGGTTAATGCAGTTTGGAATAGGTGAAGTCAGCCATAAAAAATACTTAAATGAATTTTTTACAGGAAAATATCCAAATTCTTTTGCAAGAGGAGAATTGTATAATGCTGACCCAAAATCTGGAGATGCCCGTTTATGTGGAACAACTGCTTCTTTATGTGGCATTGAAAAAGCATTACATGAGAAAAATAACAAAGATTTGGAAAAAGCAATTTGCCTTGATATTATGCTTCATGCTTATATGTTAATTCAATCTGGAATACCAGTTATCTATAGCGGTGATGAAATAGGACAACTAAATGATTATTCCTATCATAATGTTGCAGGACATTGTGAAGATTCTCGCTATGTCCATCGTGGTAAATTTCAATGGGATTTTGCTTTAAAAAAAATAGAAAAGAAAAGCATTCAGGGAAGAGTTTTTTCAGGTATAAAAAACATAGCGGAAATTAGAAAACAATTTTCTGTATTTTCATCAAATGCAGATGTATGGACAATTCATACAGGAAATAAATCCGTTTTAGGAATCGTTCGAGCAAATAAAAATGAAAAACTAATAGCATTATTTAATTTTAGCGAATATGACAAAACTGTTTGTATTGATGAGGATGATGTTGAATATATAGAACTGATTTCTAAAATAAAAGTACAAACGAATAAAATAAATATACCAGCTTATGGAGTATATTGGTTATTGAAAAAATGAGGGTACTAGTATCATACTATTAAAAAGGTATTATAAATTATTGAAAATATTCTTGCTTTATCTGTTGATTTTGCTATAATAAATATATGTCAACAATTTGGCAATAAAAAATCAGTAAGTCAGAATAAAATATGGAATTGAGAGAAAATATCGGCAAAAATAATACAGAAATGAAATATATGTAGTTAAG